>Ga0265340_10000527_pt1 | contig 21112 bp, 26 predicted proteins | sample 4CB225metaG_FD_202082 | JGI IMG/M metagenome (GOLD analysis project Ga0265340, IMG submission 202082) | Rhizosphere microbial communities from Carex aquatilis grown in University of Washington, Seatle, WA, United States - 4-CB2-25 metaG | ecosystem: Host-associated > Plants > Roots >...
GTACCTTGGCAACCAGTAGGCTCGCTTCGGCGAGCCAATATGGGGAGGCGGGACAGCGCCCTCCCGCATCCAACAGGCAGGGCTTGTATACTCAAAGGTAAGTGAGGGCTGGCATGAAAACCTACTGGAAATTCGCTGCGCTCGTGGCGGTCGTCGTCGGAGCGCTGGTGTGGCTGGCCGTCGGCGGCATCAACGAAGACAAGACTTACTATAAGACCGTCGCCGAGATTCAGCAGATGGGCCCGCATGCCCTGGGCAAACGGCTGCGGGTGGGCGGGGACGTCGAACCCGGCTCCATCATCCGCAAAGGCCGCCAGGTCTCCTTCGTCCTGCGCCAGGACAAGCAGGCCATCCAGATCGTCTACGACGGCACCGCGCCGCTCCCCGACACGCTCAAGGACGGCGCCCAGGCGCTGGCCGACGGCCGTCTCGGCGCGGACAGCGTCTTCCGGGCCAGCCAGGTGCAAGCCAAGTGCGCCTCGAAATACGAGACGCAGCCGGGCCAGGCGCATCCGGAGAACATCCCCATCAGAAAGGCCGGAGTCTAGGCACTGCTTATGGAGAATCTGGGAGCTATCGCCGTACTGCTCGCTTTCTGCCTCGCCGTCTTCGCCATCGTCGCCGGATTCGTGGGTGGATGGAAGAAGAACGCATTCCTCGCCCATGCCGCCGGCCGCGCGGTTTACTCGGTCTGGTTCCTGATAACGGTGGCCTCCGCCGTGCTGGTCTACAGCCTGACCACGGGCGACTACCGCTTTGCCTACGTGGCGCAACACTCCAACCGCGCCATGCCGCTGCTTTACAAGTTCGCCTCCTGGTGGGGCGGGCAGGAGGGCTCGCTGCTGTTCTGGAGCTGGCTCCTCTCCTGCTATTCCATGGTCGTCGTCTTCACCAATCGCCGCCGACACCGCTCCATGATGCCCTACGTCATCGGGGTGCTCATGATGACGCAGTGCTTCTTTCTCATCATGAACACCTTCGTCGCGTCGCCGTTCAAGATGCTGGCGGTGGGGCGCACCATACAGTCCGTGGCGGATGGGAACGGGTTGAATCCGCTGTTGCAGTATCCCGCCATGGCGATCCACCCGCCCATGCTCTACCTCGGCTATGTCGGCTTCGTGGTGCCCTTTGCCTTCGCCATCGGATCGCTGATCACGCGCCAGCCTGGTGACGAGTGGATCTACACGACCCGCCGCTGGGCGCTGGTGACGTGGCTGTTCCAGAGCACCGGCATCCTGCTTGGCGCGGGCTGGGCCTACGCCGTCCTCGGCTGGGGCGGGTACTGGGCCTGGGACCCGGTGGAGAACGCATCGTTCCTGCCCTGGTTGAGCGCCACGGCCTTCCTGCACTCGGTCATGATGCAGGAGAAGAAAGGCATGATGAAGGTCTGGAACATGGTGCTGGTCTCGGGCACCTTCTTCCTGTGCATCTTTGGAACGTTCCTCACCCGCAGCGGCGTGGTCAGTTCGGTGCACGCCTTCGCGCAGTCCTCCATCGGGCCGTGGTTCGTAGGATTCCTGGCCATCATGGTGGCGGGCACGCTGTACCTGATTCTCGACCGCCTGGATTACCTCAAGACCGAGTCGCGCCTCGAGAGCGTGGTTTCGCGCGAGTCCAGTTTCATGTTCAACAACCTGATCCTGGTGGCGGCCTGCTTCTCCATCCTGTGGGGCACGCTGTTTCCGGTGATCTCGGAATGGGCCACGGGCGAGAAGATCAGCGTCGGCAAGCCGTTCTTCAACCGCATCAACATCCCCATTTTCCTGTTCCTGCTGTTCCTCACCGGGGTCGGCCCGCTGTTTGCCTGGCGCCGCACTTCGCTCGATAGCCTCAGGCGGAACTTCCAGTGGCCGCTCATCGCAGGCCTGGTGCTCGTGGCCGGACTCCTGGCCGCCGGAATGCGCGCGCCGTTCGCGTTGACGGCTTTCGGCCTGTGCCTCTTCGTTGCCTGGACCATCGTCGCCGAGTTCTACAAAGGCGCGAGCGCCATCAGCGCCAAGACAGGCGGCGGCCGGCTGGCCGGCGCCTACGAGCTCACGCGTCGCAACCAGCGCCGCTATGGCGGCTACATCGTGCACATGGGCATTGTGGTCATGTTCGTCGGCTTCGCGGGCTCGGCGTTCAACCTGGACTCGACCGTCGAGGTCAACAAGGGCGACGCCTTCAGCCTGGGCCACTACCAGCTTCGCGTGACGGACCTGACCAGCGGCGACAACGACAACTACGCCTGGAACCGCGCCGCCATCGACGTCAACAAGGACGGGACGCCGCTGGGCTTGTTCTATCCCGAGCGCCGGTTCTACAAGTCCGGCGAGCGCCAGGCTACCTCCGAGGTCGCCATACGCCGCCGCCTCAACGAGGATCTCTATCTCAACTTCGCCGGCATGTCGGACGACAACCAGCGCGCCGTGATCCAGGCCTACGTGAACCCGCTGGTCTCCTGGATCTGGATCGGCTACTACGTGCTGCTGCTGGGGACGCTGGCCTGCCTGGTGCCGAGTAAAGTACGATTGCAGTACGCGAGGACCAAGGTCCTCGGCCTCAAGAAGAAGGTTTATGCGCCCGCTGAAAAGTAGTCTGCTGGTTCTGGTTCTGGCTACCGTTTGTCTGGCCCAGGCCCCGAACCCGCTAGCCAACCCGCACGTCCGCCGCCTGGGCGATCAGCTCATGTGCCTGTGCGGCTGCGGCGCCACCGTCACCTCCTGCAACATGCTCGGCTGCTCGCATTCCAAGCCGGCGCGAGAGAGATTGCTGGCGATGGTGAACGCGGGCGAGTCGGATTCCGCTATCCTGGCCACGTTCGTCCAAGAGAACGGGGTCGAGATTCTGGCCAAGCCGCCCGCGCAGGGATTCAACCTGCTGGGCTATGTGGTGCCGTTCATCGGCATCGCGCTCGGGCTGGCGTTCGTCTGGTTTGTCATCAAGCGTTTCCGGAAGCCGCTGGCCGTTGCCGGGGGCCCGGAGATCGATGACGCCGCGTACGCCAGCTACAAGGCGCAAATCGAGCAGGACCTGGAAAAACTGGATCGATGATGCTTTTCGTTGCCGCCCTCCTAGTCATCGGCGTACTTGTGTTCACGCTGTCCGTGCGCCCCAAGGACCTGCCAGAGCCCGAGCCCGTCTCGCCGGTCAAACACCTGGAGGAGCGCAAGGCGACCATCTACGAAAACCTGCGCGATTTGCAGTTCGAGTACCGCGTCGGCAAACTGTCCGAACACGACTACGCCCGGACGAAGACGGATCTGCAGCGCCAACTCGCCGCGGTTCTGGCCGAGATCGACAAAGTGCAGGGGGTGGTGGCGCAGGCCGCCGTAGTGGGGCAGGCGTCCACGCCTGCAGCGGGTCTCCAGACCCGCCCACCGTCCGTACCGAGCCGCGACCGCGAGGGAGCGGAGGGCGCGCCTACTGCGCCCGCCGCCGAGGCCGCCGTTGCCGCTGCCGGGCCGCCCTCGACATCCACCCAACGAAACGGCGACCGCGAGGGAGCGGTCCTCTGCCCCCACTGCGGCGCCCATTTCCCGAATCCCATGAAGTTCTGCGGCGAATGCGGCAAACCGATCCCCGTGGAGGCCACGAAATGAAGTCCCTGGTCATCCTCTTCGCCGCCGCCACCACGATGCTCGCCGCCGTCGACGGCACCGTCGTCAACCAGACCACGGGCCGCCCCGAGCCCGGCGCCGATGTCAGCGTCTTCAACCTCTCTCAGAGCGGTCCCGAACTGCTCGACAGCGCGAAGTCCGACGCCAACGGCCACTTCTCTATCAACAAGACGCTCGAAATGGGACCGCACCTGATCGAGGTGCAGCACGGCGGAATCACTTACAACACCATGGTGCCGCCCGGCCGGCCCTCCACCGATCTGCGACTGGACGTCTACGATTCCACGAAGGACCCTGCCGCGGCCCCCGTCTCGCAGCACATCGTCTTCCTCGAGCCCAGCGGGCGGCAACTCGGCGTCACCGAGACTTACTTCTTCAACAACACCGGCAAGAAGACCTACGACGATCCCAACGGCACATTGCGCTTCTTCGTGCCGCCCGCGGCCGCCAAGGACAGCATCAAGGTGAACGCGACCGAGCCGCGAGGCATGGCGCTCGAGCAGGCGCCCACCGAGAGCAAGCAGAAGGGCACCTACTCGATCTCCTTCCCGATCAAGCCGGGCGAGACGCGGATCGACGTCGCCTACACGATGCCGGCCACCGACCCCGCGAAGTTCGCGAGCCAGGTCTACTACCAGGGGCCGCCCACGCGTCTGGTCGTCCCTTCGGGCGTCACGCTCCAGGGCGAAGGGTTGAACTCGCTGGGAGCGGAGCCGCAGACGCAGGCCAACCTTTACGAGATCCCGGCGCCTGCGTTCGAAGTCACGGTGCAGGGGACCGGCTCTCTCCAAGGCGCCCAGAACGCCGGCGGAGGCGATGGCGCGGCCGCGTCCGCAGACAACACGGACGATTCCGGCGCGACCCTCCGCACCATTCTGCCGCCCGGCTTCGAAGACCGCCGCGTGACGATTCTCGCCATCGCGCTCACCGCGCTCGCGCTGGGCTTCGTGCTGCTGTACCGCAAGGGCCAGGCGCCCGCGTCCGTCAAGGACAAGAGCGGCGCATGAAGCCAGTGGAGATCGCGGGCGTCTGGAAGTTCTACGGCGACTTCCCTGCCCTGCGCGACATCACCTTCGACGTCGAGCCCGGCGCTTCGATGGCGCTGCTCGGCCGCAACGGCGCGGGAAAGACCACGCTCCTGCGCATGCTGGCCGGCCTTTCGCGCCCGGGTCGCGGCACCATACGGATTTGCGGCACCGACGCGCGCGACCGCATGACGCGCCGGTCGATCGGCATCCTGGGCCACGGCATTTCGCTTTACGAGGAGCTCTCCGCCATCGAGAACCTGCGTCTGTTCGCGCGCATCTACGGCGTCGAAGACGCGGATGCCGCGGCTTCGGAATGGCTGGAGCGCACTGGCCTCGAGAAGGTTCGGGACGGCCTGGTGCGCGAGTTCTCGCGTGGCATGCGCCAGCGGCTGGCCGTCGCCCGCGCGTTCCTGCACTCGCCCTCGGTGCTGCTGCTGGACGAGCCTTTCACGGCCCTGGACGACCGCGCCATCGCGCTGCTTCAATCGCTGTTGCGCGACGCGATCGCCGAAGGCCGCACCGTCGTGCTTTCCACACATCAACTGCGCGAGGCGCTCGAGCTGGCGACGCACGTGGCGTTGCTGGTGCGCGGGCGGCTGGCATACACCGGCGAGCGCACCGGAGAAATGCTGGAGGATACGGGATGGCTGTACCGGCAGTACGGCGAGCCCCAATCCGTGACGGCATGAACCCGCCGGCCGGGCCGCCCATGAAAGCGCCACACCTGAGCTTTTTCCGTCAGGCCTCAACGGTGGCCTGGAAGGACCTGCGTTCCGAGCTCCGCACCAAGGAAGCGCTCAACGCGTCGTTCGCTTTCGCGCTGGTCATTCTGCTGCTGTTCAGCATCGCCTTCGAGCCTACGGAGGACGAGACGCGCCAGATCTCGGGCGGCCTGCTGTGGCTGGTCTTCGCGTTCGCCGGAGCGCTCATCCTCAACCGCAGCTTCGCGCGCGAGCTGGCCAACGATTGCCTCGACGCGCTGATCGCCGCGCCCATGTCCGGCGCCGCGCTGTTCCTCGGCAAGACGCTCGCCAACTTCGTGCTGCTCTCCGCGGTGGAGTTCGTCTGCCTGCCGGTCTTCGGCGTGCTCTACAACGTAAGCTGGACGCACCAGTTCTGGCCGCTCGCCGGCGTCATCGCGCTCGGCACTTGGGGATTGACGGTGGTGGGCACGGTCTTTAGCGCCTTGACCGTAAACCTGCGGCTCCGCGAGCTGATGCTGCCGATGCTGGTCTATCCGATTCTGATTCCGTGCCTGCTCGCGGCCATGCAGTTGACCGGCCCGCTGGTGCTGGGAGATCCGTATACGGCCGAGCTCTCGCAAATGCTGCGGCTGCTGGTTGCGTTCGATGTGATTTTCAGCGCGCTCTCACTGGCGCTGATCGAAACCGTTATGGTGAGGTGAAGACATGCGGGACAAAACGATCATGGTGCTTTCCTTGCTCGCGGCGGTGATGTTCGCGGGCAACCTGGCCATCATTCTGCTGGTGCTGCCGGACGAGGTCTCTCAAGGCCCCATCTTCCGCATCATCTTCTTCCACGTGCCGGTGGCGTGGACGGCCTTCGTGCTCTTCTTCGCAGCGATGATATCGAGCATCCTGTTCCTGGTGCGCAAGGATTTCAAGTACGATTCCTTCGCCGCCGCCGCCACGGAAGTGGGCCTGGCGTTCGGCGCCGCGAACCTGCTCACCGGGATGATCTGGGGCCGCATCATCTGGGGCATCTGGTGGACCTGGGACGCGCGGCTGACCTCGATGCTGGTGGGGTGGATCATCTACGCCGGCTATGTCATGCTGCGCCGGGCGATCGAAGAGCCCACCGAGCGCGCCCGCATGTCCGCCGTGGTTTCGATCCTCGCCTTCGCCGACGTGCCCATCATCTTCTGGTCCATCAAGTGGTGGCGCACGCAGCATCCGCAGCCGGTAGTTTACGGCGGCGGCTTCCTGAGCCCTGGCTATTGGTACATGCTTTTCCTCAACTGGATTCCGATCCTCCTGCTGGGAGTGGTGCTGCTGCTGCTCCGCATGCGGCAGGAGCAGACCGGCCGTGAAATCGACGCGCTACGCCGCGAAGTGCACGCCTTCTAAGGAACGGTGACTATGATCGCAATGCTGGTTCAGACCGCCGGGTTCACTCCCGAACAGTACAAGAACAACTTCGTGTTCCTCTTCTACGGCCTGTTGACGGCGTGGCTGGTCCTGCTCGCCTTCGTCGTCCTGCTGGCCGCCCGCGAGCGCAAGCTCAAGAGCGAGATCGAACGGCTGCGGCTTATGTTGGAGGACAGGGGGCCGCGGTAGCGCCACTGCCGGCGCTTATCGCCCGTCAATCATCCGCCGTGCATCCTTCAGCAGCACGAAAAGGTGCATCGGGTCGGCAGGGGAGGGAATGAAATCGAACTTCTCGTAGAACGCCCTGGCCTGCGCATCTTTTGCGTGGACCGCAAATGCACGGATGCCGGCGATGTCGGACGCCTGCAAGGTGCGCTCCATCGCGTCCTTCAGAAGTGCCTTTCCGACGCCCTGCCCCTGCCATCGGTGATCGACCCCTAAGCGCGCGAGCAGCATGATGGGCACCGGGTGGCGCGCCAGCCCCTTGGTCAAACGCTCGGGTGCTTCCTCTCGGGTCACATGGCCGACGGCGAGGGTGTAGTATCCAACTATGGTATCGTCGGCGAGACCGACGTACGTCTGCGCGGCACCGGCCTGCTGATTCAGCCACGCGTAGCGCAGAAGATACCGGTTCAACTCTTCGCGGCCGCAATCGAAGCTTTCAATCGGGTGATCGGGGCGTAGTTTTTCGACCCGGCGGGCATTGCTCACCCCTTTCGCCCAGCCTCGAAGAATCCGGGCTCACTCAGGAGAGCCTCCAGGCGGGGTAGGCGGCGGGGTGGCGCATCGAGCGCGGCCAGGAATACTTTCCATTGCGTGGCATTAAGGCCGAAGGTTCGCCGGTCTGCGAGGGCCTCATCGGCGCGCGCGAGAGCGCTCTCCAGGACGAACTGGCTGACGGAGCGGCGGGATGCGCTCGCGGCAGCCTGCAACGCTCGCTTCGCATCTCGCGTAAGCCGCAGGTCGAGCTTTTCGGTTCGTGTGGCACGTGCCGGCATGGCTGCTCCCTCCAGTTCCGAGCTTAGCCGCACTGCCCGACAATGTCAAGACGGGGAAGGCGATCCGTCCCCTTAGTCCCAAACCGGTGGCATTCTTGCGGCACAATGACTAGAGATGGCCGAGCCTACAAATCCCGGTCCTGCTGAGGACAGCCTCGATCTCGTCGAGCGTATCATGGCGATCGAAGAGGCCTTCGACCTTGATGCGCGTCTGTCTTCCGCCCAACGCGACGTGATGATCCGCGAGATCGTTGCGCTAATCGCACGCGGCGAGTTCGGCGACAAAGGGGACCTCGATGACGACGCCCTGACTGCCCTGGTCAGAAGGCTCGGGCCGCGCAGCCCTCGCGGGCAGGCGGGCGCGGCGGCAAAGCCCGAAGATCCTTTTTTCGGGTAGCGAACGCGCACGCACCATAGAGAGAGGCTGCCGACGTTGCGGCTGCGCTGGAAGTGGTGGAGTGATGGTGTTCGCTCCCAGTAAGAGCCGTTGTCAGGTGCCCCGGTTTCAGTTCGCTCTGGTGCTAGCCCGATGGAACCACTGAAGTCCGCTCACTCGCTGTCGAGCGGCAGGCGCACCCAGTTCTGGAAGTTTGAGCGGAAGAGGCGGCGGATGTCGCGGCGGATGTCGACGCGCGTGACGGGGCGGCCATCTTCGGCCAGCAACCGGAACGTGTTCGCCAGGATCGGCGCCATGGTGCGGCGCGTGTTCCGCCACTTGTAAATGACCTGTTCCAGGATGCGCGCGTCAGAGTGCTGTGGGATGAACGTCGTCCCCAGCATTTCCAGGCGCTCGCGCGTGATCTCTTCGACCACGGACGGGTTGTTGAGGAACCACCAGCAACCGAACGGCATCATGTTGGCGAATTTGCGCGCATAGACGCAGAACTCGTGCTGGTTCTCGCGGCTGAGCACGCTGACCAGGAAACGGTTGTCGGGGAACGCCGTGCACAGATGTTCGATCGCGCGCAGGTCCGCTTTGCCGGCCCCGTCGCCCGCCAGTCGCAGCGCCGGGTTCACCTGGTAGCGCACGCCGATCATCAGCGACATGGGAAGATCGAGCTCGCGGCACAGCGGCAGGACGGCTTCCGCCAGCAGGCGGGCGCGGACGCTGTCTTCCGGGTATTGGAACGTGTCGGGCAGCGAGCACGCCATGTAGACGGGATGCATGATCTTGCACCAATCGGCGAGGAAGCGGCGGACCTCGGCCATCGCCTGCGGCGCTTCGCCATCCACCCGATAGCCCTTGGCCAGCAGCACCGTCTCATGCTCGGCCCAGCGGTTCAGAATGCGGTCCAGGCGCAGCACGGGGTGCATCTGAGGATGACGTTCCGCGCCGGCCTCCCACAGCGGGGCCTCGTCGGGATCGAGCGGGTCGTTGGTCATGACGACCTCGCTCACGCCGGCGATTTCGAGCACGCGGCGAATGTGCGTGGCGTAGTCCTGGGCGGCGAAGAACGCCCGCGCTTCGGTCAGGTCGGCGCTGGCGGTCGGGAGGCCGAACGCCTCCAGCACCGCCACCACTCCGCGCGTCGCTTCCGAAACCGGCGTGTTCTCGACGAACAGGGCGCGCCAGATCGCGTCCGCCCGCTCGCTCTTCGCGAGGGCCCAGTAGGCAGCCGGCTTCATCGGCGAAGAGCGGAAGAACTCCGCCTCCAGGTAGTGATAGGTCACCAGGTTGTCGATGCCCCACAACCCTACCGCGCCGAGCGAGGGCATGAACAAGTGGGTATGGACGTCGATGACCGGAGTGGCCATGAGTTCTTCTTCGACGGCGATGCGGATCTGACCTGCGGCTAGAGGTTCCATAGGGCTAACCACAAGGATAGCGCCTGATTTGTGGCGGGTCTGGAGACCCGCTGCAGGCGTGGACGCCTGCCCCACTAGGGACTAGGTCAGACGGAGGGTGCGGGTGCCTATGGCGAAGCAGACCACTCCGGTCGCCAGCAGGATGGCGCACGGGAGCAACATCTCCTGGAACGAGAAGCCGCGCCACAACGCGCCTTCGAAAGCCAGAATGCCCCAGCGCACCGGGCTGATCACGCCGGCCTGCGCCATCCAGCGCGGCATGAAGGCCAGCGGGACCATCCCGCCTCCGAACATCGCGAGCGGCATCATCACGGCCCATCCCACGCCGGCGGCCGCTTGTTCAGTCTTGCCCAGTCCGGCAATCAGCATCATCACGCCGACAAACGCGGCCACTGTGGACACGCCCGCCAGAACCAGCAGAGCCCAGCTATGCGGCACCACGTGGAAACCGAGGCGGCCGATCGCCAGCAGCGTTGCCTCGATGGCCAGGCAGGCCACCGCGCACGCCAGCGCCTTTCCCGCCAGCAGTTGAACGCGCCCGATGGGCGCCATCTGCAACCGGAACAGCGTCCCGTGCGTCCGTTCGCTGACGAACCCTATGGCGAAGGCCATGGCACAGCCCAGCACGCCCCACAGCAATCCTTGCGGAAAGGTGATCTCGAAAGGATTGCGGGGGCCCTCTTGCTGGATCGCCACGTCGTGCTGTTCGATGCTGAGCGGCTCCCATTGAGCGCCCTGGCCGCCGCCGCCCGGCCCAGAGGCGGCGGGCATTTCGCTCAGCGCGCGGTCCATGCTTTCGAGAAAGCGGCCCGTCGAGGCGCGCTGGTCCGCCGGCGCTTTGGAGCGCTCGACGTCCTCGATCGACTGCCGCAGGCTGGCGCGCATGGCGCCCGTATCGGCCATCTTCTTCTGGAACCCCTTCATGACGATCTGAAAAAGCAGGCCCTGGATCATCGCGCCCTCGGCCTGACGGCTGGGATCGATCCACACTTCCACCTTGGGCGGGGTGCCGTGGAACATCTGCTGGCTGGCCTCCCCGAAGCCCTTGGGGAGAATCAGCGCCGCCGCCTCCTGCCGTTTGCGCACCAGTCCGATGGCCTCGGCGCGGCTGGCGGGCCGTACATTGAAGTCGGCGCTTTTGGCGAGCAGAGCGGCAAAGTCCCTGCTCCCCGCGCTCTGGTCCTCGTCCGCCAGCGCCACGGCCATGCGGCGAGACCCGCTATCCCCGGAGGAGAAGACGGCGCCGAACAGTATGGCGATGACCAGCGGCCAGACGAAGGCGAAGAACAGTCCGGACTTCACCCGGATCAGAAGGCGTAGATCTTTGGCGGCTAGAGCGAGTATGGCGGACATCAGGCTAGTCCCTCAACGTCCTTCCCGTGAGATTCAGAAACACCTGCTCGAGCGTGGGCTGCTCCAGGCGGAAGCGATCGATGGGCGCCGTGGCGGCCAGGCGATTCAACTCGCCCAGCGGGTCCGCCGAGAACAGCTCGATTTCCCGGCCGCCGGTCTCGACCACCAGCCGCGGCAGTCCTCCCTGAGACGCAAGCAGGCTCTGCACCGTGTCGAGCGACAGCAGGCGGCCATGGTCCACGATGCCGACGCGGTCGCAGAGGCGCTCGGCCTCCTCCATGTAATGGGTCGTGTAGACGATGGTGCGGCCCTCACGCTTCAGGGCCAGGATGTTTTCGAAGATCGAATTCCGCGACTGCGGATCCACGCCCACCGTGGGCTCATCGAGCAGGAGGATCTCGGGATCGTGCAGCAGCGCCGCAGCCAGGTTGAGCCGGCGCTGCATTCCACCCGAGTAGTTCTTGACCGCGTCCCGCCTGCGGCTTTCCAGTCCGACGAACGCGAGGGCCCAGGCCACGCGCTCGGCCAGCCGGCGTCCCTCCATCCCGTAGAGTTTGCCGAGGAAGGAGAGGTTCTCTTCGGCGCTGAGCAGTTCGTAGAGCGACAGCACTTGCGGCGCGATGCCCATGCGCGCGCGCACCTGTGGCTCGCGCGGATTGCCTCCGGACAGCACCACTTCGCCGCCATCCGGCTCGAGCAGCCCGATGGCGCAGTGAATCAGGGTCGTCTTGCCGGCGCCGTTCGGTCCGAGCAGACCGAAGATTTCGCCGCGCTGGACTTCCAGGCTTAATCCATCGACGGCGGTCAAAGTTCCGAAGCGCTTCGTGACCTGGCGCAGGCTGAAGAAGGTCCCGTCCGGCATGTCCCTATCCTTACGCAAAGCGGAGCGGAAAGTTCAATCGGGGGCCCGGCGCGCCTGGACCGGCCAGCGGCTTGGCACTATGATGGGACGTGACTGGCAATGCGGTCGCCTCTCATACTGGCCTTGGCTGTGCTGTCGTTGGCCCCTCAAATTGTGGAGGCTGCCTACGAGAACACGACATTCGGTTGTGCTGAGGGAGACGCCTCGTTCAGCAGGAAGACCGGTTTACGCTTCGAGGCAGTCGAAGATGCCGGCATCACGGCAGCGATTCGGAAGCTGCCTTCGAAATCCGTCACGGGGTTCGCGGCGCAGTACGGCGTTCGGCGTATCACTCTCCTCGCCCAGGTGACGCCGTCGGAGAACGTCTCGTTTGAGCCGGCTGAAGCACAGCTTTACCTCGAAGTGGAGAGTGGAGCCGGAACCAGCAAGTTCTATACTCTCCGCCTGGACGCCGAGGATGATCGTTCGGTATTTGAGATCAGCCCTGATGACAAGGACGACATCTCCAACCTGAAGGTGTTTCCGGCGACTCCGGACAAATCCCTGCCGCTCGTCATCCTGGAGATCTTTGCCCACTTCATGGGAGCCAATAGCGGGAGCGACACCACAACGCGGTATTTGATCGATCTTCGTCAGGGCGCACCGCGGCCAGTTGCAGCTCTGGACTGCACAGAGTATCAGGCGGGCGGGGCGTGCAATGCGTTCGATTCGATGTTTGGTCTCCGGGGAAAGCTGACCTGCGACTGGGTTCGTGAACGCACCGATTTCCTCTGCACTGAGACCAGAACGACCATTTGGAACTGGGGTCGAACGGGCTGGAAGGAGAGGTTCTACCTGCTCTCTGGGGATATGGTATGGCCCCCGGAAGTCGTCGTGCCGTCGTCGCCGCAGGAGTGGCTGGCGGCGTTGCGCGGGCGGCGCGAGATCGGCGCGCACACGGTGCTCCCGCGGATGGGTGACACGTTCGTGCTGTGGAGCGACGCCAATCTGGGCCTCGTCCTGTTGGCCTCGCGCGGTGACAGCGGCCATCTCTGGCCGAAGTTCAAACTGGCTGCCATCGACTACGACGCGCAAGGATACAGCAGGGAAGTCGACGTGAGGACCTTGGAACTGGACGAACTGGCGCAATGGGAGCACGTTCAACGCTTTGACTATGGTTCGCCGCTCGAGGGCGTGTCGCCAGGAGTTTTGGTTGGGTCGCCGATGACCTTTGCCGTGAAACCCCTCCGGTCTGATCGTGGGGTCTTCTTCCAGGTGGCGCTGACGCAGGACAACCAGCATTCACTGTTCTGGGTGGGTGTGGACGAGAGCGCCAAGCCGTATCGGGCACAGGCCCTTCTGCTTGCCACCGACGCCAGCGAGTACGATGCCTGCCGCAGGGCGCACATGTTAGCGTCCGCGGCACACGTGAATTGGACGGGGCGAAGAGTCTTGGCTACGCTCGACGTAGAGCCACGCCGCTCACTGAATTATGAGGGGGGCGGTTACATCCCCGAAACCGATGAGAGCGACGAGTGTCCGTACGACGTGGAACTTGGCTGGTCCTATGAGAAGGGCTGGCTGGTTACCCCGAAAGTCCGGGAATGTGACGAAGTGACAATCCGCGCGATCTCGATCTCCGACCAGGGAGGGATTGCCGCCCGCCCGGCCGAGATCTGTCAGGATTGCAGATAGGTTCGACCTAACCGGCAGTTTACCGGCCCCGCCCGCGGAATAGAATAGCTGTGGAGGCTTCATGCCAGCCAAGCGGATTCTGATGCTCGTCGTGGATGGCGCGCACGTGGACGGCAACCTGGTCACCGCTCCCGCCTGGCCCGCGCACCCGGCCTGGCTGGCGAAATTCCTGGGCGTGTTGGGAAGCCGGATCGAGCCTTAGGAGCCCGCACCATGTACGAAGACCTGGTAGAAGCGATCCGGAGCAGGGGCGCCATCCTCTTTGTCGGCGCCGGCGTGTCGAAGAATGTCGGAGTGCCCACCACCGCCGAGATCGTCAACGAGATCGCCCGGCAATTGGATTACGATCCGGCGGTGTTCCGTTCACTGGCGGACCACCGCACGCTGGCCGAGTTTTATGAGCTCAACAAGGGCACCCTCGGCCCGCTGCGGAGTTGGATGGACGTGAGCTGGCACCCGCACGACGTGGACGTTCGCAGCTCCGAGATCCACCGCCTCATCGTCGAGCTCTCTTTCCCGATCATCTACACCACCAACTACGACCGCTGGCTGGAGAAGGCGTTCGAGGCGTATGGCAAGGAGTACACCAAGATCACCAACGTCGGCGACGTGCTCAAGACGCGCGAGGGCGTGACGCAGATCGTGAAGTTCCACGGCGATTTCGACGATGACGAATCGATCGTCCTGACCGAGTCGAGCTTCTTCGAGCGGCTGGATTTCGGGACCGCGCTGGACATCAAACTGCAGTCGGACGTGCTGGGGCGGCCGGTGCTGTTCGTGGGCTACAGCCTCTCCGACATCAACATCCGCTACCTGTTCTACAAGCTGCAGCGGCTGTGGGAGAATTCCAAGCTCGACCTGCTGCGCCCGCGCTCGTACATCTTTCTGGGGGCGGCCAACCCGGTGCAGGAGCGGGTGCTGCGCCGCCGCGGCATCGAACCCGTCATCTCCCAGCGCGAGCAGGTGGGGCAGGGTCTGGCGGCCTTCCTGGGCGAGTTGCTGGAACGGGTGTCGCAGAAGTAGGGGAACCATCCGGCCGCGGACTGCGTAGCTCTGAAGGGAGCCTCCCATGCTGACATTCTTGATGTGGCTGATCGTGCTGTTCTTCTGCTGGCCGCTGGCGCTGGTGGCGCTGGTGCTCTATCCCATCGTCTGGCTGCTGCTGATCCCGTTCCGCATTCTGGGGGTCGCGGTGGATGGAGTGCTGCACCTGGTATGGGCGGTTGTGACGCTGCCGGCCCGCATGTTGGGCGGGATGCGCAGAGCGTGAGTCCGCTCCCTGACGGTCGCGGTTCGGTGCTGGGCGGTCAAGCGGGATACTTGCCCACGAGCTTCAAGATCGCCCCGTGGAAACGGTGGAACCAGGGAGTGCCGTCCAGGAACATGTGGGGGCAGTAGCCGGGGACCACCGCGATTCCGTTGGCGCGGCAGAACTCCTCGGCTTGCGGGCTATTCGACTTTCCCGAGGTGCCGTACAACCAGACGCGTGCGATGCCCGCTTCGCGGCAGTCTTCGACCACCTTCCCGGCAATTTCGGGCTTGGCCATCACGAGCGCGGCCTGGACGGGCGGCTGAATCTCCTGGACCCGCGCATAGCAGGGCACGCCCTCGATCTCGGTAGCGTTGGGGTTGACCGGCACGGCATCGTATCCGTGCTCGCGCAGCGTGCGGAACATGGACGCGTTGAAGTCCCTTGGATTGCGGCTGGCGCCGACAACAGCGATGCGCTTTTGGGCCAGGAAGTCTGAAATGACCTGTTGAGGGGATTCTGGCATGGCCCATTATCGCGCAAGTTTGCTCCTGGGTAAGCGCCCATGTAAAGTAGAATGATGCTCTTACGCATCCTTCTCCCTGTTGTCATCGCCTGCCCGCTGCTGGCGCAAGGCGTCAAGATTCAATTCGAGCCGGTCGAAGAATCCGTTGTGAAGACCCGCCTGGATCGCAACCCTGCCACGAACGGCGAACGCGCCGCGACGCTGCATAAAATGTTCGAAGAAGCCGGATGCACCGGCGATATGCTGGCCGATCAGGCAGTGGAAGGCGCGCGGCAGCCCAACGTCATCTGCACGACGGGCGGCAACGGCTCCACGATCGTCGTTGGCGCGCACATCGACTTTTCGGATACTGGCCGGGGCATGGTGGAGAACTGGACGGGCGCATCCATGCTCCCCAGCCTGTTCGAAGCGCTGAAACAGACGCCGCGAAAGCACAAGTTCGTCTTCGTCGGATTCACCGACAGGGAGAAAGGGCGGCGCGGCTCCATCTTCTACGTAAAGAACCTCGGAGCGGAGAAGGCCCAGGTCAAGGCCATGATCGACGTGGAAGGGCTGGGAATGGGGCAGACCAAGGTGCAGATGGAGAACAGCGACAAGGGGCTCTCGGGAAAGATGGCCTCGATCGCGAAGTCGCTAGGCATTCCTGTCGCCGGCGCCGACACCAGCATCGTCGGAGATAGCGACGGGAAGAGCTTCTCCGCCGCCAAAATCCCCGTGCTCAGCGTCCACTCGCTGTCCGGCAATGCGGTGCGGGTCCCGGGCACTTCTAACGACAACTCGACCGCGGTTCAACCGAAAGACTACTACGAGAGCTACAGGTTGATCTCGGCCTTCCTGGCGTACCTGGACGAGTCGCTGAACTAGGGGTTTGGTGGGGCAGGTTGTCCAACCTGCGGCGGGTTGGTAACCCGCCTGTAGACCTTTGCTTAACAGGTCGGCCGGGCGCCGGTTCCCAACCGGCGCGCAGGATGCCATCCTGCCCCACAAAGACGCGTCAGTCGACCGGGCCGCATCCCTCATCGCACAGGTGCTCGGGGAACATTTCCGCGAACGAGCGGCGGAGGTAGGCGCAAGCCTCGCGGGCCGACCCCGTCCTGGTCCGGCCGTCCAGGCCGCTTCCATGGATCCATGCCGACCACGTGGATTCGGGCATGGAATGGATCTCCAGTATCACGGGGCCGTCCGCGGTGACGTGACAATAGGCAGCCGAGCCGGCGCCGCCCGCGGGCCGCAGCAGCGGAGCGAAGACATCCATCTCCGATACCGCCTGGCGGCACATCTCGCAGACCAGCAGGTGCTCTTCGGCAGGCGCGAGTTCGGCCTCGGCCAGTTCATCGAAAACGTAGCGTTCGACTACGTCCATCTCCAGGTGATCGTGGAACGTATCTGGCATGATCGTCTCCCCTCAGGTGGCGAGCAAGGCGATGAGGTTCCACACCACCAATGCTGCAAAGACGACATTGATCCGTTTCAGCGTGCGCTCCCGCGCCGTCATGGTGCAGTAGACGGCAGCGGCGACGGCGCACACCTTCAGAGCCAGCAGTCCTACCAGCGGGGAACGCGCGGTCGCCATGGCAAACCGCACGACCGGGTTGGCTTCGTGGCCGCCGGTGGTCAGAAATGCAAGCGTGGTGAGCACGTCAAGAAGCTGCAAGTAGGAGAACTGCGCGAGCGGAGTGAATCCGGGCTGTGGGTTACAAGAAGATGTACGAGAGCTAAGGCGCCATTCCATAGGGTTTTTCACTGCAACCCACAACCCGCAGCGCCTACGACACTAAGAGTAAACTCCTAAAAGAGGCCCGTAAATAGACCTTCAGTAGTAGTACTCGCTATTTCGTACTAAACACACCCTCAATTGAGATCGAAACTTTGCCCGCGCGTGGGAAGCACCGGGGTGGCGCCGTAGCGGTCCTGAATCGCCTGCGCCAGGGCGGCGCTCTGTGCCGGCTCGCCATGTACCAGGAAGATCCGCTTCAGCTTGGAGACGACAGGCTTGATCCACTCCAGGATCTCGCGCTGGTCGGCGTGGCCGCTCAGCTCGTTGATGGTCTCCACTTCCGCGCGCACCCTCATCGGCTCGCCGAAAATGGACACTTCGGGCAGCTTGTCGACGAGCTTGCGCCCGAGGGTGTTTTCGGCCTGGTATCCGGTGATCAGAATGGTGTTGCGTGGGTTTTCGATGTTGTTGCGTAGATGGTGCAGAATGCGCCCGGCTTCGCACATTCCCGAGGCGGAGATGACGATGAACGGCCCGCGCAAATCGTTCAGCGCCTTGGACTCGTTGACGTCGCGGATGTAGCGCAGCCGCTTGAACCCGAACGGGTCCTCGCCTTTGGCGCGGAACTGGTTGGCTTCCTCGTCGTACAGCTCGGCGTGCTTGCGAAAGACCTCCGTGGTCTCGATCGCCAGCGGGCTGTCAACGAAGATGGGGATGTTGGGGATCCGGCCGGAGTCGAACAGCTCGTGGAGCACCAGAACCAGCTGTTGGGTGCGGCCGACCGCGAAGGCGGGCACGATGATCTTTCCACCCCGCGCGCAGGTGCGGTTGACGAGGTTGGCCAGCTTGTTGATGACGACTTCGTCTTCCTTGTGCAGCCGGCCGCCGTAGGTGCTCTCTAGGATCAGCCAATCGACCTCCGGCAGGGGGGCGGGATCGCGAATGATGGGCAGGCCCGGCCGCCCCAGATCGCCCGAGAAGCCCAGGCGAAGCTCTTTGCCGTTCACCCGCTCGGTGACGATCACCACGGAAGAGCCCAGCATGTGGCCGGCATCGATGCCATGGTACGCCGCTCCCGGGCCCAACTCCTGCTCGGTGCCCATGGGCACCTGGCGGAACAGAGCAATGGCGGCCTCGGCGTCGGCGGCGGTATACAGCGGCGGGAGCCCACCGTCCTTGGCCGCGGCGTCCAGCGAGCGGCGCCGGTGAAAGCGCTTGGTGACGAACTCGGCGTCCTTCTCCTGTATGTGGGCGGAGTCGCGGAGCATGGGCACGCACAAGTCGGCGGTGGCCGGGGTGGCGTAGATGGGGCCGTGGAAGCCGTCCTTCACGAGTGTCGGGAGGTTCCCGCTGTGATCGATATGCGCGTGCGAAAGGACCACGGAGTCGATCCCGTCCGGCCGGAACGGGAACGTGGAGTTGCGCTCATGCGCTTCCTTGCGGTGGCCCTGATAGAGCCCGCAATCCAACAGGAAGGTGGTGCCGCCGATGCGGACCTCGTGCATCGACCCGGTAACGGTTCCGACTGCGCCCCAGAAGGTGATTTTCATGGCTGAAGGGGTATTGTACTGCGATCAGCCCGTGGCTCGTTGCCCGTGGCCCGTTGATCCTCTGCGGCCTTCGTGGGCTTCGCACCGTGACGAACCCCGATCGCGAAGCGCGCGAACTCCGCGGGCCGATCAACGGGCCACGAGCCACGGTCGACGACCTGCTTAGCGCGGTTCATCCTGAAACGAAAACACCGGATCGATATCGACCGGCAGATCGGCGGCTGCCTTCAAGGCTCCATCCAGCTCGGGCGGAAGGGCTTGGTATTCGGCAAACCAGCGCTGGGCGCGGGCGGCGTCGCCGGTGGCTTCGATCTCGAGCAGCTCTTGCGCCAGGCGGGCGACGGACGCTTGCATGCGCTCGAGGTCGATGTGGTAGCGGCGGGCGGCCGCGTCCCATACGATCGCCCGCTCGCGGACGAAGTAGTTGAACTGCATGATCTCGGAGACCGCGTGGGCCTCCGCGGTGCCGAAGCGCAGCATCCGGAACAGGTCCGCGACGTGGGCTGCGTAGCCGCTGCGGACCTCGTCCGGCGAGAGCACGCCGCGGCGGCCGAGCCACTCCATTCCGAACAGCCCCACCACATCCGCCTTGGCTTCCTCGAGGCCACTGTACGCGGGACCGATGGCCTCGTTGATGTCCACCTGCTTGCCGTTCCGGCGCGCATACGCCGGTCCGAGGCCGTGCGCGATCTCGTGCAGCACCGTGTCGGTGAGGTAGCCGGCGCGCGTGACCGACGCGGCGTCGCGCGGGAGCATGACGCGGGCGGCCAGCGGCAGAATGATGTTGTCCACGCGCGCGTCGAGGAAGTTCCGGAAGAAGATCTTCTTGGAGCCCTTTTCGGCGTGGATGCGGGGATCGTTGGGAAGGTTGTCGGCCACCGCCTGGTAGCCGTGCCGCAGGTCGCCGGCCCTGAACGGCGCGTCAACCACCTCCATTGGCGAAGCGTGGCCGGACTTCGAGGGCCGGTCCGCCGGCGCAAGGGGCAGCGCATCCTGGAGGGCGGGAACGTACTTCGCGAACGCCGCCACGCGCCGGCTCTCCGCGTCGTTGCGGATCAGCACGGCGGCGCCGTAGCAAGTCTTCACACCCAGCACGCCGTCGAGGTAGGTCTCGTAAGGCGCGAAGATGACGTCGAACTTCGGGTTTTCCAGGTCGAGCCACGCCAGGTCGCTCGCGTAGTAGTCGTCGGAGAGCAGGGCATCGGCGCGCAGGCGGAGGAAGCGGGCGAATTTCGGATCGTCGGAAAGGGCGGAAGCTTCGCGCAAGGCCTGGGCGGCAGGCTCGAGCCACTCACGGTACACGACGTGATACGGAACAGCTTCCAGCTCTTCGCCGCGCTTGTGAACCACGGTGTAGGGGCTGTAGATCGCGTCGCGAAGCCGCGGGTGGGCGGCCACATAGCGCGCGATGTCCGCTTCGCCGATGCCTCGCGGGTACAAACCGGCGCCCACGGAATACGCGTCCGTGCCCGTGAACGGGCGGTTGCCGTCGATGAGGTCGAAGCGGCTGCCATTGATCGTCAAGAGGCGGCGCAGGCGCGGATCGGGTGGGCCGGCGGTGAGGACACTCAGGCCCTGCGGATCGCTCTGCCGCCAGAAGATGTCTTCGAGATAACGAGAGGCGTCGACGAGTTTGCCGACCAGTTGCCGCTCTCGCGGGCTGAGGCCGGCGTCGTCGAAAGGCATGGGGACTTTCTTCCAACGGGCTAGCAAGGAGTCAAGGTCCGGGCTGGCGGCGAGCATGGCGAGCTGAAGAACGGCGAGGAAGAGTCGCATGGTCACTTTGAGGATAGCGAGCGCAGCAGGGCGCGTACCGCGTCGATCGACAGGACGGCGGCGTGGCGCGATTCGGGGGCGAGGCCGTCGAGAGCCTCCTCGATCACGGCGGGACCGGCAGCGGCGAGTTCGAGCGCGGTCTTGCCGGCCATCCATTCGGTGAGCGCGGAGCCCGCGGCGATGGACGCGGTGCAGCCTTTCACCTGGTACCGCGCCTCGACCACAGCGCCGTTCTCGAAGCGCGCCGAAAGGCGCATCAGGTCGCCGCAAGCCGGGTTGGACACGCTGACCGAGACCGCCGGAGGGGCGAGTTCGCCAATGTTGCGCGGGTTCTTGAAATGGTCGATCAGTCGCTCGCTGAACATGCCAGCTTCAGCTTAGCGTGGCGGGGCAGCTCTCCAGGGGGACTTGCGAAATTCAGTTCGTCGCATCCGCGGCGAGAGGTGAAAGGGCTGAAAAGCGGGACGGCAGGCACCGCTGTCCACGCGCGCTCGAGACCTATCCCGTTGACCAGGCGGACAGGTCGCTTGGGACAGCGGAGCTCACCGTTTTTCAGCGGAGTCTTCAGTCGGCTGGTGTTGCCCGAATGCGCACCAGCAGGTTTTTGAAATCATGGCCGGTAACACGCCGGAGGCGATACGCGTCATAATAAGTGGGCGAAGTCTCGCAGAAGGGAGCAGATCTATGAAATCCCTACTGACGGTTGGCTTGGTGGCGGTGTTCTCGACGTGCGCGTTCGCGCAGCAGCAGCGGCAGCAGCAGCGCGGCGGCGGCGCTCCCCCTTTGCTGGGCCAAAGCTATCCCGGCGTGGGAGGTGCGCTCTCAATCGTCCGCGGCCCGGTCACGGTGGTCAATCCCTTTTCGGG
>Ga0265340_10000529_pt1 | contig 21033 bp, 16 predicted proteins | sample 4CB225metaG_FD_202082 | JGI IMG/M metagenome (GOLD analysis project Ga0265340, IMG submission 202082) | Rhizosphere microbial communities from Carex aquatilis grown in University of Washington, Seatle, WA, United States - 4-CB2-25 metaG | ecosystem: Host-associated > Plants > Roots >...
TGCAGGAACAGATCCGGCACTTCATCGACGACGTGGTTCGCAGCTATGTGCTGGCGGCGACCAGCGAGGGCTTCGCCGAGGACTGGGACCTCGAGCAGCTCTGGCAGGTGATGAAGACGCTCTACCCGGCCTCGATCACCCTGGGTGACGTGATCGAAGAGGCCGGCGGCCGGGCTCTGGTGTCGCAGGAGATGCTGGTGAACGAGCTGACCGCCGATGCCCACCTCGCCTACGACCAGCGGGAGCAGCAGCTCGGTGAGGAGACCATCCGGGAACTGGAGCGGCGGGTGGTGCTCTCCGTGCTGGACCGGAAGTGGCGCGAGCATCTGTACGAGATGGACTACCTGCAGGAGGGCATCGGCCTGCGGGCGATGGCCCAGCGCGACCCCCTGGTGGAGTACCAGCGCGAGGGCTACCTGCTCTTCCAGGCCATGACCGAGGGCATCAAGGAAGAGTCCGTCGGGTACCTCTTCCACGTCGAGGTCGAGGTGGCCGACGAGCCGGACCTCGGCACCGAGGCCCCGGTGCTGGTGGCCAAGGGACTGGTCAGCTCGCAACAGCCGGCGCAGCTTCAGTACAGCGCGCCCTCGGTCGACGGTGATGGTGGCGTCGAGGTTCATGCCGAGAACGGCGCCCGAGTGCAGGTTCAGGATGGGGCCGAGGCCCCGGCGAATCGGGCCACCCGCCGGTCGAACAAGAAGAAGGGCCGCCGCTAGAGTCTGTCCCGTAGGCGTCCGGGGGGCCCGCAGCCGGTCGTCTACGGGACAGACTCTAGGACGGACTCGCCCGCGGTCGTACCCGTTGGGCGGATCGTGCCATCACTCATCGCTGCCGAAAGTACAGGCAACGATGAGTGATGGGTGGTTCGCGAATGTCGAGTCGGCGACGGCTGGTGGCGTTGTTAGGTGCCGGGTTCGCCGCGATGGCGGTTGCTGCCGGTGGCCCGGGGATCGGTCCGGCCGTGGCCACGACTCATTCGTCGGGCGGCGGCGCGGTGGTGCAGTACGGCTGGGCCGCATTCGTCGATGACGGCGACACCCTCGACGTCAAGATCGATCACGTCGCTGCGGATCCGGGCCGGGCCGGGACCAGGATCCGCTTCCTCGGTACGCAGGCGATGGAGCTTCACACCTATCACGTCGACCTCAACCAGGTGACCGGTGAATGCCACGCCGTCGAGGCCGCGAAGCGGTTGAAGCAACTGGTGTTCAACGACGACGGAACCGGCCGGCGGGTCCGGCTCACGGCCCGGGAACGCAGCAGCAGCAACCTGGGGCGAGAGGCTCGATTCATCGCCATCCAGGGGACGGACGGCAAATGGCACGACGTCGGTGCGACCATGATCGGCGAGGGGCAGGCCATCCCCAGCTATCAGCGAGTCGAGTACACCCGTAACAAGTCCTACCGGAAACTGGCCGAGGCCGCCGCCGCGAAGGGGATCGGGATCTGGAATACCAGTTTCTGTGGTTCCGGTCCGGCCGCTGACCTGGCCGTTCACGTGAACTGGGACGCCTCCGGCGATGATTCGGTCAACGTCGACGGCGAATATGTGAAGATCAGCAACCGGGGGACGTCGACCGTTCAGCTCGGCGGCTGGTGGGTTCGAGATTCGGCAACCCGGCCGGGTGCTACGAAAACCCAGACTCGGCGCGGCTACATCTTCCCGGCGGGAGCCTCGGTCGCCGCCGGCTCGTCCGTGTACGTGCACATCGGCAAGGCTCCAGCTCACCGATCGGCCGGAAATTACTATTACGGCCTCAGCTCGCCGATTTTCGAGAACGTCACCGCCAAGCCGAGCTATCTCGGTGATGGCGGCTACCTCTTCGATCCGGACGGTAACCTGCGCGGCTGGCAACAGTATCCGTGCTGGTCCTCGGCGCCCCGCGCGTGCGTCGGCTGAACTTCTGGCTGTGCTGAACTTCTGGCTGTGCTGAACTTCCGACCAGCCGAATTTCGGTTCAGCCGATTTCCATTTCGGTCACTCGCCAGCGTCCATGCAGCCCTTCCATCCGAAAAGCGACCGCCCGGACCCGATCCCGTTCACCGATCACCGCGCTGAACTCGCATACGCCCGGCCGGGGTGAACACAAGAGCAAGGCCCGAAGCCGGGGTTTTGTCCCGATCACGGCCCCGCTCCGACGAGCATGCAGGGTCAGGGCACCTCGCCGGACCAGCATCAGATGAACCTCGGGCGTGGTCCAGCGGACCAACTGCCCGGCCGAGCGCAGACCTGCGGCAACTTCCATGGCCGCTTGAATGAACGTACGGCCCCAGGCGTAGGGCTCCGGGAGCAGACCGACCGCGGCGCCGTTGGTCCTGGGGGCCCGGGCTGCGGTCGAATTCTCTCGCGGATCTTCGAATCGGGGATCGAAGGTGTTGCCCAGGGCGAGGGCGAGGGTGCCCTGGGTGGCCGGCGGACGGTCGTCGTCCCACCGGGCCACTCGGGACGCGGCCCGTGGCTCGGGTTTGGGGACCGGGGAGCGGCGAAGCCGGGGCGAGACTGGGGTGGCGATGACCGTTGGCACATTTCCCGGCAGCCGGCTCGCGGATCTCGAGGAACTCATCGTCCGCCTCGACTTTCGGCGCCGGCGCGGCGGGCTGACCAGTTCGTAGCGGCGCCTCGAGCTTCACTGTGATCGGGTTCCGGTGCCCGTAGTCGTTCGCCGGGTACCAGGTGGTCGGGGTCGTGTCCGATCACGGACCGGTTCGCGGTGAACCAGTGCGGCCATTCCGCGGCGATCTCACCGTTGGTGGCCCCGGCCCCGAGATGCCGGGCCGCGATGTCCCAGAGCGTGTCCGCTCGCCGGACCACGATCTCGTCCTGGATCCCGGCGTGGCCCCGGAGCCCGGGGCGGGCGAGCGGTGCAGTCTGGTGGCTCTTGGCCTGGGGTTGCTCGACCCGGTGCCCCGCCTGTGCGCCTGGCCCGGCCACCGGCTGGTGGTCCTGCGCCCTCGGCCGGGCTTGCGGGCTGGGGCCGGTGGGGCGGCTCGGTAGCCACCCGGGTAGCAGGCTTGGGTCAGGTACCGCCGCCGGACTCGGCGACGGGGGACTGCTCGCAGCTAGTCCCGCGGCAGCGTCCGCTGCTCGTTTGCTGGTGCTGGTGCTGGTGCTGGTGGTGGAGCCCCAGGCCGGCGACAGTTGCCGATCCGGGCTCACCGGCGGCGGGACCGGCCTCGACGTGGCTACCGGGATGGGCGCCGGTGGGGCGGACGTTGCTTGAGCGGCCGCCGGTGCGGCCACCACGGCGACGCCGAGGAGGGCGGCGACGGCGTTCCGCAGAATGACGGGGGCGACGATCCGCGCGCCGCTCGTGATCGCCTGGCCAAGGACCGAGCGGTCGGGGACGAGGGCCGCCAGCAGGCTGAGCGCCAGGGCACAGAGCAGCCAGGCGGTGAGGCCGAGCGCGAGCAGGCCGGCGATCGCGGCCAAGGCCTGATCTGGGCTCGCGGGACCCGAATCGTGAATCGATCGCCAGGCGGCCAGATTCATCGACGTGAGCTCGGTGCCGAACATCGAGAGCAGGACCAGCGCCGCACCCGTGAGCGCGAGGCCACGGCGCCGTGCGGCGGGTGACTGGGCCCGCGGGGCCAGCCAGGGGGTGGGCTCGTTGTTCACGGTGCCTCCAGACCGTGGGAGCGACGCCATCGGGCACATGATGTCATTTGATGGCGTTTGATGTCGATTAGTGTCATGCAATGTCCGATGGCTCGTCCAGTGGTTTGGCAAGATCTGTGGATAAGCAGCCAAAATGGGTGGCCGTCAGGGGATCGACGGCTAGCGTCTGGGCATGCGCTGGGAGCAACTCTTCACGGATCTGGAGGGTCAACTCGAGGCGGAGCAGCGAGCCGTCGTCGACGGGGACGTTGCCGACCTGGTGCGGGCCGAGCGGGCCCGGCTGACCTTGCCCGATCGGCTGCGGGCCCACGTCGGCGAGCAACTGACCTGGTCGATGGGTGCCGGTGAGACGTCAGTGACGGGCGAACTGCTTGACGTCGGAGTCGATTGGGTGCTGCTGAGGGCCAGACGGGGCGAGATGCTGATTCCCCTGGCCGCGGTGCATTACGTCACCGGTCTGTCGCGGGCCGCGACCCCCTCGACCGGGGAAGTCGCCCGCCGGCTCGGACTGACCGTGTTGTTGCGGGGCTTGTCCCGAGATCGCGCTGCGGTCAGGGTTCGGCTCCGTAGCGGAGAGGAAATGACTGGCACGATCGATCGGGTCGGCGCGGATCATCTCGATCTCGCCGTCCACGCTGCGGATCTACCCCGGCGTAGCGAGGCGGTTCGCGAGGTGCGTTGCCTGTTACTGCCGGTGATCACCGGCGTCACGGTCGGCTGAGTTCACCGTCGGCGGCGGGGTTCACGGACGCCGTCTTTCCACTGCGGGCGATCGGCCGGGTGCGGCGGGCTCAGGCCTCGTCCAGATCGGTGCCGCCACCAGTGGGCCGGGACTCGACCATGGCTCGGGTTTCCGCGTACTTACGCTGGATGTAGTTCTCGAGCTCGCTGCCTTCTACCCGCCACTGGCCACGGCCTCCTACCCGGATGGCCGGCAGTTCGCCGCTGTTGACCAATGCGTAGGCCTGCCGGGGGGAGATGCTCAGCATCTCGGCCACGTCGGCCAGTTGGAGGAACCGCGGTGGCACTCAGTTCTCCTTCGGACCTCGATCCTGATATCGAGCGGTCGCTCGGTTGAGCACAAGTGTGTCACGAGGGCCAGCGGGCGGGAGTGAGTTATCCACAGGTCCCGGGTTGGGGTGGTTATCCACAATTTCGGTGGATCGAGACCCGTAAGGTCCGAATTCTGCCAGGATGTTCGCTCCAGCCGGGAAATCGCGAGGAACACAGCGCCAGGAACACAACGCGAGGAACAGACCTGAGAAACCACAGCGCGAGGAACACCGCGCGAGGCACGAGGCACGACGACGAGCACGAAGCACGAGGCACGACGACGAGCACGAAGCACGAGCACGAGGCACGAGGGGGTTGGCAATGACCATGTCGGGGGTGGCCGCGCCGCTCGCGCCGGCGCCGGCCCAGCGGCTGCGCCGGCCGTCCTGGCGAGATCCGCGGCTTCTGATCGGACTCGTGCTCTTGTTCACGTCGGTGGCGGTCGGGGCCCGAACCGTGGCTCTGGCCGATCACACCGAACCAGTGTACGCGGCTCGGCACACTCTGCCGACCGGAACGGCTCTTAGCCCCGAGGGGCTCGAGATCGTCCGGGTCCGGCTCGCCGGGGCCCGGTCCCGGTATCTCGATGCCCGCTATCCGATTCCCCGGGGGAAGGTGCTGATCCGGACCGTGGGTGCCGGCGAGATGCTGCCGGTGGCTTCGATCGGGCCGGCCAATGGCCTGCTCTACCGGCCGGTGGCCATTCCGATCGATGGTTCGCCGCCGGCCGGGCTGGCGCCGGGTGGCCGGGCCGATATCTGGGCCTCGGCCAAACGCCGCGATGCCCTTGGCGGTGGCTACGACCAGCCCGAGCCGATTGCCCGGACGGTCGAGGTCTTCACCGTGGACAAGCCCGGTTCCGATCTGGCGGCCGATCGCAGCAGCTCGGTGGAGGTGATGTTACCGGCCGATGATCTGGCCCCGGTGCTGGACGCTCTGGCCAACCAGGCCCGAATCGTGATCTTGCCGGTGCCCGGTTCGGTTGATCCGTCATGACTCTCGGCGTCCTGACCGCGATCCTCGGCACCCGGGAGGCGCCGCTGGTGTCCGGCCTGGAACGTTCTCCTGCGGGAGTGCACGTCGTGCGCCGTTGCGCGGATCTGGTCGAACTGCTCTCCGCCGCCGCTTCCGGGCTGGCCCGGGCCGTGGTGCTTTCGGCTGATCTTCAGCGCTTGGACCGGGATGCCTTGGCGCAGCTCACCGCGGTCGGGGTGGCGGTCGTTGGCCTGGTCGAGCCGAACGACCAGGCCGGTGCGCATCGGCTGATGAACCTCGGTGTGCAGCGGGTACTTCCGGCCGATACTCCGGCCGAGGAGATTGCCCAGGTGGTGTCGGTGGCGGTGGCGGAGCTCACCGAGGCGCAGGTGGCGCGGGCCCGGCTGGGAATCGCGGATCCCGGCGCGGCGATGCCTGCGGTCCCGGCCGGGCATCGATCGGGTCCGGCGCCGTCACCCCGGCCGCACGGTCAGGTGATCTCTGTCTGGGGCCCGGTCGGCTCGCCGGGCCGGACCACGGTCGCCATCACCCTGGCGGCCGAGCTGGCCGCCTGCGGTCAGGAGACCTTGCTGATCGATGCCGATACCTACGGTGCCAGCGTCGCCCAGTCGCTCGGTCTGCTGGATGAATCGGCTGGACTCGCGGCCGCGGCCCGAGCTGCCAACCAGGGCAGCCTGGACGTCGGCCGGCTCGGCGACCTGGCTCCGCCGGTGTCGGAACGGCTGCGGGTGCTCACCGGCCTGCCTCGCTCGCGGCGCTGGCCGGAGTTGCGGGCCGCGGCCCTGGACGACGTCTGGCAGCACGCTCGCCGGCTGGCCGGCTGGACGGTGATCGATGCTGGATTCGGTCTGGAGACCGACGAGGAGCTGATGTTCGACGCCGCGGCTCCGCGTCGGCACGGGGCCACTCTTTCCGCGATAGCGGCCGCGGATCACGTTCTCGCGGTCGGATCCGCCGAGCCGATCGGATTGCAGAGACTGTTGTCCGGGCTCCAGGATCTGGCCGAGATGGTTCCTTCCGGGGTCCCGATTCAGGTTGTGGTGACCAGGGTGCGGGAGGGCGCGGTGGGGGGTAAGCCGGATGAACGGGTGCGGGCGGCCCTGGAGCGCTACGCGGGGGTCCGGGACGCCGTGCTGATTCCGGACGATCGGGTGGCCCTGGACGCGGCCATGCTGTCCGGCCGCTCGCTGATCGAGCAGATGCCGTCGTCGCCGGCGCGCCGCCCGCTGACCGAACTGGCCGCCCGGCTGTGCCGGCAGTCCGGAGCGGTTCATCCCGGCCCGGGGTCACGGCGCCGTTCCGGGGCGCGCAGAAGTCGTCGGTGACCCGGGTTTGAGCCCGGGTACCGGATCCGGTACCCGGGTGCCGCCGGGAGTGACACCACCGGGACTTACGATGCCGAAGTGCCGACCTTCGCTGAAGAACCGCTACCCCTGCGTGGGCTGATCGTCGATTGGGGTGGGGTGCTGACCGCACCGATAGACGAAGCGATGACGGCCTGGGCCCGGCACGAAGGGATCGACCTCGACGTCTACCGGCAGGTGATGGGCGGTTGGTTCGAGACCGCAGGATCGCCGATCCACGCGCTGGAGCGGGGTGAGCTGAGTACTGGCGACTTCGAGCGGTTGCTGGCCGGGGCCTTCCGCGAGCAAGGGGCGTCGGTCACCGCCGATGGCTTGCTGGCCGGGATGCTCGACGGGTTACGCGAGCTGTCCGACGACATGGTCGGCCTCGTCCGCCGGGCCCGGCGGCAGGGGCTGGGCACGGCCCTGCTGTCCAATTCCTGGGGCGAGCACTACCCGGAGCAGCTCTGGGTCGGAGCTTTCGACTCGGTGGTGATTTCCGGCCGGGTCGGGATGCGCAAACCCGAGCCTGAGATCTTCCGGCACACCGCCGACCTGTTGCACCTGTCGCCCGGTCAATGCGTGATGGTCGACGACCTGCCGGTCAACATTCAGGGCGCGGTCGCGGCCGGCATGGTTGGTGTTCTGCACTGCAGCTACCCGCAGACCGTTGATGAACTGGAAATCCTTTTCGATCTGCCCCTGCGCTGACCGGTGCCGGCCGGCTACGCCGGCTCGGCCCGGGGAAGATCTGCGATCGGGGGCCGGACGGCGCCGCCCGGTTCCCGCGGTCCTCGCGCCCCGCATGCGACGATAGCCCGGTCCCACGGACAACCCGGTCCAATGGGTTCGTGGCCGCCGGAACCGGAATCGAGCGGGAACCCGGACCGGCCGCAGCCGTCGCGAACGAATGTCAACGGAGGTGTCGGTGACCGATCGGCTGTCGTCGCTCGACGTCTCGTTCCTCTACCTTGAACGACCCTCGACCGCGATGCATGTCGGGTCGGTGATGGTGTTCCGGACGCCCCCGGGTGGTCTCGACATCGACCGCTTCACCCGGCACATCGGGTCCCGGATCGCCTATGTGCCGCGGTACCGGCAGCGCATCCGGTCCATTCCGGGACGGATCGCGAACCCGGTCTGGGTCGACGACGAGCGCTTCGATCTGAGTTATCATCTTCGCCGGTCCGCCCTGCCCAGCCCCGGCAGCGATGAGCAGCTCGAAGAGCTGGTCGCCCGGCTCCAGGCCCGGCCCCTGGATCGTCGCCGCCCGCTCTGGGAGCTCTACTTCGTGGAGGGGCTCAGCGACAACAGGTTCGCTCTCGTCAGCAAGGTGCACCAGGCGCTGGTCGACGGCATTCGCACGGTCGATCTGGGGCAGGTGATCCTGGACGATTCGCCCACGGTAAGTGACCCGCCGGTGTTCAACTGGCAGCCGATCGCCGAGCCCACCACCGTGGAACTGCTGGTCGGCGCCATGGTCGATTCGGTCCGGCGGCCCGGTGAGGTGGTGGACGCCGTCCGGCACGGGATGGTGGACCTGCGGGACACGGCCGCGTTCACCGCGCGCACCGCGGGCCGGGTGGTTCGCGCCGCCCGGCGGGCCGCCGGTGGGCCGCCGAAGAGCCCGCTGACCCAATCGGTGACGCCGCATCGTCGATACGCCATGATTGACACCGATTTGGAGGACTACCGGACGATCCGGACCAAGGTTGCGAAGGCCGGGAACAGCGCGGCCGGTAACCGGGCGGTATCCGTCACCGTCAATGACGTGGTGCTCACCGTGCTGGCCGGTGCGCTGCGGGCCTGGCTGCTGGCCCGGGGAGAGCCGGTGCTGCCCGGCAGCATCGTTCGGACTCTGGTCCCGATGAGCGTCCGCGTCGATGGTCCCCAGGTGGCCGGCGCGACCGGCAGCCGGCTGGATTCGGTTCTGATCGATCTGCCTACGGGTGAGCCCAGCCCGATGATGCGGCTGCATCAGGTCTCCTACCAGACCCGGGCCCATCGGGAGACCAGTCAGGTGGTGGACGCCGCGTCGCTGGCCGGTATCGCCGGTTTCGCGCCACCAACCATGCACTCCCTCGGCGCCAGGGTAGCCAGTGGCCTGTCCCGGCGGATCTTCCATCTCGTGGTGACGAACGTTCCCGGTCCACAGCAGGCGCTCTACGCGGACGGTGCGCAGTTGGTCGCCACCTACCCGGTCGTGCCGCTGGCCGAGGGACAAGCGCTGAGCATTGGCCTGACCTCGTATGCCGGGAAGGTTTATTACGGGCTGAACGCTGATCGGGAAGCGATGCCTGACGTCGATGTGGTCGGTCACTGCATCGTTGACGCACTGGCTGAGCTCCTGGAGGCTGTTCGATGACTCGTAGTTCCCGGGCATTCGCTAGTTCCCGCGCATTCGCCGACCGTGCCGCCACCCGGGCCACCGGCTTCGCCTCGGGCCCCGGGCCCACCCCTTCCGTCGTGCGGCTTTCGGTTCCCGGTGCCCGGCGGGCCGGTTCGGGTGGGCGCTGGGGCCTGGTGCTCGGTGGCGGCGGGGTCCTCGGTGCGGCCTGGCTGGTCGGGGCGCTGGAGGCGCTGGAACGCACCCGGGGTATCGACGCCCGGCAGGCGCAGCTGATTCTCGGGACCTCGGCCGGTTCGGTGATCGGAGCGTTGCTCGCCGCCGGGGTCTCGGTGGCCGAGCAGCGAAGCGAGCAATTGGCGGCGGGCGGCACCGGCGGGCGGCTGTCCGGGGCGGCGGATCTCGATCTGGACCGGCCCGCCGGCCCATCGGTTCCACCCCGGCCGCGGCTGCGGCCGGGCAGTGCCGCGCTGCTGCGCAACAATCGCCGAACATTGCGGGAGCTGCCCTGCACCACGCTGCTCGCCGGAATCGCTCCGGTCGGCCGCCGCACGATGACCGGTGTCGGCCGGCTGATCGACTCGGTTGTTCCCGCCGGCGAATGGGTTTCGCACCCGGGTTTCCGTGCGGTCGCTCTCGATTACGAGGTCGGGCGGCGAGCGGTCTTCGGCGATCCCGATGCCCCGCCGGCCGGCCTGTCCGAGGCGGTGCTGGCCTCCTGCGCCATCCCCGGCTGGTTCGCACCGGTGACGATCGGTGGACGGCGGTATGTCGACGGCGGGATGTGGTCGGCGACCAACGTCGATCTGCTGGCCGGCGCCGGGCTGGACGAGATCTTCGTGCTCGCGCCGATGTTCTCGGCGGCCTACGATTCGCCGGGCGACTGGCGGACCAAGGTGGAGCGGCGACTGCGGGTGGCCAGCACTCGCCGCTGTCTGACCGAAGCCCGCAAGGTGCACCTGAGCGGCACTGCCGTGACCATGCTCGGCCCCGGGCCGGAGGATCTGGCGTTGATGGGATACAACCTGATGGCCCCGCAGCGCCGTCGGGTAGTGCTCGAAAGTGCCGTCCGGACCGGCCTGACGGCGTTCGCGGAACCTTCGCTGCTGCTTGATCTCGACCGGCCCCCGGTCCGGTCCGGACCAGGGGGACTGCCGCCGGGTAACCGGCCCCGCGCGATGGCGCCGCGCCCGCGGACGTGGTCGGATTCCAGCAGCGGCACCAGTACCAGCAGCGGTACCAACAACACCACCAGCAGGACAGAGACGGAACACGGATGACGAGGGTTTACGTGCCGACCACCCTGGCCGGGCTCACCCGGGCCCAGCATCGCGGCCGACTGGACGATGCCGCCGGCGTCGTCAATGCGGCCGGGGGCGGGGACGGTGCTGGAGGCGGGGAAAGTGCCGGGGGAGTCCTGGCGGCGCATGCCGTCACCGGCGCGGTCCGGGAATGGTACGTCGAGGGCAACCAGGAAGAGCTCGAGTACGCGGCCTTGATCGAGGCGGCCGAGTCCTCCCTGCGGTTGCTGGCGATCGAGCCCGGGGTGCCGCGCCGGCGGGTAGTGCTCGCCATCGACGTCCCGGAAGCCCTGATCTCGCCGGGTGGTGAGCACCGTTCGTCGGTGCGGGTCTCCGGTCCCGTGGCGTTGTCGCAGGTGGTGAGTCTGCATGTGGACGAGGTCGAGTCCGAGAGCATCATTGCCGCCGCGGTCGAGGCGCAGCCGGGCGCGGCTGCCGGCGACGAGGACGCTCAGTTCCAGTTGGACGAGGCCGAAGCCTGCGACCTGCTCTGGTACGACATCAGCGAGATCGACGACCTAATTGGGGAGACCCGTGAGTCTTGACCAATTGCAGGACGACTGGACCAAACTGGGTACCGAGGACCCACTCTGGGCGGTCTACGTCGCGCCCGGTACCCGAGGCGGGAAGTGGGACGTCGAAGCCTTCTTCGAGCTCGGCCGGCGAGAGGTGGACGGTGCGTTCGCCGAGCTCGAGCGGCGCGGGCTGACCCCGGGCCGGGCTCGGGCGCTCGACTTCGGCTGCGGGGTGGGCCGGCTCTCCCAGGCCCTGGCCCAACAGGTCGACGAGGTGATCGGCGTCGACATCGCTCCCAGCATGCTGGCGAAGGCCCGCGAACTCGACCGTTCCGCCGGCCGGGTCCAGTTCGTGCTCAACCAGAAGCCCGACCTCAGTGACGTTGAGACAGCCAGTATCGACATCGTGTACAGCAGCCTGGTGCTGCAGCATCTTCCGCCGGATCTGGTCGCCGGCTACCTCCGCGAGTTCGTCCGGGTGCTGGCTCCCTTCGGGGTGGCGATCTTCCAGGGGGCCAGCCGGCCGACCAATTCGGTCAAGGGACTGATCTTCCGCCTGGCCCCCTGGCCGGTGCTGCGCTGGGCCCAGCGGAAACTCCTGCGCTATCCGGCGCCGATGCGCATGACCCGGCTTTCGCCGGAGGGGGTGCGGGCCGCGATCGCCGGCACCCCGGGCCGCCTCCGGGCCGCCATCGACGACGACTCCTACGGTGGTCACTGGCACTACACCCGTTACTACCTGGTCAAGGACCTCACCACGAACTGAGCACCTCGGCCAGCGCCGCCTGGACCTGGCCGGCGGCCTCCCGCCGAGGGGAGTGCCCGCTGTCCAGGGCCAGCACCCGGGCGCCGCCGGGGCAGGCGGCGGCACAGCGCCGGGCTCCGGTCCGGGAGACGATGCCACCCCGGTTCGGCTCGCCTCTGATGATCAGGACCGGGCAGTGGACCTCGGACAGCAGGGCCGGCAACGGCTCCCCCCAGTCGGCCGGCCGGTCCAGATGGGCCAGATCGACGCTCTCCTTGCTCCGGGCCCAGGGCTCAAGTTCGTCCTGCGGCCAGTCCGGGTGGTTGACCCGGACCCAGGCCAGCCGCGAAGCGTGGTCTCCGGATCGCAAACCCTGCATCCAGGTCCGCATTCCCTCGCTCGACTGGGTCCGGCGCATGGTGGTTCGGGCCGGGTCCTCCAGGACCAAGCCCCGGACCAGCGCCGGCCGGGCCGCCGCCACCCGGGCCGCGGTCAGGGCCCCCATCGAATGGCCGTAGGCGATCACGCTTCGATCCGCGCGACCGGTCAGCTCGGGCAGCGCGTCCAGCACGGCGAGCGCCGACGTCGCGTGATCGGCGATCACGAAGGTCCCCTCCCGCAACGGTGTCCCACCGTGGGCCGGTGCGTCCGGGGCCAGCACGGTCAGGTGCTCGTTCAGCCGCCGGTTCAGCGCGGTGACCAGCGGGGCGAACACCTCGGCGGAATCGGTCCAGCCGTGGAACGCGAGCAGGGCCGGTCGATCGGTGGCGCCGGCCGGCCGGCCGGGGCGAGCCGGGCGGGCCGCCCAGATCCGGACCTGTACCGGGCCGTCCGGGGCCGCTAACCGAACCGTCGTCGCCGTGGTCACCGTTGGGCCAGCCAATCCCGGCCGATCCGTTGCTCGGCCTCGAGCGCGGCCCGGACGGCCGGTTCGGCGCTGCGTTCGACCTTGCCGCCGATGAACGGAATCCGGGCCTTGAGTTCGCCGTCCACCTGTTCGACACAACCCTGGGTAATCGTTGCCGACAGCGACGCGGTGGCCTGCATCCGGATCGGCGCGCCGGTCACCTCGATCTGGATCGTCCCGGTCCGGGAGCCGTTCGCTTCGGCCGGTCCCCAGGTTTCCGTCTGGGTGATGCTCAGTTGCGGCCCGATCAGCGCCCGGAACGCGTCCGGGACCTGGTCCGTCGGCAGGGTTCGACGGCTGAGGATGACGGCGCCCCCGTTCTGCCGCCGGATCTGGACTTCCCAGGTCAGTGCTCCGGTCCGGGCCAGTTTACGGTCCTGGAAGGCCTTGTCGGTGAGCATCTCGAAGACGGCCTGCGGGTCGGCGTCGTAACGGAGGTCGGCGGTCACGCGCACGCGTGACTCCTTTCAGCGGTGAACGGTTTTCGGTGATTTCGGGCGGTTTTCCGGAATTCTTGAGCGGATCTCAGCGAGATGTTTACGAATCGGGAACGTCGGGGAGACACCAGACTGCATTACCGGCTGGTCACCTTGGGCCGCAAGGGTAGGGTCGCCAGGCAGGTACGTATGTTCCGCGTGCCGCAGTCTCGGATTCGGTGGGTGTGCTGTGGTGTCCGGTAGGGCGTTGATGCTGCCGACAACGGAAAGTGATCGTCAAGTGCTGCTGGGCCGGGCGGTGCGTAGCGCCCAGCATCAGGCTCGTGACAGCCTGGATCCAGCCGCGGCGGGGGGCTCGATGGAAGGTTTCCTCGAGCGGTACTTCAGCAATGTGGCCATGGATGACCTGGTCGGACGCCGTCCCGAGGAACTGGCCGGCCTGGCCCTCTCGCATCGCGCCGCCGCCGCCCACCGGCCGCAGGGCACGGCCGTGGTCCGGGTCAGCAACGCGACCGAGGGCGAGCCCGGCTGGGCCACCGGTCACACGGTGATCGAGATCGTGGCCGACGACGTCCCGTTCCTGGTCGATTCCGTGAACGGGGAACTGGCCCGGCTCGACTGCGAGATCCACCTCGTGATCCATCCGCAGCTCGTGGTCCGCCGGGACGTGGCCGGCCGGATGCTGGAAATCCTCGACGTCTTTCCTGGTGATGACCAGCCGGTGCTGCCCCGGGACGCCGCGGTCGAGTCCTGGATCCACGTCGAGATCGACCGGGCCAGTGACTCGGCCCAGCTCGCCACCCTGCGGGAAGGCCTGCTGCGGGTACTGGACGACGTCCGGGTCACCGTTGAGGACTGGCCCCGGATGCGGGCCACCGCCGAACGGATCGCCGCCGAACTGCAGGACACGCCGCCGGTCGGACAGGACGGTGCGGAGGTTGCCGAGGCCATCGAGTTGCTGCGCTGGCTGGCCGACGGGAACTTCACCTTCCTCGGCTACCGGCAGTACGCGCTGGCCGAGCGGGACGGTCAGGAGGCCCTGCTGGCGCGCACCGGCACCGGCCTGGGCATCCTGCGGTACGACCAGCGGGCGTCCAGCAGTTTCGGCCGGCTCAGCCCGCAGGCCCGGGTGAAGGCCCACGAGCGTCACCTGCTGGTGCTGACCAAGGCGAATTCCCGGGCAACGGTGCACCGGACCGGGTATCTCGACTACATCGGGGTGAAGACCTTCGACGACACCGGCCGGGTGATCGGCGAACGGCGCTTTCTCGGCCTGTTCGGGTCGTCCGCCTATACCTGCAGCGTGATGGACATCCCGGTGGTCCGGCGCAAGGTCACCGCGGTGCTGGACCGGGCCGGCTTCTCGCCCGACAGCCACTCCGGGAAAGACCTGATGCAGATCTTGCAGACCTACCCGCGCGATGAGCTGTTCGAGATCGCGGTGTCGGACCTGAACGCGATCGCGGTCGCGGTGATGCAGTTGCAGGAACGGCGCCGGACCCGGATGTTCCTGCGGGTCGACGACTACGGCCGGTACGTGTCCGCCTTGGTGTACCTGCCCCGGGAGCGTTACATCACGAAGGTCCGCAAGGAGATCGAGCGGATTCTGATGGCCGCGATCGGTGGGACCAGCGTCGACTACACCGCCCGGGTCACCGAGTCCGTGCTGGCCCGGCTTCATTTTGTCATCCGGGTGCCGGTCGGTACCGAGGTCGCCCGGTTCGATCTGGCCGAGCTCGAGCGGCAACTCGTGCAGGCCACCCGCAACTGGGACGACGACTTCCAGGCCGCGGCGCTGGAGGCGCTCGGTGAGGAGGCGGCGACCCGGGTGGTGCGGGACTGGGGTTCCGGTTTTCCGGAGGCCTACCGGGCGGACGTCGAGCCGCGGGCGGCCGTGCAGGACATCTGCCGGCTGACCGCGATGGACCTGGGTTCGGAGCGGGACAGCGCGCTGGCGATGAGGCTCTACCAGCCGGCCGGGGCGGCGCCGGACGAACGGCGGTTCACGTTCTACCGGCGGGAGCCGCTCTCGCTCTCGGCCGTGCTCCCCTACCTGGCCGATCTCGGGGTCGAGGTGGTGGACGAGCGGCCCTATCAGCTCCGTTCCGGTGGCGGACGGCAGGCCTACGTCTATGACTTCGGGCTTCGGGTGGCTCAGGTGGCCGCCGGTGGTCCGGCCGGGCTGGAGAACACCGAGAAGGGGCATCGGCTGTTCTGTGCGGCGTTCGAGGCCGCCTGGTGGGGGGACGCCGAGAGCGACGGCTTCAACCGGCTGGTGCTCGCGGCCGGGCTGGGCTGGCGTCAGGTCTCGGTGCTACGGGCGTATTCCCGGTACCTGCGCCAGGCCGGTTCCGCCTTCGGTCAGGGCTACATCTCGGACTGCCTGGTCACCCACTCGGAGGTCGCCGCCCTGCTGGTTGAGCTCTTCGAGATCCGGTTCGACCCGGATCGGTTCGGCCGGTCGGAGGAATTCGTGGCCCCGCCGGGCCGGGCGGCGGTCGGGGGCCGGGCGGCGTCCGGGGATCGAGCGGCGCGCACGAGCGCGGGGGAGATCCTGGTCAGCAAGATCAAGACCGCTCTCGACGCTGTGGCCAGCCTGGATCACGATCGGATTCTGCGGGCCTTCCTGGGCTTGATCCAGGCCACCATGCGGACCAATTACTTCGTCACGCCCGGCCGGCGGGGGCCGCTGCCGGCCGGCCGGCTTGCCGATCGGCCTGCCCTGGCCGTGAAGCTCGACCCGCACGCGGTGGCTGAGCTGCCCGCCCCCCGGCCGGCTCACGAGATCTTCGTCTACTCGCCGCAGATCGAAGGCGTGCATCTTCGTTTCGGCGCGGTCGCGCGCGGCGGTCTGCGCTGGAGCGATCGGCGCGAGGACTTCCGCACCGAGGTGCTCGACCTGGTCAAAGCCCAGATGACGAAGAACGCGGTGATCGTGCCGACCGGGGCGAAAGGTGGATTCGTGGCCAAGCGGCTGCCCGACCCGGCCCTCGACCGGGATGCCTGGCTGGCCGAGGGGATCGCCTGTTACCGCAGTTTCATCAGCGCGCTGCTCGATGTCACCGACAACCGGGTGCTGGGGGCCGACGGTGAGCAGGTCGTGGTGCCCCCGCCGCGGGTCGTCCGGCACGACGAGGACGACAGTTACCTGGTGGTGGCCGCCGACAAGGGAACCGCCGCGTTCTCCGACATCGCCAACGAGGTGGCGACCGGATACGGGTTCTGGCTGGGCGATGCCTTCGCCTCCGGGGGGTCCGTGGGCTATGACCACAAGGTGATGGGAATCACCGCCCGCGGAGCCTGGGAGAGCGTCGACCGGCACTTCCGCGAGCTGGGTCAGGACGTGCAGACGACGCCCACCACCGTGGTCGGCATCGGTGATATGAGCGGCGACGTGTTCGGCAACGGGTTGCTGCTGTCCCGGGCCCTGCTGCTGGTGGCCGCCTTCGACCACCGGCACATCTTTCTCGACCCGAACCCGGATCCGGAGCTCTCGCACGCCGAGCGGCTCCGGTTGTTCCGGTTGCCCCGTTCCAGCTGGGCCGACTACGACCGGTCACTGATCAGCGCGGGAGGTGGGGTTTATCCGCGCACGGCCAAAGCGGTGCCGGTCTCGCCGCAGGTGGCCCAGCGGCTGGCCACCTCGTCCAGCACCACGGCCCTGACCCCGGCCGAGCTGATCCGGGCCATTCTGGCCGCGCCCGTCGATCTGCTCTGGAACGGTGGGATCGGTACCTACGTCAAGGCCTCCGGCCAGAGCAACGCCGAGGTCGGGGACAAGGCCAACGACGCGATCCGGCTCGACGGCCGGCAACTGCGGGCCCGGGTGATCGGCGAGGGCGGCAATCTGGGCCTGACCCAGCCCGGACGGGTGGAGGCCGCACTGGCCGGGGTCCGGGTGAACAAGGACGCGATCGACAACTCGGCCGGAGTGGACTGCTCCGACCACGAGGTGAACATCAAGATCCTGCTGGACCGGGTGGTCGCGGCCGGCGACCTGAGCGTCGGTCAGCGCAACGAACTGCTGGCCTCGATGACCGACGACGTGGCCCGGCTGGTGCTGCGGGACAACTACGAGCAGAACGTGCTGCTCGGCAACGCCCGCCGGCAGTCCCGGACGATGCTCAAGGTGCATCAGCGTTTCATCCAGGCGCTGCAGAGCCGGGGGGCGCTGGACCGTGAGCTTGAGGACCTGCCGGACGACAAGACCATCGCCGCCCGCGCGGAGCAGGGCCTGGGGCTCACCTCGCCCGAGTTCTCGGTGCTGGTCGCCTACGCAAAGCTGACCCTGACCGACGATATCGGGGCGACGTCGTTACCGGATGATCCGTGGCTGGATCGCATCCTGCAGGGCTATTTCCCGCCGCAAATGAGCCATCGCTACTCCGGGCAACTGGCCGCCCATCCGCTCCGCCGGCAGATCGTCACCACCTGCCTGGTCAACGACATGGTCAACCGGGGCGGCATCACCTTCGCCTTCCGGGCCATGGAGGAGACCCTGGCCGGGGCCGATCAGGTGGCCCGGGCCTACATCGTCTGCCGGGAGATCTTCGACTTCAACTCCTTCAGCTCCGCGATCGAGGCTCTGGACGGCGTGGTCGCCGCCACCGTCCAATCCGACCTGTACCTGTTGTTCCGCCGCCTGCTCGACCGGTCGGTGCGCTGGTTCCTGCAGGCCCGGCCGGGGACGATAGACATCGGGGCGGAGATCGAGCGATTCGGCCCGATGATCGCCGAACTGGCCCCGCAACTGCCGGAACTGGTCGCTGGTGATCAGCGCACCCAGGTCAGCGCCGAGATCGCCCAGTTCCGCCAGCTCGGCCTGCCGGAGCCGCTGGCCCGTCAGGCGGCCGGCCTGCTGACCCGGTACATGCTGCTGGACATCGCCGAGATCGCCCGCAGCACCGGCGAGAGCGCCGACGCGGTGGCCCGGGTCTACCTTCGGCTCTCGAACCGCTACGGCGTCGGGGGGCTGCTGGACCGGATCTCCGCCCTGTCCCGCGGGGACCAGTGGAAGTCGCTGGCCCGGGCCTGCCTGCGCTACGACCTGTACGCCGCGCTCGAGGCGCTGACCATCACCGTCCTTGACGAGACCGGTGAGGGCCCGGCGCCGGAGCGGATCGCCGAGTTCGAGCGGGCCCACTCCGAACGGGTCGGCCGGGTTCGGGCCACCATGGAGGAGGTGTGCCGGCTGCCCCAGGCCGACATCGCTGCGCTCTCGGTGGTGTTGCGTTCGTTGCGAAGCCTGGTCCGGGCAAGCGCCTAGGGTAAGTCCATGCCGACAATGAAAGACCTGGTGGCGCGGTACAGCGACCTGGATCAGGCCGACCTGGAGTGGCTCCACCTGCTGATCGGTGACTGGCAGATGCTGTCCGATCTGTCCTTCGCCGACCTGGTGCTGTGGGTGCCCCGCCGGGACAAGGAGGGCTGGGTGGCCGCCGCGCACTGCCGGCCCAGCACCGGGGTGACCGTCTACTACGACGACATCGTCGGGACCGTGGTCGACGCGGGCCGGCGCCCGCTGCTGGACCGCGCCTTCGAGCTGCTCCGGATCTGCCGGGAGCGTGACCCCGAATGGCATGACGACGTCCCGGTCCGGGAGGAGACGGTTCCGGTGCTGCGGGCCGGCCAGCCGATCGCCGTGATTGCCCGGCACACCAACCTCTCGTCCGCGCGGACCCCGAGCCGGCTGGAACTGACCTACATCCAGTGTGCGGACGATCTCACCCGGATGATCTGTGCCGGTGAGTTCCCGCTCGCCGGGTCCCCCAGCGGCCCTCGCCGCGGCGCTCCCCGGGTCGGGGACGGGCTGATCCGGATGGACAAGGAGGGCAAGGTCAGCTACGCCAGCCCGAACGCCGTGTCGGCCCTGCACCGGCTCGGGCACTTCGGTGACATCGTCGAGCACACCCTCTCCGAGATCATCACCCCGTTGCTGGATCGGCCCGGAACGGTCGACGAGTCGTTGCCGCTGGTGCTGACCGGGCGGGCCCCGTGGCGCAGCCACATCGAGTCCCGCGCCGCCACTCTGTCGTTGCGGGCCATCCCGATCAAGGTCGGTGGGGAACGGATCGGGGCCCTGCTGCTGATGCGGGAGATCTCGGAGCTGCGCCGGCGCGAACGCGAACTTCTGACCAAGGATGCGACCATCCGTGAGGTACATCACCGGGTGAAGAACAACCTGCAGACGGTCGCGGCCCTGTTGCGGTTGCAGGCCCGGCGGATCAAGTCGGCGGAGGGCAAATTCGCGCTGCAAGAGGCAATGCGCAGAGTGGCGACGATCGCCCTGGTGCACGAGACGCTGTCCGAGGGCCTGGGGGAGACCGTCGACTTTGACGACGTCGTCGGCCGGACCCTTTCGCTGGCGGTGGAGCTGGCCGTTCCCTCGGCCTCGGTGAAGATCCGCCGCGAAGGGCGGTTCGGCGAGCTGCGGGCCGAGAACGCGACCCCGCTGGCGCTGGTGCTGACCGAACTGGTGACCAATGCCGTCGAGCACGGACTGCGTGATCGCAGCGGGACCGTGACGGTGACCGCGCAGCGGCACGGGTCGAGCCTGCGGGCCTCGATCCGGGACGACGGGGTGGGGCTTCCGGAGGGATTCACCGCCGGGGTCTCCGGTCTCGGCACTCAGATCGTGCAAGCGCTGGTCAGTGGCGAGATGCGGGGCCGGATCACCTGGACTCGGGTGCCCGAGGGCGGTACCGAGGTGATTGTGGAGGTCACGCTGCAGATTTCACCGGTCAATGCGCTGGACGAGGCGATTTGAGCCTGGTCGTCACGGCGATCGGCTGGTCCGGACGGGTGATCCGGGTGAAGCAGATGTCCCGGTGCACCAAGTCGATGCACCGGGACATCCGGGCTCGGGAACGAGCCGTTCGCTTCGGGTCGGGCGGTAGTTCAGTGCTGGCCAGTGAGCCGGTCAGCTGGCGCGGCGGGCGCGCGCGTTCCGACGCTTCAGGGCACGTCTTTCGTCCTCAGAAAGGCCGCCCCAGACACCAGCGTCCTGACCGGTGTCAAGTGCCCATCGAAGACAGGTCTCGACGACCTCGCATCGACGGCATACGGCCTTGGCTTCCTCGATTTGAAGGATAGCCGGGCCTGTGTTCCCGATCGGGAAGAACAGTTCCGGGTCCTCCTCGAGGCAGGCTGCCTCATGGCGCCAGTCCATGGGATGGTCCACTCCTCACGCCCTCAGGGCGGTAGTTATCGCTGTGAGACATGACAGGATCAGTCAATGCCTCTTGGGTTCTGGCTTCCCCGTTACGGGGCGTGGCCGGGTCTAGCGGGGTACTTCAGTCATCACCGGATGTGCCTTCGCGCTCCCAGTGAATTCAACGTCCAGCCTCACACTCTTGTGCCCGTTTTCACAAGGCTTTTCCTCTGTCGACTTCAGCCATGTGTCGTTGCTCATCGTCACAATCCAGGACTGTAGTCGCTCAGACACGCTGCGTATATACGTTGCTGGTCACTGGTCTTACGGCAAATCTCGGTGCGATCCAGGGCCGTGTCGCATTTGTTGCCGATCTGTGATGCCTTGGCGGGATAGCAGCGCGTTCGGTGATGGTTGTACAACCAATCGTCGATTCCTGGGCGCAGCCCGTGAACAGCGTCAGAGTTCGCCACTAATTCTCGCCAGGAGAAACAACTGAGAGTGATACCTTCGTCGCTGAAACGCCCAGAAGCCCCGAACCGGGTTGCATCAGTGCTCTTCGGTTGTTCGGGGCCCGGTTGTTCGGGCTCGGTTGTTCGGAGCGGGGTTGTTCGGGGCGGGCC
>Ga0265340_10000530_pt1 | contig 21027 bp, 17 predicted proteins | sample 4CB225metaG_FD_202082 | JGI IMG/M metagenome (GOLD analysis project Ga0265340, IMG submission 202082) | Rhizosphere microbial communities from Carex aquatilis grown in University of Washington, Seatle, WA, United States - 4-CB2-25 metaG | ecosystem: Host-associated > Plants > Roots >...
CAGCAGTCCCGGGTTCGGCTTCAGTGTGATGGTAACGCACTGCAGCGTCCGACGATCGCGGGTCTGGTCGAGACCGCACTTCGGCAGACACCTGTCGCCAATCTTATCGAAGTGCTGCAGATCGCACGCGCCTTGCTGGCCGCCTGGCTGATTTGGACCACAACCCGGCAGGGCCAGGATCCCGGGCAGACACTTCGGCACACATTTGTTGGCCTGCGAGTCGTAGCGCTGATCGGAGTTACAGATCGGCTCACAGCGGCGACGGTCGGTGTTGTACTGCGTGCCGGGCTGGCAGACGGGCGGCGTCGGCCCGCAGCCGGGCAGCCGCGTGATGCCTGGCGGGCATTTCAGTACGCACCGGTTGGACTGCGGGTCGTACCTCTGGTCCGAGTTGCAGATCGGCTCGCAGCGGCGACGGTCGGTGTTGTACTGGGTGCCGGGCTGGCAGACAGGCGGCGTCGGCCCGCAGCCGGGCAGCACCGTGACGCCCGGCGGACAATGCGGCGCGCACTGATTGGTGCGCGGGTCGTACTGGGTGTTCGGCGGGCAATGCGGGACACACCGGTTGAGGTCGGCATTATAGGTGGTGTCCTGCGGGCAGTGCGGCACGCACCGGTTCAGGCGCGGGTCATACTGCTGGTTATCCCGACAAACCGGCACACACAGATTGAGGCGCGGATCGTAGTTGGTGTTCGGCGGGCAGTGCGGGATGCACTTGTTCTGCCGCGGATCGAACTGCTGGTCGGGCGGGCAATGCGGCACGCACCGATCGAGGCGCGGATCGTACTGCGTAAACGGCGGGCAGTGCGGGATGCAGCGATTGTTGCGCGGATCGTACAGTTCGTCCGGACGGCAATCGGGCACACAGGCCTGCAGCCGCGGGTCGTAGTGCGTGCGCGGCGGGCAGAATTGCGGCGGCACACAGCGACCGTCGCGATAGAACGTGCCATCCGGGCAGCCGCAGTAGCCGTTCGGCAGACGCCGCATTTCCGGCGGGCAGAAGGGTGTGCAGCGGCCGTTGTACCAGAAGGAGTCGCGCGGGCAGCTCTGCGGCGGCGGCACGCACCGGTTGTCGCGGTCGCGATAGGTGTTGGGCGGGCAGTTCGGATAGAGGCAAACGCCGTCGCGGAAATAGGTGCCCGCGGGGCAGGTCGGGAAGACCAGGCACTGGCCATTCGCGAAGTATGTGCCAGCCGGGCAATAGACCGGCGGCGGCGGCGCAGACGACGCCTGGCCACCACAGGGCAGCGTCGCAATGGCGCCCATGTAGCCACGGAAACTCGGATCACCAGGCTGGTCGTCGTAATCGACGTACCAGGCTTGGGTGGGCGGTGCGTTCTGCGGCTTGACGAGCGAAGTATCGTTCCCCTGCAGGCCGTCGACGGTTGGGAAGCCGGTCGAACCATTACCCGGATCGAGCAGCCGCTCGCCGGTCGACCAGACGGTCGCGCTGCAGGCAGCCGGGTTGATGCGGCCGTCAGGGCCGTAGCCGTAATTCAGCGCGACGCCGCCGTTGGCGTTGTCGTACGCTGGCGGCAGTCCGACCGCATACTCGTCGGGTGCCAGACGCCACAAACCCGGGTTGGGATCGCCCGGCAGCTTGGGCACGAAGCGCAGCACACGGCTTTGACCGGGCGCCGCGAGCTGGGTGAGGCTGTAGTCGCCGGACGTGGCGCCGCGCTCGGCCAGGTACATGTTGCCCTGGCCGTCGAAGGCGATCGACGATATCTCGATGCCGTCGGCGAGCGATGGCACGTCGACTTCAACGCGGGCTCCGCTGCCGGAAACGGCACCACCGGCACCGATCGGCGCTGACCAGATTTGCGGCCCCTGAGCCACCGAATAATAAAGACGCTGACTGTGCACGGCGAGCGCGTAGACGCGCCGCGCGAGCGCGGCGACGCCCCAGGTCTGCGGGTTGCCGGTATCGAACGCGGGATTCTGGATACTGACCGGCGCCGAAGGCACCAGCGGAATGGGATTAAGGCCAGCACCCGGCCGCCCTTCGCTGCCGTGGTCGTAGGTGCCGGCGACGGAGCCATTCAGGCCGATGCGGTAAATGATGCCGGTGCCACGCTCAGACGCAAAAATCTGCCGCGACTGGGGGTCATAAGCCAATGCACCCAGCCCAGCCACGCTGCCGGTTCCACCGTCAACGTTGGCGAAGAGCGAGACCTGGCCGGTCACGCCATCGACTTTCCAGATCGACCCCGGACCGCCGTTCTGATCCTGCGGGCCGAACTGGCCGGGAACGAACTGGGCGCCGGGTGTGCCGGTGTGGACGCGCTGCAACTGGCCACCGGCGTCGGGCACTGCAATCGACAGGCCGTAGGCCGACGTCGCGGCGAGGTAGAAATCGGGCGCCTGCATGTCATCAAGCGTGACGCCGAAGACCTGGCCGACCTGCTGGGAGAACACCGTGAAGGGCTTGGGCGCGTTGCTGACGGCACCCTGCGAGCCCATCGCCGTCAGATCGACGACCCGGGCGGACGGACCATTCAGATTGTCGGTGATGTAGTCGGTGGGGTCAGCGCCTGACGGCGGCTGGTTGGCGACATAGCCGCCGAACCCCGTGACGACGGCGTAACCCGGCTGAACGATCGCCTGCTGCGCGAGCGCGGGACCGGTCAGTGCTGCCAAGGCGGTGGTGGCCAAGACAGCAAGGGCGCGCAGCGAGCGTCGAGCCCTTGTCAATTCGCCGGCGGAGCCAAGATACGACAGGGCCGTGTTCAGGACCGCGCGCATGACATTCCTCCCGCATCCACGCTGCAATGCAGCGGACAGATCAGACGCAAAGTCACGCCCCAAGGGCCCACCGGCCCTGACGCAACCGCGCCTAGAACCACGCCCCCCAGCAGCGCCTATATAGCAGAGAGTACGTCCGCAAGTGTGACAGCGATCACCTCGGTCGCTGCACGCAGATCGGAAAGCTTGAGATGCTCGTCAGCGCCGTGAGCATTTGCTTCAAGAATTGAGCGCGGCCCGGCGCCGTACAGAACAGTGGGAATGCCGACGGCGGCGTAGTGCCGGGCGTCGGTGTAGAGCGGCACGCCGGTGGGCTGAACGTCGACGCCCAGAATTTCCTTCGCGCGGCGGCTGAGTTGCGCGACCAGACGCTCCGCACCGGGCAACGGCCTGAGAGGCTCGGCGAGGACGATGCGGCGGCAAGAGACAGAGATGCCATCCCTGCGGGGCAGCGCCGCCCCGATCAACTTGACGAGCGCCGCCTCGACCTCCGCGCCGTTCTCGTCCGGAATGATGCGCCGGTCTATGCGGAAGGCGATCTTGTCGGGCACGACGTTGGTGTTGATGCCGCCCGAGATGAGGCCGACGGTAATCTGCGGCGAGCCGATGCCCTTTTCGCGACTGATGATCCCGGCGAGCCGCCCGCGTTCGGCATAGATCGCAGCGAGCACCGGGACGGCCGCCTCCAGCGCGTCGCTGCCAGTGGCGGGCATGGCGGCGTGCGCCTGCTTGCCGTGGACGGTGACCTCAAGATGGAGCACGCCGTTGTGGGCGGTGGTGATGGCGTAGGAGAAGCCGGCGGAGATCGTCAGCGTCGCGCGCGAGAGCCCCTGCTCTATCAGCCATTTCGGGCCGATCGCGCCACCGGCTTCCTCATCGTAGGTGAAGTGAAGCTCCACCCCGCCGCTCAAGCCGGCAGGATTAGCCTCGAGCGCGAGCAGGGCGAAAGCGTACGTCGCGAAGTCCGACTTCGAGACGGCAACGCCGCGGCCGTAGAGTGCGCCGTCGCGCTCGGTCGCGCCGTAAGGATCGACCGTCCAGCCATTGCCGGGCGGCACGACATCGCCATGTGCATTGAGCGCGATGACGGGGCCCTGCCCCGTGCCAAAGGTCTTGCGCACGATGAGATTGGTGGCGCTCACCATTCCGTTCTCGCGTACGAGCTCCTGCGGCACCGGATGACGCTCGACGGCAAAGCCCAGCTTCGTCAGCTCGCGCGCGGCCGTCTCGGCGGCCGCCGCACAATCGCCGGGGGGGTTGTCGCTCGGCACACGGACCAGCGCCTTCAGGAATTCGACCTCGCGCGGCCAGTTCCTGTCGATCGATTCGCGGATGGTCATCCTGTTCCTCCGGCCAGCTCTGCGATCGTGCCGATCAGGGCCTCGACAGCGAGGCCCTGATCTTCGACGGTGACGGATTCCAGCGGGCTGTGGCTGATACCGGCGCGGCAGCGAACGAAGATCATGCCGATGTCCGTGAGGCGGACCATCGCTTGACCGTCGTGCCCGGCTCCCGACATCAGTTCGCGCGCGGTGTGCCCCTCGAGCTTGGTGATCGCCGACGCGATGGCGCGTTTCAGACGTGGCGCGCACACCGACACCGGCTTCTCGATCATCGTCTCGACGCCGATGACAAGGCCGCGCGCCAGACCGATCTGCCGCGCCCGGCGGCGGATTTCGGCAACTGCCTCGGCGCGGGCTTCGTCGGTTGCGGCGCGAACATCGAGGCTGAACTCCGCCAACCCGGGAATGACATTGCCCGCCCCGGGCGAGACGCGCAGCTCTCCGACCGTCGCCACCAGCGACGACCGGGCGCCGCCGCGGCCCACCTCTTCGACGGCCAGGATTGCCTCGGCGGCACCGGCCAGCGCGTCATGGCGCAGCGCCATCGGCACGGTGCCGGCATGGCCCGCCTCGCCGCGCACCTGGACGCGGTAGCGGCCCTGGCTGGCAATCGCGGACACCACGCCCAGCGCCTCGTTGGCCTGCTCCAGAACCGGGCCCTGTTCAATGTGGACCTCGAGATAGCCGAGCACATCGGCGCGGCCGTAGGCCTCGGTGTAGAGATGTTCAGGATCGCCCCCGAACTCGGCCAGCGCGTGGCGGAGCGTCATGCCCTGCCGGTCGGTGAGTTCCAGAATGTTCGGCTCGACGATGCCCGCGATCGTGGACGAGGAGATCAGCGTTTTCGGGTAGCGCACGCCCTCCTCGTCGCCAAAGGCTAGCAGCTCGAGCGCAAAGGGCAGCGCCATGCCGCGCGCACGCATCTCCTCGAGCGCGACGACGGCCGCCACGACGCCGAGGTTGCCGTCATACTTTCCGGCGTCGACGACAGTATCGATGTGAGACCCGATGAGCAGGCGCTTTTCGGCCTGCGGCCCTGCCCGCCCGGCAGCGAGAAGTCCGTGCATCGTGCCGACGGCATCCATGCGCACGTTCAGCCCCGCGCGACGCATCCATTCGCCGACGAGGTTGGCGGCGCGCCTGTGCTCGGGCGTCAGATAGAGGCGCGTGAGGCGCCCTTCGTCGGCGCTGATCGTCGCCAGAGCGTCGACCAGCGCGCTGACGCGTTCGCCGATGCGGCGCGCCTCGCTCATGCAGCGACCCGATCTTCAAGCCGGAAGCGGATGATGCGGCCGACCTGCTCGAGCGCGGTCTGGAACTCGGTTTCGGGCGGGTTGTCGATACGGCTGACGTAACCCTTGAGAATGTCGTGCTTGGTGGCGCCGCGCACGGCGAAGATAAACGGGATGCCATGACGCTCGCGGTAGCGCGCATTCATCTCGGTGAAGCGCTGGAATTCCTCCGGCGTGAGACGATCAAGGCCGGCGCCCGACTGCTCGCCCTTTGAATCGCGCGTGAGTTCGCCGGCGACCGCGGCGCGGCCGGCAAGGTCGGGATGGGCGAGCAGCAACGCGCGCTGGCGGGCGCGGTCAGCGTGCGACACAGCATCAACAAAGGCCGCGATCATTGCCGCACGCGTGGCGAAGGGGCGCCGATCCGCAGCTTCAGCCGCGACCCAGGGGGAATGCTCGGCGACGTCGCCAAAGGTCGAGACGAATTCGTCTTCATCCATCTCGTTGATGTCGTTGAGAGAAACGAGAAAATCGGCCATAGGCGCCGGAGGAAATCCTGATGATGGTCGGCGGTTCTTCTAGAGCAATTCCCGATTTGACTGAACCGGGAATTGCTCCTGATTCCTTCGCCTTGCGCAATTCCGGGCGGAAAAGTGGAATCCACTTTTCCTGGAATTGCTCTAGCGGTTCGTCAGATAGGCGCCAAGTTCCTGCCGTTCCGCGGTGGTCATGCCGGTTTCGTTGCCCAACGGCATGGTCGTGCTGTTGACCGCCTGGGCCATGATCTGCGTGGCATGATCGTGAAGATCGGCGGGGCTCGCAAAGACAATGCCCTTCGGCGGCTGGTCGAAGCCGTCGTGGGTGGGATGGGTGGCGTGGCACATGATGCAGTGCTTGCCGACAATCGCCATCGCCGCGCTGTCGCTCACGGTCAAGCCGGCGATCGCGGGCTGTGGGCGGGGCGCCGTCAGCCAAATCGCGCCGACGAGGGCCACGGCCGCCACGGGCAGCGCCCACCCGAAGCTCGCGAAGGGATCGCCAGCGTCATGGCGGTTGAGCAGGTGCCGCACAGAAGCTCCGACGACGATGACCAGCGCGACGATCAGCCACGGCTGGGGATGACCACCCAGCATCGGATAGTGGTTGGAGACCATCATCAGCAGCACAGGCAGCGTCAGGTAGTTGTTGTGAACCGAGCGCTGCTTGCCGATGGCGCCGAGGCGCGGATCCGGCTGACGGCCGGCAATCAGCGCATCCACGATCTTGCGCTGGTTCGGGACGATGATGCCGAACACATTCACCGCCATGATGGTGCCGATGAAGGCGCCGACGTGAATGAGCGCGCCGCGATTGGAGAAGACGTGCGTGAAGAGGTATGCGGCGGCAACGATGAGAACGAAGACGCAGATCGCGAGCAGCGTGGTGTTCTGCCCGATGCGCGACTTGCACAGACTGTCGTAGATGAACCAGCCGGCGGCCAGGCTGACCAGCGATATGAAGATCGCCTGTGACGGCAGCATCGGCAGCACCGAGCGGTCGATCAGGAAGGCGTCCGCGTTCCAGTAGTACTGGACAATCAGCAGGCCGAACCCGGTCACCCAGGTGAGATAAGCCTCCCACCGGTACCAGATGAGATCGGGCGGCAGCATCGGCGGCGCGACCAGGTATTTCTGGACATGGTAGAAACCGCCGCCGTGGACTTCCCAGGCGGTGCCGTAGACGCCGGCCGGCATCGCCTCGCGTTTGCGCAGACTGAGGTCGAGAGCGATGAAATAGAACGAAGTCCCGATCCAGCCGATGCCGACGATCAAGTGCGCCCAGCGAAAAAGCAGATTGAGCCAGTCGGCAGCGAAGTCAGCCATCGCGGCAGCCCCCTCAAAGAAAAGGCGCGCTCCGTCGCGGAGCGCGCCCGAAGTCCTGTTCGCCTAGACCCCGCTACTGCGGGATCTTGTCGTCGATGCCCTTCACGAACTTGTTCAGGCCGAGCAGTTCGTCATCGGGGATCGGCTTGCCATCAGCGCCTTCCACCGTGCCGTCCTGCCAGGTGATCGGGCCCGTGAATGGACTCCAGCCACCCTTGATCTTGGCGATCGTGGCTTCGGCCATCGCCTTCACGTCGTCCGGCATGTTGGTGAGCGGAGCGACCTGGACGAGATCGTGATCGAAGCCTTCCCATGACTGCTCGGACTTCCACGTGCCGTCGAGCACCGCCTTGGTGCGGGCGACATAGTAGGGACCCCAGTTGTCGATCAGCGAAGCAAGGTGAGCGTGCGGACCGAACTTCGACATGTCGCTGGACTGGCCGAATGCGTGCACGCCGGCAGTTTCAGCTACCTGCATGGGCGCCGGAGAGTCGGTGTGCTGGACGATGATGTCGGCGCCCTGGTTGATGAGCGTCTTGGCGGCGTCGCCTTCCTTGCCGGGGTCGAACCATGAGTTCACCCAGATGATCTTGACCTTGAAGTCCGGGTTGACGGACTGCGCGCCGAGCATGAAGGCGTCGATGCCCATGACGACTTCAGGGATCGGGAACGAGACGATGTAGCCGGCCAGTCCCTTCTTCGACATCTTGGCGGCGATCTGGCCCATCACGTAGCGGCCTTCATACCAGCGGATGTTGTAGGTGGAGACGTTCGGCGCCGTCTTGAAACCAGTGGCGTGCTCGAACTTCACGTCCGGAAAATCGGCGGCGACCTTCAACGTCGGATCCATGAAGCCGAACGACGTGGTGAAGATGAGCTTGCAGCCGCTCTGCGCGAGGCCACGGATCGGCGTCTCGGCGTCGGCCTCCGGCACGTTCTCGAGATAGGTCGAGGCATCGACCTTGTCGCCGAGCTCCTTGGCCACCATCTGGCGGCCCATATCGTGCTGCTGGCTGTAGCCGCCGTCGTTATGCGGGCCGACGTAGACAAAACATACCTTGAGCGGATCGGCCTGAGCGGCCCCCGCGGTTAATGCAAACGCTAGAGCCGCGCCGGCCGCGGCCACCAAAAGACGCATGGAGATTCTCCCCTCTTGTTTTCGCCGCCTCCGGGATTTTCACCGGAAGCCAGTGCGGTCCCGCATGCAAAACTCGCGCCGCGGGACCATTGGGCGCCTGGAAAACGCTACCGGTCCGGAACGAACGATTGTCCGAGGCAAGCCGGCGTGTTTGACCGCATCAGCATACGATTGCCCGAGATGATTACCAAGACCACCACGGTGGCGATGTACGGCAGCATGGTGAGGAACTGGGAGGGCACGGCAATCCCGTATGCCTGTGCGTTGAGCTGGAGAATGCCGACGGCGCCAAACAGCAGCGCGCCGATCACTACACGCAGGGGCAGCCATGTGCCGAACACCACCAGCGCGAGTGCTATCCAGCCCCGCCCGGCGGTCATGCTCGGTGTCCATTGCGGTGTGTAGACGATGGACAGATAGGCTCCGGCCAGCCCCGCACAGAGCCCGCCGAACAGCACGGCAAGGAACCGCACGCGGATGACGTCGTAGCCCAGCGCGTGCGCGGAACCGTGGTTGTCGCCGACGGCGCGCAATACGAGCCCGGCGCGGGTGCGAAAGAGGAACCACGAGACGCCGACGCAAAGGGCGATCGCGACGTAGACCAGCGGGTCCTCGCCGAAAATGACCGGCCCGACGAGCGGAATGTCGGTGAGACCGGGGATGTGAATGCGGGACAGCCCGAGCCCGGGGATGCTGACGTACTTGTCGCCGATCAGCGCAGAGAGACCCAGTCCCATGATCGTCGTGGCAAGACCGGAGGCGACCTGGTTGGTGACAAAGACCAGCGTGAAAAACCCGAAGACCGCGGCCATCGCCACGCCGGCGACAACCGCCGCGATGACGCCGACAACCGGCATCCCGGTGTCATAGCCGGCGATGAACCCCACCACGGCGCCGACCGCCATCATGCCCTCGACACCGAGGTTGAGGACGCCGGCGCGCTCTGCAACCAGTTCGCCAATCGCCGCCAGCAACAGCGGCATCGACGCGGTGACAATGGCGAGCAGGATGCCGGTGATTTCATTGAGCCCCATGAGCACCCCCAGCTACTGCGACGGCGGCCGCCGCGGGCGCACGGCGCACGATCCTGACGCGATAGAAAATCAGCGTATCCGTCGCCAGCACAAGCAGCATCAGAATGCCCTGGAAGACATTGGCGAATTGCGAGGAGACATGGAATTGAATCTGAACCTGCTGACCGCCAATGAGGGAGAGCGCCAGCACGAACGATGCCGCGATGATGCCCAGCGGATTCAGCCGGCCGAGGAACGCCACGATGATCGCGGTGAAGCCGTAGCCGGGCGAGATCGAAATCTTCAGCTGCCCAAGCGGCCCCATGACGTCGGAGGCGCCGGCAAGCCCGGCCAGCGCGCCCGAAATCAGGAAGGCGATGACAATCATGCGCTTCTGGCTGAAGCCGGCGAAGGCGCCGGCACGCGGCGCCTGGCCGAGAACGCGAATCTGGAAGCCGGTCAACATGTTCTTCAACATGAACCAGGCCGCGATCGCGACAACGATGGCGATGTAAAAGTTCAGCCTCAAGCCAAATACGTTCGGCAGCAGCTGGTCAGGACTGAAAGGGCGGCTGTTGGGAAAGTTGTGGCCCTGCGGATCGCGCCAGGGGGAGCGGGCAACCCAGTCGAGCAGCAGCTGCGCGACGTAAACCAGCATCAGGCTGGTGAGAATTTCGTTGGTGCCGAACCTCACCTTGAGCAACGCCGGAATTGCTGCCCACGCCATTCCCCCCACAATTCCCAGGAGCAGCATGGCGATGATGACCGGTGGGCCGCCGCTGTGGGGAAAATAGACGGGAATGGACGCGGAAAAGATTCCGCCGAGGGCGAACTGCCCCTCGGCGCCGATGTTCCAGGTGTTGGCTAGGTAGCAGATGGCGAGGCCGACGCCGATCAGCAGCAGCGGCGTCATCTTGACGATGAGATCCTTGATCGACCACGCGGCCGTCAGCGGCTGGACGAAATAAGTGTAGAGCCCCTTGCCGGGGTTGACGCCGATCAGGCCGAAAATGACGCCGCCGACGACAAGCGCCAGCGCCAGTGCAATCAAGGGCGAGGTCAGCGACAGCAGCGTCGAGCGCTCGGCACGCCGAACCAGTTCAATTGCCATGCGCTGCCCCGTCCCCGTGCTGGTGGGCGCCGCCCATCAAAAGACCGATCTCTTCGCGGGTAATGCCGTGGGCATCGCGGGTCGCCGAAAGGTGCCCCTTGGAGATAACCGCGACGCGATCCGAGATTTCCAGAATCTCGTCGAGGTCCTGACTGATGACCAGGACGGCAGAGCCCGCCCGGGCGAGATCGACCAACGCCTGGCGAATGGTCGCGGCTGCGCCGGCATCGACGCCCCACGTCGGCTGGCAGACCACCAGCACGCCGGGCTTGCGGTCGAATTCGCGGCCGACCACGAATTTCTGCAGGTTGCCGCCCGACAGCGACGCCGCCTCGGGGTCCGCGGTGCCCTTGCGCACGTCAAAGGTTTGCGTGACTCGACCAACAATGTCGCGCGCACCGCCGAAGGAAACCACGCCCGACCTTACCAATCCCTCGCGCGTGCCATGGCGGGTCAGGATGACGTTTTCCGACAACTTGAACCGCGGCACCGCGCCGTGGCCGAGGCGCTCCTCGGGCACGAAGGCGGCGTTCAGCCGGCGCCGGGCATTGACGTGGCGGCGGCCGACATCCTGCCCATCGATGCGGATCGAGTCGGCACGTGCGGCGGCACGCTCGCCCGACAGCGCGTCGAAGAATTCGTCCTGTCCATTTCCGGCCACGCCGGCGATTGAAACAATCTCTCCGCCACGGACATCGAGCGACACGTGCTCGAGCGATACGCCGAAGGCATGGGGTTTCGGCAAAGACAGATCGGTGACGGAAAGGCGCACCGGCGCATTCTCGGCAACGGCCGGCGGCGCGCTGACCTGCCGCAACTCGGCCCCAACCATCATGGACGCCAGACGCGCCGCGGTTTCCTTCTGCGGGTCGCATTCGGAGACCACCTTGCCGTGGCGAAGGATGGTGGCGTGATGGCAGATGGCGCGCACCTCTTCCAGGCGGTGCGAGATGTAAAGAACGGATACCCCTTCGGCCGACAGGCGTTTCAGCACGACAAACAGGTCGTCGGCCTCCTGGGGCGTGAGCACGGACGTCGGCTCGTCCATGATGATGAGCTGCGGCTGCTGCAGCAGGCAGCGGACGATTTCGACCCGCTGGCGTTCGCCGACGGAGAGATCGGCGATGGCGGAATCCGGGTTGAGCGGCAGCCCATACTCCGCAGACACGGCGGCGATTTTCTTCTTCAGATCGACGAGCGGCGCGTCGCTCAAGGCCAGCGCAATGTTCTCGGCGACCGTCAGAGCGTCGAACAGCGAGAAATGCTGGAACACCATGCCGATGCCGAGCTGCCGCGCCGCCGCGGGATTGGGGATTGTCACCCGCGCTCCCTTCCAGCGGATCTCGCCCTCGGTCGGTTGCAGCGAGCCGTAGAGGATCTTCACCAGCGTCGACTTGCCGGCGCCGTTTTCGCCAAGCAGGGCGTGAATCTCGCCCGGCATGATCGAGAGGTTGACGTGGTCGTTGGCGCGAAGCGCGACGAAATCCTTGGTGATGCCGATGGCCTCGAGAGTAGGTGTCCCGGTCCTACGCTCGGGCCGCACGGGCAACGTGCTCGCTTCCATCAACCGATCCTTCTCACGGATTCTTTCGGCGCGACGGCGAGGCGCAACGCCTCGTCGCGCACGAGCATCTCCGCGGCCGCAGCCGCCGCGATGACAGCCGGCGCCTTGGAATGCACGCCGGGAATGCCGATCGGGCAGACCAGCGCCGCGATCCGCTCGGCCGGAATGCCGGCGCCCGCCATCAGGCGCGCGAAGCGCGCACGCTTCGACTTCGACCCGATGAGGCCGACATAAGGGAAACGGCCGGCGGACAACGCCGTGCTGACGATGGCAAGATCGAGCTGATGGCTGTGGGTCATCACCGTCACGAAAGCGCCATCGGGTGCTGCGGCCAGTTCCGACACGGGGTCGCCAAACCCGCGCGCGACCGTGTTGCCGGGCGCGAACCCGGGAAACGCGTCGGGACGATTGTCCAGCCAGGTGACCGCAAACGGCAGCGGCGCGAGCGCAAAGATCAGCGCGCGACCGACATGGCCCGCTCCGAACAGATACAGCGGCCGGCGCGCGTCACCAAAGCCTTCGGTCAGCACCCCCGCGACATACGATGCGGCGCCGGGCTCCATCTCGACGTCCGCGACCTCGCGCATGACTCCGGTTTCGGAGACAAGGCGCCCGCGCGTCACCAGACGCCCCGCAGCCTCGCGCCGCGCGAACTCGGCAACCGTGTCGCGGCGTGATCCATCGATCAGTTCGACAATAACATCGACGTTGCCACCGCAGCACTGGCCGAGTTCCGGACCCAATGCGAAGCCCCGCGCTTCGGCCCTGGAGGCGGCGGGATTGGCAAGCGCGGCCTGTGCCATGGCGAGCGCCTTCCATTCCAGCGTGCCGCCGCCGATGGTCCCGGTGAAGGTGCCGTCAGGACGAACGAGCATGCGCGCGCCCGCCTCGCGCGGCGAGGAGCCGCGGGTGGCGGCGAGCGTCACCATGGCGGCCCGGCCGTGGCGATCAAGCGCCTTCAGCACCTGTTCCCAGACGCCCGGCGCCGCACCCATTACGTATCCGCTCCGTTGGCGGCGCGCACCGCGCGCATGATCGCTTCGGGCGTGGCCGGCGCATCGAGGCGCGGCATGACGGACGGCTTCAGACTGGCGATGGCATCGGTAATCGCCGAGAAAACCGATATCGCCAGCATCAGCGGCGGCTCGCCCACCGCCTTCGACCGGTAAACGGAATCCTCGCGATTGCCGCCGGATTCGAACAGCGCGACGCGGAAATCGGCCGGAACGTCCGAAGACGTCGGAATCTTGTAGGTGGACGGGGCGTGGGTGCGAAGCTGGCCGGCGGAATCCCAGACCAGTTCCTCGGTCGTCAGCCAGCCCATGCCCTGGACGAAGCCGCCCTCGATCTGCCCGATGTCGATGGCCGGATTCAGCGACTTGCCGACATCGTGCAGGATGTCGACGCGCGTAACCTTCATCTCGCCGGTCATCGTATCGATGACCACTTCGGAACACGCGGCGCCGTACGCGAAATAATAGAACGGCCGCCCGTTTGCCTTTTCGCGATCCCACTGCACCTTCGGCGTCTTGTAGTAGCCGGTCGCGGAAAGCTGAACGCGGTTGGCGATCGCCATGTTGGCGAGTTCACCCAGCGTCATCGCCGTGTTGCCGATGAGGACGTTGCCATCGACGAATTCGACGCGGTCGCGCGTGATGTTCCAGCGCTCCTCGATGAAGGCGAAAAGCCGCTCCTTGATCGAACGGCAGGCGATCAGCGCCGCCTGCGCGTTAAGGTCGGTGCCGGACGACGCCGCCGTCGGCGAGGTATTGGGCACCTTGGCGGTCGAAGTCGCAGTGATCTTCACCTTGTCGAGCGGCACGCCGAACTCCTCGGCCACCACCTGAGCCACCTTGACGAATAGCCCCTGCCCCATCTCCGTGCCGCCATGATTCAGGCTGATCGAGCCGTCGCGGTAGACATGCACCAGCGCGCCGGCCTGGTTGAGATGAATGAGCGTGAACGAGATGCCAAACTTCACCGGCGTGAGCGCGATGCCGCGCTTGAGGACGGGGCTCGTCGCGTTGAAGTCCGCGATCTCCTGCCGGCGCTGTCGATAGTTTGAGCTCATCTCGAGCTCGCCGACGAGTTCGTGCAGGATGTTGTCCTCGACGCGCATGCCGTAGGGCGTGCGGTCGCGGCCGGCATCGGCATAAAAATTCGCCTTGCGGACATCGAGCGGATCGCGCCCGGTGACGTAGGCGATGTGATCCATCATGCGCTCGGCGAACAGCATGCCTTGCGGACCGCCGAAGCCGCGGAACGCCGTGTTGGACACCGTATTGGTGCGCATGCGACGGGTAACGATCTTGCACGCCGAGTAGTAGTAGGCGTTGTCGGCGTGGAACATCGCGCGGTCGACCACACCGAGTGACAGGTCCTCCGAATAGCCGCAGCGCGCAGCGAGATTAACGTCGACGGCGCGCAGAATTCCGTCACGCGTGAAGCCAGCCGAGTAGTCGCAACGAAAATCGTGGCGCTTGCCGGTCAGCATCATGTCGTCGTCGCGGTCGAGACGCAGCTTGCACGGGTGCCCGGTCTTCCACGCGGCCAGGGCGGCCAGCGCCGCCCACTGGGTGGCCTGGCTTTCCTTGCCGCCGAAGCCGCCACCCATGCGCCTGATTTCGCAGGTCACGGCGTTGTCGTCGATGCCGAGGACGTGCGCCACCGTGTGCTGCACCTCGGTCGGATGCTGGGTCGAGGAATAGACCATCATGTCGCCGTCCTCGCCGGGAATGGCGAGCGCGATCTGGCCCTCGAGATAGAAGTGCTCCTGTCCACCGATGCGAAACTCGCCCGAGACCTGGCGGGGCGCGCGGATAAGCTCTTCCGACGGCTCGCCGCGGAGGAACTGGTAGTCCGGCAGCACCTTGGTATCGGCAACGATGGCGTCGTCCACGTCGATCGCCGGCATGGAGGGCGCGGTGCTGATGCGCGCCTTGCGCGCCGCGCGGCGCGCCTGATCGCGCGTGTCGGCAACAACAGCGAACAGCACCTGCCCGTAAAACATGATCGTCTCGGCGGCGATCAACGGGTCGTCGCCGATATCCTTCGGGCTGATGTCGTTCTTGCCCGGAATGTCGCCGGCGACGAGCACGGTGACCACGCCCGGCGAGGCCTTCACCGCCTCGAGGTCCATCGAAGTGACGCGGCCCGCGGCGATGGATGCGTAGCCGACCGCGACATGGAGCGTACCGATCGGCTCCAGCATGTCGTCGATATATTGCGCCGTGCCGGTGACATGCTTGACGGCGCTGTCGTGCGCATACGGCTGGCGCACGACGGAGAAACGGTCGTCTCCCGCCTTCATCGACAGGGCGGTGGCCGGCGGCTGGGTGTCAGCGGGCGGCATTTAACGCCACCTTGTCGCTCTTCTCCCGCTGGCCGACGACGCGGGTGCGGTTGCTGGCGGTGCCTGCCGCCTCGATCAGCGCCTTGCCTAGAAGCGAATGGGCCGTCTCCATGCGATAGCGGGCGCTGGCGCGATGGTCGTCAAGCGGCATGAAGTCTTCACGAAGCGCAGCGAAAGCGCGCGCCCAGGCCCGGGAATCCCGGAGCTGCTGGGCTGTGAGCGCCTCCTCGGCATGGGTGGCACGCTTGGGCACGCCGGCCATGCCACCATAGGCAAGCCGCGCCTCGGTAATCAGGCCGTCGCTGTTCACCGACAGGCGGAACGCGCCCATGACGGATGAAATGTCCTGGTCGAAACGCTTGGCCACCTTGTAGCAGCGGAAGACGTGCTCGGCGCGCAGGCGCGGAATGATCAGGCGGGTCACGAACTCGCCGCGGTCGCGCTTCTGCTTGCCGTACTCGAGGTAGAAATCCTGCACCGGCATGGTGCGCACCTGGCGTCCCTTGCGCAGCTCCATCTGGGCGTCGAGCGCGATCAGCACCGGCGGGGTGTCGCCGATGGGCGAGCCGTTGGCGACATTGCCGCCGACCGTGCCCGACGCGCGGACCTGCTTGGAGCCCAGCCGCCGCAGCAGTTCGCCGATATCGGGGTCGACGCGCGACAGTGCGGCTTCAGCCTGGGCATAAGTCGCGCCGGCACCGACGATGAGTTCGTGTCCGGTGTCCTCGACCCGGTCGAAACCGGCGACCTTGCCGACGTGGATTATCTTCGGCAGGTCGCGCAATTGCTTGGTGATCCACAGGCCGACATCGGTGGCGCCGGCAACAATCGTGGCATCGGGGTGCTTTTCGTAAAGCGCGGCGAGACTGTCCAGCGAGCCGGGAGCGGCGAAGAAACGCTCGTCGTTGCCGACGAACACGTCCTCCCCGTCGGCGAGGAACGACAGTACGCCCGTCATGTCGGCGGCGCCGGTCACGAAGCGGTCGCGGCGAGGTTCGGCACAGGCGGCGATTGCTGCATCGACGATCGGCCGATAGCCGGTGCAGCGACAAAGGTTGCCGGCGATCTGGTCGTTGACCTCCTCGCGGGTCACCGGTCCGCTCGTCGACTGGTAGAGCGAAAACAGCGCCATCACGAAGCCCGGCGTGCAGAAGCCACACTGCGAAGCGTGATTCTCGACCATGGCAAGCTGGACGGGGTGCAGCGCGCCGCCGGTCTGGACGAGATCCTCGACCGTGACGACCTCGGCGCCGTCGACCTGCCCGAGAAGCTGGATGCAGGCGTTCACGGGCTCATAGACCAGACGGCCGTTGCGCAGCCGACCGAGGGAGACGGTGCAGGCACCGCAATCGCCTTCGCCGCACCCTTCCTTGGTACCGGTCGAGCCTTCGTTTTCGCGCAGATAGTCGAGCAGCAGCATGGTGGGCGGAACATCCACCAGTTCAACCAGCCTGCCACGGCGAATGAAGCGAATGGTCGGGCGCATCAGCTTCCCCGGTATGTCGCGTAGCCGTACGGCGACAACAGCAGCGGCACGTGATAGTGGCCCGCCGGCTCGGCGACGCCAAAGCGTATGGGCACAACGTCCAAGAACGCGGGGTCCGGAAGGCTGACGCCACTCGACCGCAGATAATCGCCGGCGTGGAAGCGCAGCTCGTAGACGCCGGCAACGAGTGCGGCGCCCTCGAGCAACGGTGCATCCATGCGCCCGTCAGCGTTGGTTGTGGCGACCTTCAGCCGCTCCTCCTCATGCCCGATGCGGTAGAGTTCAACAGCGAGGCCGGCCGCGGGCTTGCCAGCGGCCGTATCGAGCACGTGCGTCGTCAGGCGCCCCATATACCCTTCGTCTTCATGCATACGCTTCCCGGCAATCGTCCGCGTCTCCCGCTCGAGTGTCGCCGCCCGGGACCATTGCCATCGGCATAATCCAAGCAACCAGAATGGATTATGCCCAAACGTTGATCAAACGCTATTTTTTGGCATGCACTGTCTGCCGTTTCGGCAGCAAGGGCTAGGGAAGCAGAATTGTCGCACCCACCGTGCGGCGGCTTTCCAGCGCGCGGTGGGCTTCGGCGGCATCCTTCAGGGCAAAGGTCTGACCGATCTCGACCTTCACGGTGCCATCCGTCAGCACGGCAAACAAAGCGTTTGCGGCGGCCACGAGGTCGGCCCGTCGGGCCAGATAGTGGACGCCGGTCGGGCAGGTCGCGAACAGCGATCCTTTCTGCTGCAGCGTCCGCATTTCCAGGGGCGGAACGAGGCCCGACGAGTTGCCGAACGATACGAACATACCGAGCGGCTTCAGGCAGTCGAGAGAACCTGGAAAGGTGTCCTTGCCCACGGAATCGTAAACTACGTCGACGCCTGCGCCGGCGGTCAGCTCCCGGACCCGGGCAACCCAATCCTCGCTGCGGTAGTTGATGACGTGGTCACAGCCGTTCTTCATCGCGATCTCGCGCTTTTCGTCGCTGCCAACGGCGCCGATCACCGTGGCGCCGAGGGCCTTGGCCCACTGGCCCGCGATCAAGCCGACGCCACCGGCGGCGGCGTGAAGAAGGATGGTGTGGCCCGGCGCGACCTTAAACGTGCGGTGAAGCAGATACTGGACGGTCGTGCCCTTGAGGAAGGATGCGGCCGCGGTGCGGTCGTCAATGCCGTCGGGCAACTTCACCAGACGGTCGACGGGTACCAGCCGTTCTTCGGCGTAGGCGCCGTTGGCGCCCATGTAAACGACACGGTCCCCGGAGCGGACGTCGGTCACGCCGGGACCGACCGATTCCACAATGCCAGCGCCTTCGCCGCCGAGAATCAGAGGCAGCGTCCCCGGATAGAGCCCGGAGCGCTGGTAGATGTCGACGAAGTTGAGCCCGACCGCAGTCTGGCGCACGCGCGCCTCGCCAGGGCCGGGTGCGCCGATCGGCACGTCAACCCATTGCAGCACCTCGGGGCCGCCATGGCGCTCGATGCGAATGACCTTTGGCACGCTGATTCTTCTCCAGGAAAATCGGTTGCGGCGGCCGGCGACGCTTTAGGTTCCGCCGTGGCGTCCGCGGTTGCGGCGCGCCAGGGTGTTGAGCAGTTCCACGCCCGTCGAGAAAGCCATCGCCACGTAGAGGTACCCGCGCGGGATATGGAACCCCGCACCGTCGGCGACAAGCGCTAAGCCGATCATCAGCAGAAAGGCCAGCGCCAGCATGCGCGTGGTGGGGTGGCGATGGATGAAGTCGGAGATGGTTCCCGCTGCGGCGTACATCACGGCAACGGCGACAATGACCGCTGCGATCATGACGCCGATCTCCTCGGCGATACCGACCGCGGTAACGATTGAATCGATCGAAAACACCACGTCGATGAGCGCGATCTGCGCGACGATCGAGCCGAATGCAGCCGCTCCACGCGCGGCATCCGTCTCTTCTTCGCCGCCGGTCTCGACGTCCTTGTGGATTTCCTGCGTGGCCTTGACGAGGAGGAACAGGCCGCCGGCGAGAAGCACCAGATCGCGCCAGGAGAAGCCATGGCCGAACAGCGTCACCGCGGGCTCGGTCAGCCTGATCAGCACGAACAGAACGGAAAGCAGCGCGATCCGCAGCACCAGCGCCAGCGTCAGGCCGATCTGGCGGGCTTGACGCGCCTGCACCGCCGGCAGCCGGCTCACCACCACCGATATGAAGACGACGTTGTCGACGCCCAGGACAATTTCAAGAAGAGTCAGAGTGACAAACGACGCGATGACGTCCGGCGAGCTGATCCATTGCACAAACGACACGTCGGTCGAACCCTCTCTCAGTCGGCGCGCAAAGGCTGTCTGGTCGCCTGCAGATAGATACCGATCAACGCAAAATACAGGCTTGTCAGAGCAAACAGCGTCACCACCAGCGGCCCCGGGCTCAGATTGTCGGCGAGCGATATCACGGCGAGGACGCCCCAGGCGCCTGCCATTGCAAGGGTGATCCCGCGCAGGCGCCTGACGCGAACCGGGTGGACGAACTCAACCGGCAGGAAGGTGAGGACCGCCAGAATCGCCACGATCAGCAGCGTGACCGGCTCCGGAAACTTGTAAACCATCAACTGGAATACCACCGCGTTCCACACCGCGGGAAAGCCGCGAAAGGCCTGATCCTCGGTCTTCATGCGCGTATCGGCAAAGTAGAGCGCGCCAACCACCACCACGACGATGCCGGCAATGGCAGCGATGTACGGCTCGGTCAGCAAACCGCTCTCGGCCAGGACCAACGCGGGGATCAGCACATAGGTGGTGTAGTCAACAACGAGGTCGAGAATGGCACCGTCGAACCACGGCAGCCGCTTGGTGACGTCCAGCCAGCGGGCAATTGGCCCGTCGATGCCGTCGACGATCATCGCAATGCCGAGAAAAAGGAAAACGAGCTGCCACTGCTTGTGACCGGCGGCGATGGCCGCAGCGAAGGACAGCGCCGCGCCGCTCGACGTCAGCAGATGCACCGCCCAAACGTTGACATCGAATTTTCTCAAGTTCGCGCCTCCCCCCGGTTCGGCCGCGCACTTATCCGGCGTTGCACGAGCGAGATTTCACCTATCTGCCATCGGCTGGCAAGACGTTGACGGTTAGCCTGCGAAATCGGACCGGGTTTGCTTGTGGCCTCCGTCCGGCGGCCCTATCGTTTCGCCCAAATTCGCTGGAATGGTCCGCATGCATGAATTTGCACCGCTTTCTGCGACGGTCGGCGGCCTGCTGATCGGCTTCGCCGCGACTATCCTTTGGCTCGTCAACGGACGAACGGCGGGAATCTCCAACATCGTCGGCGCGATCTACCCTCTTCGCCCCGGCGAGACCCTGTGGCGGTTCCTCTTCCTTGCCGGACTTCCGGCAGGTGCGTGGCTGGGCTTTGTCATCGCCCCATCGGTGCTGCCGGGGGTGCCGGCGACACTGCCTGCCGTCTCACTGACCACCCCGTGGCTGATCGGCGCGGGCCTTTTGGTCGGGACAGGCACACGAATTGGCCGCGGCTGTACGTCGGGCCACGGCATCTGCGGACTGTCGCGCCTGTCGGTTCGTTCGTTCGCTGCGGTCGCTACGTTCATGGCGACGGCCGCCCTCACCGTCTTCATCGAAAGGCATGTTCTGTGACCCGGCGCTCGATTGGCTATCTTGGCGCTGCCGGACTGAGCGGGATCATCTTCGGCGCGGGCCTTTCGGCGGCCCGCATGACCGATCCGCAGAAGATCTGGAACTTTCTCGACTTCGCGGCGATCCCCCACGGCGGCTGGGATCCCAGTTTGGCGTTTGTGATGGCCGGCGGTATCGCGGTTGCGTTCTTCGGCCTGCGGCTCGACCGCTGGCTTCGGCTTCCTGCCCCGCTCGCGGGTCCGGCCTTCATCAAGACGCACCGTGCCAAGGTCGACCTGCCACTCATCCTCGGCGCGGCCATTTTTGGCGTCGGCTGGGGGCTGTCCGGCTTCTGTCCGGGACCGGCGATTGCCGATCTCGGCCTTGTGCCGCAGAATGCCCTGCTGTTCGTCGTCGCGATGGTGATCGGCTCGTGGATCGCAGGTCGGATACTGGATCGGGCGGAGCGTCTGGCGGCCCCCGCGACGGCCAGCGCGGTGGCGGCGCCGGCGCAGTGATCTCCACCGAAATCGCGGTTGTTGGCGGCGGCCCGGCGGGGCTTGCCGCGGTGCTTGCGATTG
>Ga0265340_10000531_pt1 | contig 21020 bp, 18 predicted proteins | sample 4CB225metaG_FD_202082 | JGI IMG/M metagenome (GOLD analysis project Ga0265340, IMG submission 202082) | Rhizosphere microbial communities from Carex aquatilis grown in University of Washington, Seatle, WA, United States - 4-CB2-25 metaG | ecosystem: Host-associated > Plants > Roots >...
CATGAACTGATCCGACGCACTGGTCGCCCGCACCCGCGCGGTCGCCGTCACGGCGTAGTCGCCGCCGTGCGAAAGCTGGGCCACCCGCTCGAGGTCGGTGTCCTCGCTCTGCTTCTGCAACCGGGGCGAGCAGATCGCGTCACTACTGCTGAAAACGCAGTTGTCGCTGCCGTCCCGGGCGACCTGCAGGGCGATCGCCTGCGGTGCGGTCGGATTCGCCAGCGCCGGGAGGACCAGGCTGCGCCGCACCGTGATCCCCGGCAAGGACAGCTCCCCGATCGACACCGGGGCGAACTCCTCCCCCGGCCAGACTTTGGTGATCTTCACCCGGAGCCGGCGGGTCGGCCCGCCCGGAATCGAGATCCGCTGCGGGGCGCCGGTCACCGCGGCCAGCGAGGAAGTCTCCTCCCCGGCGTCGGTGCTGACCTGAACCTGCGCGATCTTGGCCCCGCCGGGACTCGGCGTCAGCAGCACGGTGGCCGGCAGCGACACCGGTTTCGGGAAGGTCACCTCCAGCCACTGACCCACCGAATAGATACTCGAGGTCCAGGACGTCGTCGGGTCGCCGTCCACCGCGTGCCAGGCGCCGACCGAACTGCCGGCCTCGCTGGAGGCCGTCACCGTGCTGATTCCGGTGTACTGGGCGGTGACTTGCGGCGCGGTGAACGGCAGCCAGTCGTGCACCAGGCGTTTCTGCTGATACGGCTGAGTCGCGGTCAGGGGCTGGGAGTAGTTGTCCCGGACCTGGCCGAAATTGGCTTCCCGGCGCTGGATCGTGTCGGTCTCGACCAGCGGCGCGCTCTGCAGCGCGGCGGCCTGCGGGTCGCCGTCCAGAACCACCGGGGTGTCGTTCAGCAGCCCGGCCTCGGCCAGGGTGAGCAGGCTCTCCGGGCCACCCGCGACCCGCAACGTGGACGGCGCCGGTTCGACGTCCACCAGCCGGGCCGGCACCTCCACCTGCCAGATCTCGATCTGCCGCTGCGGGACGTCGAGCCCGTCATCGGCGACCTTCACGGCGTCATGGACGCCCTGCAGCACCGGCCCGAAGGACTTGACCGGGGTCAGGCCGGGTGAGTCCTGCAGGGCCGAGCGAACCGTGACCGGCAGCGGGGGTGAGCCGGCCTGGAACGAACGGACCAGATCCGAGCGCAGCAGCACCCTGGAGATCCCGGCCCGGGCCAGGTACTGCGCCAGACCCGGCGACCCCCGGCCGGTCTCCAGTTGCTGCTCAACCGTGTTCAGCATCCGGATGTCGCCGGCCGACGACAACGGGACGCTGGACCGGGTGGTCCAGTCGGTCCGGGCCAGGCCCTGGAACGGCTCGTCGTGCGGGTCTCCCCAGATGCTGGTGGCGAAGGACGAGCCGGGCACGATCAGGGTGCGGGCGCCGTCGTCGTTGTGCTGCAGCCAGGTCGCGGCCTGCTGCCAGGCGCTCGGGACCCGGGTGTAACTGCCCTCGGCCGGCAACTGGCCGACCAGGGCCGGCGCGGCCCCGCCGACCAGCGCGCAGGCAGCGACGAACCGCAGCACCTTGGGGCCGCTGGGCAGCTTGGGCAGGCCGGGCAGCGCGATGGCCGGCAACCGCACCGTGGCCAGGGCGTGGGCCAGCGCCAGGGTGAGCGGTATCCGGAGCACGACGTCGAACTTGTGGGTGTTGCGCAACGGCGCCCCGCCGCGGTCCAGCCAGGCCTGGATCGTCGAGGCCCAGGGGGCGGTCAGCGGACCGGTGTGACCGGCGGTCAGCAGCACGAACCCGGCCAGAGCACCGCCGATCAGGAACCGCCGGTTCGGGGTGTCCCGGCGAATCAGACCGAGGACGGAGATGATGATCAGCAGCCAGCCGAGCAGGATGCCGACCGGGGACGAGACCACCGACCAGCCGGCCGGCCAGATCGGTTCGGGCAGCCGGAACCAGGCCACCCATTGGGTGGTGCCGCGAAAAGCGCTCGGCAGCGAGGCCTTCGAGGTGCTGTTCGCGGAACTCTCGACCCAGCTCAGGAACGGCGGGCTGTACCGGCCGAGCAGGAGCAGCGGCACCAGCCACCAGAACATCCCGAGCAGCACGCAGAAGGCCCACCAGCCGCTGACCTTGCGCCGGAGCGAGCCCCGTTCGCGGGTGATCAGCCACCACACCGGTAGCGGCAGCACCGCCCCCACCGCGACCGCGTTCACCCCACCGCAGAGCGCGATCGCCAGGCCCGAACGCGCGGCCGCACCGGACTCGCCGCCGGGCCGGACCTTGATCAGCGGAAGCAGGACCCAGGGCGCCATCGCGGTCGGCCAGGCCTCGACGCTCACCGGCCCGATCTCGGTGATCATCCGGGCGCTGAGCGCGAAGGTCAGCGCGGCGATGATCTGACCACCGTGCCGGCCGGCGCCGAATCGGCGGCAGAGCCGGTACATCCCGTGGAAAGCCACCAGCAGGACGACCGCCCACCAGGCCCGCTGCACCGCCCAGGCCGGTATCCCGAGGGCATGACCGACGGCGTAGAACGGTCCCATCGGGATGAAGTAACCGTAGGCCTGGTTCTGGAGCTGGCCGGAGTTGCCCAGCGGATCCCACAGGTGCGCCGCCCGCAGCAGAAAGTGCACCGGGTCGATGCTCAGGTCGGCCTTGGTGTCCGGCACGATCTGGCCCGGCAACTGGACGAAGGCCAGCACGATCAGCGCGACGCTGACGGCGAGCAGATGCATCCGGCGGCTGATCCGGCTCGTGGCCACCGGATCCAGCGGGGTGACCGGCCGGCCGGGGCCACCGGGACGGGGCGGTGGGCCGACGCGCGCGGACGGATCGACCATCGTCGTCATGGGCGGCTCATCATCTGGTCATCATTATCGTGACCGCAGCACGATCACGACATTCCAGCAGGCAGTTTCCCGCACTCCGGGCACCTTCGCCATCCAGGTGGCCCATTCGGGGTGGTACCGGGGGCGCAGGTCGAGCAGGTCGGCCCGGCCCGCCCGCTGCTGGGCCCGGGCCCAGCGGATCATCCGGCCGGCCGAGACCGCGAACAGGGTGCGGCCGTAGTCGTTCTTCGGACGGCGTCCGTTGCGGGCCGCGAACCGGTCAGCGGCCCGTTTCCCGCCGAGGTAGTGCCAGGGCGCCGTCTCGTGGCCGCCCCAGGGCGACAGCCAGGTGGTCCAGGACAGCCAGACCACCCCGCCGGGCCGGACGACTCTCAGCATCTGCGCCGCCATCACCTCCGGCGCCGGCACGTGTTCCAGCACGTTGCTGGAGAGGCACAGGTCCAGGCTGCGGGCGGCGAGCGGCAGGGCCAGCCCGGAGGCGCGCAGGAAACCCTCCGGAGCATCGCCCCGGGCGCTGAGCTCACCGACGTCCGGGTCGATCCCCGCGTAACTGGCCCCGGCGGCCCGGAAGGCGTCCGCGAAATACCCCGGCCCGCCACCGACGTCCATGATCCGGGCCCCGGACAGATCGGCGTACCGGCCGACTTCTCGAACGGTGTCCGCGGCCAGCAGCGAGTAGAAATGGTCGGGATCGGTCTGTTCCACAGTGAACGCCCGCAGCAACGCCACACTCCGGGCCAGGCTGCCCGGCGGCGGCAGCGGCGGTCGGTCAGAGCTGGACCTCGATATAGCAGACATGAATCAAAAGGCTACCGGTGGGTAGCGCTGCCCCCTGTCCAAGCCGTAGCGTTCTGCCCCATGTGGCGCACACCACAGTGCCGAGCAATAACGGAGCACCTTACGACATGTGACGGGAGACCCGTATATGCAGCAACTGCAGACCAGGCCCCTGCACGTAGTGATCCTCAACTGGCGCGACACGACCCACCCCGAGGGTGGGGGGTCGGAACGCTACATCGAGCGGATCGCCACCGATCTGGCCGCCGAGGGCTGCGCGGTGGAGATCTTCTGCTCACGACATCCAGGGGTCCCCCGGCAGGTTCGCCGGGACGGCGTGTTGTTCCGGCACGCCGGCGGGCGGCTGAGCGTGTACGCCCGGGCTCTGGGCGCACTGCTGCGTCAGCGGTTCACCGGCCGCGGGCCGGACGTGGTCATCGACGTCCACAACGGGATCCCGTTCTTCGCCCAGCTCGTGGCCGGGTGCCCGGTCGTGGTGCTGGTGCATCACGTGCACCGGGAGCAGTGGCAGGTCGTCTTCGGCCGGGTGATGGCCACGGTCGGCTGGTGGCTGGAATCCTGGGTCTCCCCCTGGGTGCACCGCGATTGCCAGTACATCACCGTTTCCGAGGTCACCCGGCGCGAACTCGTCGAGCTGGGGGTCCGCGAGGGGTCGGTCGCGGTCGTCCACAACGGCGCCCAGCGGATCCGGGCGGCTCAGCCCGATCGTGACCCGGAGCCGAGTCTGGTCGTGCTCGGACGGCTGGTCCCGCACAAGCGGGTCGAACACGCCCTCGCGGCCCTGGCCGTGCTGGTCCCCGAATTCCCCGACCTGCGGTTACGGGTCATCGGGGAAGGCTGGTGGCGGCCGGAACTGCAGCAGGAAGCCGAGCGGCTCGGGGTCGCCGACCGGGTCACGTTCACGGGTTTCATCGACGAGAACACCAAAGAGGAACTCCTGGCCCGGTCCTGGCTGATGCTCGCGCCCTCGGTCAAGGAGGGCTGGGGGCTGATGGTGGTGGAGGCCGCGGCTCACGGCGTCCCGACCATCGCGTACCGCAGTGCCGGCGGCCTGTCCGAATCCATCGACGACGACCGGACCGGCCTGCTGGTCGACGATCTGCCTGGGCTGATCAGCGCCACCCGGACTCTGCTCACCGACCATCGGCGCCGCAACGCCCTCGGCGACTGCGCCCGCGAGCACATCGGCGGGTTCAACTGGGCTACCGCCTCGGCCTCCATGCTGCTGCTGCTGAGACGGGCGGCCCGGCGGCTGCCGGCGATCTCGGTGATCGACCCGTCCGACCCCGCTCTGCCGGACGCCGGGCAGGATCGGGCCGGCTCTGGGCGGCGGCCCTACGACGGTTCCGGGTCGATCAGTTCGGCGCGGGCCCAGCCGATCGACCCGGCCCGATCCGCACCGCTCAATTCGGTCCGGCCCCGAACGTTCGACTCTGACGGAGCCCGGACGTTCGACTCTGACGGAGCCCGGACGTTCGACCTGCGGGCCGACGTCCCCGCCGTCGCCCAGGCGGCCCAGCACGGCATCAGCCGCCGCCGGCGCCGCCTGGACGACAGCCCCGCGTCCGCCCGCCGCGCCCGTCCCACGTGAGACTCGGACGTGGGGGCCGCCTCACGGCCGGGGCGGGCCTGGAACCGGGACTTGATCTTGGCGCCCGGCGCCGTCGGTGATGGTCTCCGTAAGGCCGCGACAGTATTAGCGCCGCGCGGGCCTGTTATCAGAGACTTTCCTGTGACAGGATCGGTGCGTGATCTCCGCAGGCCAGATCATCTCCGACTATCTTGACGCCGCCGCGAAAGCCGGCGCCTCGCGCTCGACGCTGCGCCAGCGCCGCTGGGCTCTGGCTCTGCTCCTGGAACAGAGCCTGGAGCTGACCGGTGAGGGCGCGGCCGGGCCTGCCCCGGATACCGCCGCCACCCCGGACCGCCCGGCGAAAAGCCTGGACTCCCGGTCGCTCACGGCCCCCGCGTTCATCGCGATGCTTGCGCAGGCCGAACTGCGACTGGTGGCCTCACAGCCCGAAGCGCCGATTCCCACCGTGCGGGCCTGGCGGGCGGCGATTCGCGCTCTGGCCGGCTATGCCGGGGTCCCCGCGGACCTCACGTCGCTGCCGGCCCCCACCCCCCGGAGAGTTCTCAGCTCCGAGGGGGTCCGGGCCCTCGAAACCCTGCGCCGGCGGCAGATGATCACCTTGATGCCGCAGGAGCAGGCCCGGTTGTCGATGGTGCTCGCGCTGCTGACCGCGGCCCCACTGACCGGCACCCAGCTCTGCGGGCTGCACCTGCACGACCTCGACGAGCGGATGGCCACGCTGGCGGTGCCGGTCCGGCCGAGGCAGTGGCGGCGGCTCGAGCTCAGGCCCGATCCCGGGAAGTCCGGACCCGAAACCGCCGGATCCGAAACCGCTGGACCCGAAGCGACCAGGCCGAAAGCGGCGACGACGGAAGGGTCTGGCCCGGAAGCAGCCGAGCCGGAAATGATGAGACTGGATCTGCCCGCTTACGTCCGGGACGCGATCACCCGGTGGCTCGCGGTCCGGAACCCGCTGGTTCAGGCCCTGCGCGGAAGCACCGACGTGCTTCTGGTGTCGGTGGCGGCCAACCACGACCCCCGCACGTCGGCCGTGCTACCGCCTGGTCTGCCGCTGAAACCGCGTGGTTTGCAGCGAAGTTTCACCCGGGCGGCGCTGGCCGCGAACGCCGAACTGGTCGGCCAGCCGGGCTTTCCCCTGCCGACCTCACTGGAACTGGCCCGGCGCAGTTATCACGCCTGGCGCACCTGCTGCTGATCGTCACCGGGCTGCTCGCGGTGGCCGTGATCATCGCGCCCTTCTCGGGCCGTTGCTACGGCTGGTCTCTGAATCCGCGCTGCTGCCAGTGGTAATACCGGCGCTGACCTCCAGAAGCGGGTCGGGGTAGTCCTTGTACGTGCGTCCCGCCGGGGTGGTCCAGACCAGGGTCGCGGGCGGGTCAGCCGGATCAGTGCTGAACTGGACCCGGAACCCGGTACCGTGCTTCAGATGATGGTGATGGACGCAAAGCTGCTCGCCATTACACTCACACGTCACGCCTTCGGGATACGGGATGACATGATCCCACTCACAGCGGGCCGCCGCCCGGGTACACCCGGGGAACCGGCACCGCCGATCCCGTAACGACAAATGCCGGCGCAGCTTCTCACTCGGCTGATACGCCGGGGTGTACGTACTGACCCCTAACCCGTCCAGGGTGCCGTGAACCCCATTGGCGATAGCACACCGCCAGGTACCGGTAGAGGCGATATCGCGGGCCATCGACGCAATGATCGGCCCGTACCCGGTCAGGTAACCGGGGTCCTCGCTCAGACCCAGCAGGGTATCGGCGCTGATGATCACACTCACCTGCGCATCAGAAGCCCCCCGACGCGCAGCCGCGGCCTTACGCGCCTTCACCCTCATCCCCTTCCCCTTTCCCTTCTTCCCCTTACCGGTGGCTCCCGGCCCCGAATCACCCCGACCGCCCGGACCACCCGGACCACCCGGACCACCCAGATCACCCAGATCACCCGGATCACCCGGATCACCGGGGCTGCGGCCTCGACTACCGGGGCTGCGGGCCGGCTGACCCGGATCCCCCGACGGATCCTCCGGGAACTGGGGATCGAAGCCACGGCAACAGCAGCAGCAACTGGTGCTGGTCGCAGTGCTGGCCTGACCGGTCGCGGTGCCGGCCCGCTGTCCGGTCGGGGAGTCGTGATGTTCCGTAGGAGTGGCGCCTTCAGCCTCAGTGGTGTTCTGAAAGGTGGTGTTCTGAGGACCCGAGCCGGCGTGGGTCGAGCCACCATCGGCACCAGCCTCACAGTCAGCGTTCTTGGCGCCCGCGCCATCGTTTTCGAGGGTCACGCCATCACTGCCATCACTGCCACCGTCGTCCTGGTCGCCTTCGCCGTCGTCCTCGCCGTCGCCGTCGTCCTGGTCGTCGTCCTGGTCGTCGGCAGGGTCGGGGTGCAGGGGGGTGGTGTGATGGTGATGCGGGTGGTGGCAGTGATGACGAACGTCCTCACCATCAAAAGCCCGCAAGGTGTTGGTGATCACATCGACGAGGGCATCCACCGACCGCTGATCCAAAGTCCGGGCATCCCCCTCACTCCACGCCGCCTCCGCCAGAACCTTCAACGCGGTAAGAATCCGCACCCCCTGATCGGCCGGCAGATATACGGACAAATAGCACATGCTGTCGGAGTCAGGAACCAGACTCAGGTACCGGCGTTCCCGCTTACGATCAAACCGCCGCTGCGCCGCCGCCGGATCCACCTTGATCAACGCCCGGTTCGCGCAGGCCCGCATATTGCTCAACGTCTGCGACCCGGCCTTCTTCAGCACCTTCTTCTGAAACGCCTCCGCCAACTCCTGCGGATCAGACTCCGGATCAAGAGCACGCGTGTCATTCAGCAGCGTCTGCGTGTAATCCAAAATCGCCTCCGCCTTGGCCAGATCAATCTCCCCCGCCGCCAGAGCATCCAGCGCATACGTCGCCTCCATACACAACCCGACCGCAGTGAACGCCTGCTTCTCCGCCTGCCGCTGCGACACACTCAACAGCAACGCCAACTCATCCCCCACCGCCCGCGTCCCCAACGACAACGCGTACTCTCCGTGAGCCCGACGACCCAGCAGCTCCGTAACCGCCGTCCCCGCCCGACGGTGAGCCAACTCGTTAATCAGGACCATCTTCCGCGCCGCCTGACGAGCCGTGTCCTGAGCACACTCCAAGATCGCATCCAGCAACCCGTCATCACTCAAATCGCCCGGCACCACCTCGACCAGAACTGGACCGGGAGCCGGAACCTCACCCGTACCGGCCTCCTCCACAGCCGAGGGATCCTCAGCACCCACAAGTTTTTCATCTGCGCCGAAACGGCAATCAGCAGAAAGATCGGGGTCAGCGGACAGATTGGGGTCAACAGCGGCACCCTTGTCCGTCACGTCGTCCTCAGTGACTGGGATGGCCTCGCTGAGGATCGAGCAGGTGCTCTCGGTGTGCAGGAGACTCACCTCAACCGAGAAAGTCTGGAGCGGGTAGTACGTTCGCATCCGGAGCTCGGGCACGGTCGCCAGGCCACCGGACGACCCGGTGTCGGCGGGCAGCAGGAGCGCGAGGCCGTCGTCGAGACGGCTGGCGTACATTCCTCCAAGTTCGTTCATACGTTCGATTCTAAATGAAAATGCCTCGGCCAGCAAGAGGTAGTCCATCGACCGCTTCCATGAAACTTATTGCGAGACAATGGGTGCGAAACCACGCGAGCGCCCCCGACCGGCGTCACCCTTCAGCCACCTGCCGAGACAGTCAATTTCCGGCAGCAACGCAGATAGTCGGTGGCATCGCCTATAAAGAGTGCATGACACTGCACTGGAAGCTCGTGATCGACTCCTCGGACGCGCCCGCGCTCGCCGACTTCTGGGCCGGCACGCTCGGCTACGTGGTGGAGGATCAGAGTCTGTTGATCGGCCAACTGCTGGCCGCAGGGCAGATCGACGGGAGCGTTCTCGCCGAGCACCGCGGGAACCAGATCTTTCGTGGGTATGCGGCCCTCCGGCACCCCGACGATCCTTTCGACCCCAACACTGGCATCGGTCAAGGCCGTAGGCTGCTTTTCCAGGACGTGCCAGACGCCAAGACGGTCAAAAACCGGTTGCATATCGACGTGCACGGCGAACCGGGCGGCCTCGGCCCACTCGTCGAGCGACTGGAGTCACTCGGCGCCACCCGCGATCGTGAGATCGACAAGGGGCCGGCCGGGCACTGGTGGGTGATGCGCGACCCGGAAGGCAACGAGTTCTGCGCCCTGTAGCGGCCATTGGCATCAACAGCATTGTCACCCGGCCTGGATGATCCGCACGTTCTCTTATCCGGAGGGCTGGTCCTAGTCAGCGAGGGCTGGTCCTAGTCAGCGGCGACCGATAACCGGGTCAGGACCGCGGCCGATACGCCGGCCACCGTGGCCCCGGACTGCTCGACGCTGCTCGACACGAATTCGTCGTGCAGACGGAACAATCCCAGCAGCAGGTGCCCTGGCCTCAAGCGTTCGTGATGAAGCTCGACGGCGGTCCTAAGCGCAAGCTCAAGCGATCGTTTCGCGTCCCGGGTGAACGGCGGTTTACGGGCATTGCCATGCGGAACCCGACGGTCGGGAGCGGTTTCAAGCGCTCCGGGGCCGAAGGTTTCCTCAACCGCCGATCGGACCCGCTCGTAGTCGATCCCGATTGCCCGCAATGCTTCCGCGTCGGCCAGCGCCTCCGAGCCGGGTATCGCCTCCGAACTGAGGGGCGACGAGCCCGGCGTCTGCTCCACTCGCGGGATCAAGCGGCGGATGGACGCGCCGGTTATCCCGCCATCGCGCAGCGGCCGACCCGCGGTCTCCTCCCGCCCTTCGGCACAACCGTAGAGCAAATGACCGACCCCGATACAACCCGAACCCATTTCCAGAGAAAGGCTTTGCGCCTCCACCAGGACCGCCCGAGACCCTTCAGTGAAACGTTCGAACATGTTATTCACTCCTTCGCTCAGCATCGATTGGCCCAGCCCCGGCTTGCGTGGCATTGGCCCTGGCACCGTGTTTCTGGTGAACGGCCTGCTTGGAAACGCCTAGCGCGGCGGCAATCTGGGACCACGACCAGCCGAGATCGCGGGCTCGATCGACCTGAAGCGACTCCAGGCGCTCGGCCAGCCGACGCAGGGCGGCGACGGCCCGAAGCCCTTCGGCCGGATCGGCGCTGCCCACACCAGCCGTGAAATCCGTGGCGTCCATGCCGTCAATGTAACTTGACGATCGTGGATCGTCAAGAAAAATTGACGCACGGTCCGAGGCTGACCCGGGACCGACCCAAGGGCGGGAACTCGGCCCTGCCGACCGGCCGCCGATCACCGGTTGAGCCCGCGAAGGTGCAGCACCATGGCCACTTCTACGGGGCCGGACGGTGATCAAGCACGGATCCCGGTGACCAAGCACGATCCCGGGCATTCTGTGACAATACCCGGCATTCTGTAATAGTTCATGGTGGTGCTACCTGCTCCCGCTCACGCAGCACCGGACCGTTTATAACCCGTTTGGACTAGAATCACGCCCTGGACTGCTTCAGCCCGAAGACGTCGCGTACCCGGAGGTTCCGTGTGGCCAGCTCGCGGCCCGTCTGGGCGCCGGAAAATGTCGATCTGAGCAAGCCCTCGGCCGCCCGAATGTACGACTACTATCTCGGCGGCTCCCACAACTTCAGCGCCGACCGCGAACTGGCCCGCCAGGCGCTCGAACTGGTCCCCGACGGGCCGCGCCTGATGCGAGCCAATCGCGCGTTCCTGCATCGGGTCGTGCGTTACCTCATCGCTCAGGGCATCCGGCAGTTCATTGACATCGGTTCGGGAATCCCGACCAAATGCAACGTCCACGAAGCGGTGGAACAGGCTTTACCCGGTGCCGACACCCGGGTCCTGTATGTCGATCACGATCCGGTCGCCGTGGCCCACAGCCGACTCATCCTCGGCGACAGCCATCCCGGCGTCACCGTCCTGCAAGCCGATCTGCGCCACCCTCACGACATCCTGGACTCCGTGGAACGGCAGAACCTGATCGACCTGAGCCGGCCGGTCGCCGTCCTGATGGTCGCCGTCCTGCATTTCATCAGCGAGTCCGAGCGACCGGAAGAACTCATCAGGGACTTCCATGACGCCGTCGTTCCGGGCAGCTATCTGGTGATCTCACACGGCACCGCCGAGAATCAGCCGAAGCGGGCGGCGGAACTCGCCCAGCTCTACACCTCGTCCACCGACCAGGCGACCTACCGTTCCCGCAGCCGCGTCCGGGAGCTGTTCACCGGCTGGGACCTCGTCGATCCCGAGGTGGTCTGGGTGCCGGACTGGCATCCTGATGGACCGAGCGACCTGCGGTTGGATCCGGCCACCAACCCCTGGGCAGCCGCCGTCGGCCGCAAGCCTTGACCCGGCCGGCGGTCGTGACCGAGCCCGGCCGTCCTGACCAGAACCCCGCGCCGGAGCCGGGATCGGTGGCCCGGTCGGTGGCCGAACCCGCGGCCCGGCCGCAGGATCGGCCGACCACGAGGACGACGGTGCTCTGGCCCGAGCACGATCCGCTCTTCTCCCAGGCCTGGTGTGACCAGGCTCGCCGGATTTCACGGCGAAGCGAACCGCACCGGGCCGCGGTACTGTAGTGATCATGGGCGTCAAGGGCCTGCGCACCGAGCGAGCCGACGGAACCAGGGAACTGATCCTGGTGGCGGCCGAGCGGCTGTTCGCCGAGCACGGACTCGCCGCCGTCTCCAACCGGCAGATCGGTGAGGCGGCCGGCCAGGGAAACAACACCGTGGTCGGGTACCACTTCGGCACCAAGGCCGACCTGATCCGCGCCATCGTGGGCAAGCACTCCGTCCAGATCGAACGCCTCCGCCAGCAGGCACTGATCCACTGCGCCGGCAGCCCGCAACTGCGGGATTGGGTCACCTGCCTGGTACGCCCGCTCACCGACCACCTGGCTTCGCTCGGCCGCCCTAGCTGGTACGCCCGCTTCACCGCCCAGGTGCTCACCGATCCCGCGCTCCGGGAGATCGTCACCGACGACGCCCTCACCGCACCGGCCCTCCAGGCCGCCGTGGCCGGGCTGGATCGCTGCCTGATCGGGCTTCCGCCGTCGATCCGCGCCGCCCGCACCGATATGGCCCGGCTCCTCCTGATGCACGTGTGCGCTGAACAGGAACGCAAGCTCGCTGAGGAGGCCGACCGGCCCCGCCCCACCTGGGATTCAACCGCAACCGATCTGATCGACGCGATCGTCGGCCTGCTGCCGGGACCCGTCGCCAGCTGAGCGAATCCACCCTTGGCCGGCTGAGCGAATCCTCAGCGGTGAAGCCACCGGCGGCGACGTTCCCGGGCCCGAAGACCCGGGCTTCCTCGAAGGAGATCCGATGACCGACACCGACGACATCCTCGCCCGGATCAACGACCTCGCCGGCGCGTCGGGCGGGTTGGTGGTGTTCAGTACCGTCGCGCTCTCGGGCGCGCCGCATTCGTCAGTGGTGAACGCCGGTATCCTCGAGCATCCGGTCAGCAAGGAGCCGGCCGTCGTTGTCGTGGCCCTCGGGGGATCCAAGAAGCTTCAGCATCTCGCCCGAGACCCGCGGGCCGTGGTGGTGTTCCGCGACGGCCCGCGCTGGACGGCGGTCCGCGGCGAGGCCACGATCATCGGGCCGGACCACCCCCATCCCGCGGTTGCGAGTGACGAACTACCCGAATACCTGCGCGCGGCCTACCGGGTGGCCGGCGGCGGCGAGCACCCCGACTGGGAGGAGTACGACCGGGCCATGGCTGTGGATCGGCGGGCCCTGGTACTGGTCTCGCTCGACCACGTCTACGGCAATTACTGGCCCGCAAAAAGCTGAAAGCCAGGACGACCCCTGGCCCGCAACAACACCAGGAACGGACAACACCAGGCCCGGACAACACCAAGCTCCCGACCGGCGATGGAGGAACGATGGCAGGGTTCGGACTCGTCGTGCGCTTCACCCTCAAGCCCGGCCAGGAGACGGCTTTCGACGAACTGGTCAGCCAGACCCTGATCGGGATCCGGTCGGATGAGCCTGGAACCCACGTCTACGCGAGCCACACGGTCGAGGGCGCCCCCGGAGTGCGCCTCTTCTACGAGTTGTACGCAGATCGGGCCGCCTTCGACGAGCACGAGCGGCAACCCCATGTCCAGGATTTTCTGGCCGCCCGCGGCGAGCACGTCGAGTCGTACACGGTCGATTTTCTCGATCTGATCGCCGCGAAGGACACCGACTGAGCTCGCTTTGCCGCCGGCTGAAATTTCTCTGATCCAGCTGGGTTTCAGCGCCAGTCGAAGTACTCGCGGTGAATGTGCCGGCCCCGGACCCCGGCGAGCCTCAGCCCGGTCTGAAAGGTACTGAGCATCCCCGCCGGGCCGCACATGAACACCGACAGCCCCCGACCGTCGCCCCCGACCGTCGCCATGATCTGTTCGGTGGTGAGCCGGCCCTGGATGCTGGTATCGATCAGATGCACGGCCAGCGATGCGCAACGGCCGGCGGCGACCCGGATCTCGGCGGCGAAGGCGGCCTCGCCCACCGCGGTGTAGAAGAAGTCCACCCGATGCGGCAGGGGTCCGTCGAGGGCCCGGATCCAGCTCAGGAAGGGCGCGACGCCGACTCCGCCGGCGATCCAGACCTGGCGATCGGTTCCACGCCAGTGGTTGAAGCGCCCGTGCGGGCCGCCGATCACCGCGGGCATACCGGGCTCGATCAACTGCTGCAGCCGCGAGGTGTAGTCGCCCAAGGCCTTCACCGTGAACTTGACGACGTCCTCGTGCGGCGCGCTGGCGATGGTGAACGGATGCCGATGCCAGCCGTCCTTGGCCTCCAGGTAGACCATCGCGAACTGGCCCGGCACGAAGTCGACCCGCCGCCCGAGCGGGCGCAGGGCGACCTCGACCAGGCCGTCCTCGATCCGCGTGATCGCCTCGACCTGGTAATCGTGGAGCGAGACGAAGAACCGGGCCAAGAGTTCCCGGTACCCGTAGAAACCCAGACCGACGGCCCCCACCGCCAGGTAGCTCCAGCGCAGCAAGGGTGCCCCGGCGAACGGCGTTCCGTCGAGGACGCCGTGCAGAAAACCGGCCGCGACGAACAGGCCGGTGGTTCGGTGCAGCGCCCGCCAGCGGTCATAGCCGCCCAGAAGCCCGCGGACCTCACGGACGATCGGGGCATCACGGGCCGACCTCACCAGTCCGCGCAAGGGCTTCGGGACGATCGACTGCCATCGCGGCAGGATCGCCCACAGCGAAAGAGCCAGCAGACCGATAGCGCCGACCGCCGCCAGTGTGCCGCCCAGCGCGGTTCCGTTCCGGCCGGAGGACAGCAGGATGTGTGGGGCCAGCAGAATCAGGCCGGTGATCGCCACCCGGCGATGCCAGATCGCGGCCCGGTCGATCCCGTCAAACCATTCCTCCACCCAGGGCAACGTGCTGATCAGCACCAGAGCGATCGACATCAGCAGAACCGTTTCGGCTCCCAGCAGTTGCCCCAGGTAACTCTCGGCGGATTCCCCGGCCGGGCGGTCCACGATCCAGAGCCCGCCTTGCGCGAAGACCAGCAGCCCGATCACCGCCGGGCCGACCTCCCGGGCAGCGAGTACCGAGGGTGATCGAATCATTAACAGAAAGTAGCGCACCATCGGTCTCCCGCCACCGCGACACCTGCGATCGACCAGTTCCAGGGCACAGGTCCTCGACCCGCGGAGGCCGCAACTCCGGTCACACCGTGACGACGGCTTCAGGTACGCGTCAGGCTTCAGGTACGCGTCAGGCTTCAGGTACGCGTCAGGCGCTTCTCGAACCAGAAATCGGCATATGGTTCCTGGTTGAACGCGGCGATCTCCTGGTAGCCGGCCGCGCGGTACAGGGCGATGGCCTCGGTGAGCGCGGCGTTGGTGTCAAGGCGGACGGCCCGGCTCGAGTGCTCGCCGGCTCGTCGCTCGAGGTCGAGGAGCAGACGGCGTCCCACCCCCAGACCGCGAACGGCCGATGAGACCCAGAGCCGCTTGAGCTCGGCCACTCCCCCGGCCGGGAGTCCCTCCGGCGGAAATTTCAGCGCCCCACAGCCGATGGGCTCCTGATGGAGAGTGGCCACCACGAACACTCCGTTCGGCGGGCGGACCGCGGCCAGATCCACCGGCAGCGCCGTCGCCGGATCGAATCCGACCTCGAAGCGGCGGTTCAGTTCGGCGAAGTACTCCCGCAGGCAGAGCTGCGCCTGCGGGTGCTCCGGATCCAGGACGGCGAGCTGAACCTCGGCGGCCGTCAGCAGTCGGGTGACCGTGGTCATCGCGGCCACCAGCCGCTCCCGCTGGGGGCCGGTCAGCGGTTGCAGCATCGAACGGGCCAGCTCGTCGCTGCGGTCGTCGAGCAGGGCCCATTCGGCTCGGCCGGCCGGGGTGAGCTTCGCCTCCCGGATCCGGTGATCCGCTTCCGTGGCGACCACTGTGATCAGCTCAGCAGCCTCGAGCGAACGCAGAAGCCGGCTCAGGTAGCCCGAGTCCAGGGCCAGCCGCGACCGGAGAGCGCGCACCTCACACCCGTGTTCCCCGATCTCCCAGAGCACCCGGGCCGCCCCGAGGGGACGATCACGGGACAGGTAGTGATCACCGAGTGCGCCGACCCGCTGAGTGACGGTCCGGTTGAAGGTACGCACCGCCGTCAGCGTTTCCTCTGCCTCCACAGTTAGCAGACTTTAGTCAGGTAACTGAAAGCTCAGCAACTCATACCCAAGGTCTCAGAAGGCCTGCCGAGGGCTGGTGAACCAGCGCCCGCACGGGTGCTGGTCAGTCCCAGCGGCTGATCTCACTGTCGGGATAGGCCCGGAATCCGTGGCCTTCGGAACCGGCCTTGAGGCTGGTCAGGTAGCTGACGAACTCGCAAAGCGCCCAGTCCCTCAATCTCGTCGTGATTCCCCCAGCCCCGCGGCCCGACGGCCGGTGGGAGCCACTACTGTCGGGACGGCGGCGCGGGACGCCCTACCGGACCTACCGCAAGCCACCGCAACTCACCGTTAATCTAGGGATCAGATACGTGAAGATGGACCGCGTTACGGGCCGGCTCGTGGTTTCGATGATCGCCCTCATCCTGATCGGACAGGGCCTGCGGCACATGGTTGCCGCCCTCTCGGTGGTGCTGTACGCGGGGGCCGCTGGGCTGTTCGTGTATGCCGTGGTGAATTGGCTCCGGACGCGCAACAACGCCGAATAAGGACGCCGGACCCCCGGTCTCAGGCGAACAGCGGCGGCAGCAGGAAGAGCATCATCGCCGACCAGGTCACGTGGGTGAGGATCGGAGCGAGAATGCCCCCGGAGGCGCGCCGCTGCAGGGCCAGCACCAGCCCGAGGGTAACGGCGGCGAAGACCAGCATCGGGTTGCGCGTGGTCAGGGTGGCCAGGGCATAGACGGTGGTGGAGATGAGCACCGGCTGACGCCGCCCGATGGCCGCGAACAGTGCGCCGCGGAAGAACACCTCCTCGGCGATTCCGTTCAGCACCGTCACCACCGTGATCAACGGTAACGAACCGTAGCGGGCGTGGGCCAGCACGGTCCGCACGAAATCGCGCAGCGCCGGGATCTCCCGGACCACCAGGGCCCCGGCGATGAAGATCGCACCGGTGACCAGCCCGAGAGCCAGCCCGATCAGAATCGGCCGCCGCAGGGTTCCCCGGAACGGGAGGTAGCCCAGATGCAGGGGCCCGGACAGGAACCCGCCCAGCCCCCAGACAGCCGCGACGGCGAGCGTCAGCGGGTAGAAGACGATTTGCCCGGGCCGGACCGACAGCGAAACGCCCAGCAGTGCGGCCCCGACCACGAGCACGATCCCAACGACGATGCGCCGGCGCCGGAAGGCGGCCTCCGACTGACCGTGATCACGCGGGACCTTGTCGATCAGGGCCACACCGACCGTCTGCTCCAGCCGCGAGCGCCAGGCCGGCCTCACTGCTCCGGTTCCGATCCGGGCACCGGTTCCGACCCGGGCACCGGCTCCGACCCGGGCGCTGGTTCTCGGCCGGCCTCCGCCCGCGCGGCCAGCGCCAGCCGGACCGCGTCGTCATATCCGATCGTGGCTCCCGGGACGACGTCCTCGATCGAATGATCCCTGACGATCACCTCGGTGGACATCGAATCCACCAGGGCCCGGCCGGTGGCGGTGTCGACATCGGTGACCAGCGACAGCCATCGGGACGACAGCCCAGGCGACAGCAAGGGGACGCTGACGTTCGGCAGGCGCTTGCCCAGGATGGCGGCGGCCCGCTGAAGCATGTCGATGTATCTCAGCACCTCCGGGCCGCCGATCTCGAAGGTCCGCCCGCGGGCTTGCGGGGCCTCCAGCACGCCGACCAGGTAACGCAGCACGTCGAGCAGCGCGATCGGCTGGGTGCGGGTGTTCACCCAGTGCGGGGTCAGCATGGCCGGCAGATGATCCACCAACTGACGGGTGATCTCCCAGGCGATGCTGCCGTGCCCGATCACCACCGCGGCCCGCAGCACCGTGACCGGGACACCGCCCTGAGCCAGCAGGTGCTCGACCTGACGGCGGGAACGAAGATGAGCCGACAGTTCGCCGCCGTCCACCCCCAGGCCACCGAGGAAGATGATCTGCTCCACCCCGGCGGTCGCGGCCTCCTGCCCGAAGTTCCAGGCGGCCGCGGCGTCCTTGTCCTCAAAATCGGCCGAGTCCAGGGAATGCACCAGGTAGTACGCCACCTGGACGCCGGTCAGGGCCCGGCCCAGGCTGGCCGCGTCGGCGACCTCGCCGAACACGGGCTGACCGGCACCGTCGTAGCGGTCGGGGTGGCGGGTCATGGCCTGCACCTGATAACCCTGCCCGACCAGGGCCCGGGTCAGATGTGAGCCGATGAATCCGGACGCGCCGGTGACAAGCACGGTCGTGGGCATGGGCCCAGTGTCCCGGCCCCGCCGCGAATCGCTCGGTCAAACGCATGGTGAGCCGTTGATCGGGTTGCGCGCCAGCCTGCCCCAGGCTGGATTCCGGTCCGATGACAGGAACTCCGATGACGGGAACTCCGACGGAAACAGGTACCGTGGCCTCCTTCTACCGGAGCGGGGACTAAGCAGTCGATATGGCGTCCTTCATCCAGCATCTTCTGACCAGCGTGCCGGCCTGGGCGGCCTACCTGCTGGTCTTCCTGCTGCCGTTCCTCGAGGCCTCGATCCTGCTCGGCTTCGTCTTCCCCGGTGAGACGGCGCTGGTCTTCGGTGGGGTGCTGGCCGCGCAGGGCCACATCAGCCTGGTCAGCGTTCTGCTGCTGGCGATCCTCGGGGCCGTGACCGGCGATGCCATCGGCTACGCGATCGGCCGCCGTTACGGCAGCGCGTTACAGCTTTCCCGGCTCGGCCAGATCGTCGGCCCGGTCCGGTGGCGGATCACCGAGGATTTCCTCCAGCGCCGAGGCGGACCGGCGGTCTTCCTCGGCCGGTTCACCGCCCTGCTGCGGGCCCTGGTACCCGGCGCCGCCGGGATGGCCCGGCTCCCCTACCGCACCTTCGCCCTCTGGAACATGGTCGGCGGCGCGATCTGGGCCAGCCTCTGCGTCCTCGGCGGCTGGGCCGTGGGCGACGTGATCGACAAGTATCTCTCCGGTGCCGGTTACGTCGTCATCGGCCTGGTCGCTGTCGCGGCCGTGGTGGTCTACGTGCTGCACCACCGCGCGAAGCCGAAGACCGAGGAGAGTTTCTGAAGGCCCGAGAGCATCCTCCGCCAGGCCGAGCGAACCTCTAGATCCGAGGATCGATGTGGATCTTCGGACCGGAGCCGGCGCCGTCGGGCCGCCAGCCGGCCAGTATCTCCCCGGCGTGCTTGAGCCCGACCGTCGCGGCGACCAGGGGTCGCGGGTCCACCGCCCCCGAGGCGTACTGCTCGATCGTCCCGGCCAGCCCGGCGGACGCACCGAGAATCCCGACCGAGGTGACGTCGTTCAGAACCAGCTCCCGGGTGTCGACCAGGCTGGGGGTTCCGGAGAGCCCGACGTAGACGACCCGCTTTCCCGGTTCGACCAGTTCGAGGGCGCGGGCCGGCAGTGACGGCGCGTTGGAGGCGTCGATGACCGCGTCCCAGGCCAGTTCCGGTAGTTCATCGGCGGTCCAGGCCCCGGCGAAACCGAGGGTGGCGGCGAAGGCCAGGGACCGATCGGGGAGGCCGACCAGGTGCACCTGAGCCCCGGCGGCCCGGGCGAACTGGGCGGCCAGCAGGCCGATCGTGCCCGGACCGAGCACCAGGACCCGGTCCCCCGGGCCGACCTGAGCCGCCCGGACCGCGCGCAGCGCGTTGCCACCGGGCTCGACCAGCGCGCCCGCGGTGGCATCGACCTGGTCCGGCAGCGGATGCAGGTACCGGGCCGGGATCCGCAACCGCTCGGCCAGCGCCCCCGGCCAGCCGCCGCGGATGCCGAGTTCGAACCGGGCCGCGCAGACGTGATGCCGGCCGCTGCGACAGCGATCGCAGTCGCCACAGCCGAGCATGGTGTCGCCGGTGCTGCGGCGGCCGAGCCAGCCCGGGTCCACCCCCGCGCCGACCTCGGTGACCGTGCCGCACCACTCATGGCCGAGCTGGATCGGGTAGGCCGCGTGCCCGGTGTGCAGATAGGACATCTCGCCGGTGAAGAACTCGACGTCGGTACCGCAGACACCGACCCGCTCGATGTCGACCACGACCTCCCCGGCCCGGACCACCGGCGCGGGCAGGTCCAGGACGGCGTACTCGCGGGGCCCGGTGAGGACGAAGGCCCTCATGGACGGGCGATGGCAAGCAGCGCCGGCAGGTCGGCCAGCATCCGGGCCAGCGGGGTGCGGTAGGCCAGCGCGCTGACGCTGATCGCCCCGCTCGGGGTGCTGGGGGAGGTCAGGAAGGCCGGGATCGCGATGCAGTTCACTCCGGGTTCGTTCTCCTCGTCGTCCACGGCGTATCCCTGGGCCCGGACCTGCTTCAGTTCGGCGTGCAGTTCCTCGACGGTCACCAGGACACGCTCGGTCGGCCGGTCGAGCGGGGCGTCGCCGACCCAGGCCCGGACCGCGTCCTCGTCGGGCAACTGGTAGGCCAGCAGCAGCTTTCCCACCGCCGTGGCGTGCGCGGGATTGCGGCCACCGACCACGGAGGTGAGCCGGATCGCGCCGGTCGGTGGGTCGATCTTGGACCGGTAGACCACGGACCGCCCGTCCAGGACGGCGTAATGCACCGTCTCCCCGTAGCGCCGGCACAGTTCCTCCAGGACCGGCTGGACCCGGACGTGGTCGGGGCGGGCGTCGTGGTGGGCGAAGGCGATCCGGAGCAGCTCGTCGCCGAGGATGTAGCGCCCGTGCCCGTCGCTGCGGGCGAAGCCGGCCCGGCGCAGCGCGGCCAGCGCACGGTGAACGGTCGGTTTAGGGCTGCCCATCGCCCGGGCGATGTCCTCCAGCCCGGCTCCGTCCGGGTGCCGGGCCAGCTCGGTCAGGACGCCCAGTACCCGGTCGGCGCCGACCAGGTGGGCCGGGGGCGCTTCCGCGTCGTCCTCTGGTTGAGTAGTCTCCATGGTGTTCCGAATAGTAGACCGCTGTTCCGGCAAATGGAAGATGAGGTTGTCGTGACTGAGTTGCGCTCCGCCCAGTGGTACGCCGGTACCGACCGCAATGCGTATATCCACCGGGCCTGGATGCGCCGCGGGCTGCCCTCGGACGCCTTCGACGGGCGTCCTCAGATCGCCATTGCCAACACCGCCTCGGATCTGACCCCATGCAATGCCCACCTCGACGAGGTCGCCGAGGCCGTCCGGGCCGGAGTGCTCGAAGCCGGCGGCATCGCCCTCAATCTACCCGTCGTCTC
>Ga0265340_10000532_pt1 | contig 21018 bp, 12 predicted proteins | sample 4CB225metaG_FD_202082 | JGI IMG/M metagenome (GOLD analysis project Ga0265340, IMG submission 202082) | Rhizosphere microbial communities from Carex aquatilis grown in University of Washington, Seatle, WA, United States - 4-CB2-25 metaG | ecosystem: Host-associated > Plants > Roots >...
TCATCGCCGGCTACCCGCCGGAAGACCTTGTGCTGAAACCGGCCTTCCAGCAGGCGTGCGTGAAGGCGATCAAGGCGCTTGCCGCCGATACCGCCGATGGCGGCCCGGGCGTCGTCGTTGGCACGCCGTGGCCGCACGCCAGCCGCTGCTACAATGCGGTGGCCCTGCTCGATGGCGGTCGCGTCGAAGGCTTGCGCTTCAAGGTCGAGTTGCCGAACTACGGCGTCTTCGATGAGCTGCGCGTCTTCGATCGTGGGCCGTTGCCCGCGCCGATCGCGTTCCGCGGTCTGCGTCTTGGTCTGCCCATCTGCGAGGATATCTGGTTCCGTCAGGTCTGCGAGTGCTATCTGGAGACCGGTGCCGAGCTGCTCATTGTACCGAACGGCTCGCCCTACAATGCCGGCAAGACCGGCGAACGCATGCAGGTGGCCGCGGCCCGCGTAGCCGAAACCGGGCTGCCGCTGATCTATGCCAATCAGTGCGCCGGACAGGATGAGCTCGTATTTGACGGCGCTTCGTTCGGGCTGAACGGCGATGGATCGCTGGCCTTCCAGATGGCCCAGTTCGAGCCGGGCCTTTTGCTCACCACCTGGCAGCGGACAGACGGCGGCTGGCGCTGCGCAACGGGACCGGCGTCGGCGCTCCCCGGGCTGCAGGAGGCGAATTGGCGCGCCTGCGTCGCCGGCCTGCGGGACTACGTCAACAAGAACGGGTTTCCGGGCGTCGTGCTCGGATTGTCCGGCGGCATCGATTCCGCAGTCGTCGCCGCGATGGCGGTGGACGCCCTGGGGCCGGCCCGTGTCCACTGCGTGATGCTGCCCTATCGCTATACCTCGAACGAAAGCCTGAGCGATGCGGCTGAAATCGCGGACACGCTGGGCGTGCGCTACGACGTCGTTCCGATCGAGGCGCCGGTGGAGGGCTTCATCGCCACCCTGAAGCCGGTCTTCGGCAACCGCGCGCCGGACATCACCGAGGAGAACCTGCAGTCGCGCGCCCGCGGCACCATCCTCATGGCGATCTCCAACAAGCTCGGCGCAATGGTGCTGACGACCGGCAACAAGTCGGAGATGTCGGTCGGCTACGCGACGCTTTATGGCGACATGAACGGCGGCTTCAATCCGATCAAGGATCTCTACAAGACCGAAGTCTACGACCTCGCGCGCTGGCGCAACGCCAACCACCCGCGCGATGCGCTGGGACCGTCCGGTCACATCATCCCCGACAACGTCATTACCCGTCCGCCGTCGGCCGAACTCCGGCCGAACCAGACCGACCAGGATTCGCTGCCGCCGTACGACGTGCTGGACGATATCCTGTCCTGTCTTGTCGAGGGCGAAATGCGGGTCGCGGATGTCGTTGCCCGCGGCTACGATCTCGAGACCGTGCGCCGGGTCGAGCGGCTGCTTTACCTCGCGGAGTACAAGCGCCGGCAGGCCGCCCCGGGTGTGAAGATCACGCACCGCAACTTCGGGCGCGACCGGCGCTACCCGATAACCAACAGGTTCCGCGATCGCGGGTAAAGCCCGGCGCGAGGCCTCGTAGACCTTCGCTGTCGGCGCGAGCCTCGATCGCTACCCGGCCTTCGCGCCGAAGGTGGTTACCCCCGCCGTCAGTTCCGCGTAGTCGGCGATCGACCTTGGACGGCCTATGAGATAGCCCTGGATCTCGGCACAGCCTTCGCGCTTCAGAAACATGCGTTGCTCCTCGGTCTCCACGCCTTCCGCGATGACCGGCATTCGAAGTGTGTTGCCGAGGCCGATCACCGAACGCACGATCGCGCGCGATTGTTCGCTGGTGCCGAGCCCGGCGACAAAACTTCGGTCGATCTTGATCTTGTCGAAGGGAAACGACTGCAGCGCCGACAGCGACGAATAGCCCGTTCCGAAATCGTCCATCGCGATTTTGACCCCGAGCGCCTTGAGCCGACGCAGCAGCGAGAGGCTGCGCTGCGAATCCTTCATGAGGACGCCTTCGGTAATCTCAAGTTCCAGCCGTCCCGGCGCCAGCCCGGTCTCCAGCAGAATGGCGTGGACCGTATTGGGTAGTTCGTCGTGGCGGAATTGAACCGGTGACAGGTTGACGCTCACTTGCAGTTTGGATTGCCAACTCGCCGCCTCGCGCGCCGCCTGGCGCAGGACCAATTCGCCGATCTCGCTGATCACACCATTGCGTTCGGCGAGCGCGATGAAATCGGTCGGCGCGATCAGCCCGCGCGTCGGATGCCGCCAGCGCACCAGCGCCTCGAAGCCGAACACGATGCCGTTGATGGTTGCCTGCGGCTGATATTCGATCTCCAGCTGGCCGCGCGCGATGGCCGAGCGGAGGTCGCTCTGCAGCGCGTGGGTCTCGCGGACGTGCCGGTCCATGTCCGCTTCGAAGAACCGGATGATCTGGCGGCCTTCCGCCTTGGCGCGATAGAGCGCCGCATCGGCATTGGCGAGCAGCGCGCTGGCGTCCGTTCCGTCCCGGGGGAAGACCGCGGCGCCGATGCTGAGCCCGATCCGCAGACCCTGGCCGTTGATCGTGAAGGGTTCCGAGGCGATCTTGAGCAGATGCTCGGCAAGCGCCGCCGCGGTCTCGGGCTGCTTGCCGACCGCGGAAATCACGGTGAATTCGTCGCCGCCGACCCGCGCCAGGAAGGCCTCGCCGATCGCGCCCTTCAGCCGCTGGGCGACCGCGGCGAGCAGCTGATCGCCGGCAGCGTGACCGAACACGTCGTTGGCCTCCTTGAATTCGTCGAGATCGATGCAGATGACCGCGAAATCCGAACGGGTGACTGACGCGTCGCGCAGGGCTTCGGCAAGACGCTGCGTAAACGCCGCGCGGTTTGGCAGCCCGGTGAGTGAATCGTGATGTGCCAGATGGACGATGTCGGCGGTCGTCTCGATGAGCCGCTTCTGCGCCGCGCGCATGTTGTCGCGCGCGTTGTTGAGACTGACGGCCGCTTCCCGCACTTCGTCCTGCAGCACGTTGAAGCTCTCGCCCATTTCGCCGAGTTCGTCGCGCGAGTTGATCCGCACCGGCACGATATTCATTGATGCCTGGGCCGCATCGAGGTCGCCACGACCGAGCGCCGCCATCGCGTCGGAGAATTCACGGAGCGTGCCGGTTGCCAGTCTCCGCGCCGCGGCCGTCACCTCCGTCGCCGAGTGGGTGATCATCCCCGGTAGCACGATCCCGACGCTGACACTGAGGATCGCGACGGCCACGAAGATATCCTCCAGCGCGGCAATCAGCGCTGTCTGCTCGTTGGATACGTTCCCCACCGCCATCAGATATCCGGCGCCGTCCAGAACCAGAACGAGCAGCATCGCGCCGGTGAGCTTCAGATGCAGCGTGCGCGCAAACGGCGGCAAGCCCTGCCGCCTGCGGTCCTCAATGAGGCGCCAGGCGTAGAGGCCAGCGCCGGAATAGGCGAGGGCGAGGCCGAAAAGCACGGTCGGCAGGCCGAATTGCTGGAAGCCGAGGATCGCGCTGGTGAGCCATATGACCGCCGAGCCCAGGCCGAGTCCGATCAGTCCGCGCGGTGCCCGGTATGGGCGCGCCGCGTTGGGCTGGTCGCGCCGCAGCAGCCATGCCGCCACGATCGGCATGCACACGCTGATGAGGTAGGTGAAATTGGCTGCCGCGATGACCCACACCGGGTCGCCGATCAGGAGAAAGATGATCGCGAAGCCCGCGGTCATCAGGGTCGCGACCCATGGTGCGTCGGTCGCCGCCGAGCGGGCGCCGAGGAACCGCGGCAGCAACCCGTCCTCGCTCAGCTGCGCGATGGTTCGCGCCGCGCCGGCGAGCGGCTGCAGGGTGCCGTGGAACATGTTGAAGATGATGAACCACACCGCCGCCGCCTTGCCGAAGCCGCCGAGCAGCGGTGCAAACGTCGGCCCGAGAACCGTCGCCAGTTCGTGGCCGAGCGGCGCGGGGCCCAGCACGCCGAGCCACACCACCGGCAACACCAGGAAGTAGACGCCGGCCATCGCGGCGCTGGCCACCATCGCGCGCGGGACGTTGCGATTGGGATCGATGGTTTCGCCGACGTGGCAGGTGGCGGCCTCGAACGCCGGCGCCGCAAAGCCGATCAGGTAGAGGCCGGCCATGATCGAGGTCACGTCGCCGAACCACCCGGGAAAGGGGCTCGTCAGCGAGTAGGTCGTTGCCGTGCGCCAGTCGACCGCGCCAGCGAAGATCGGCGCGAGGGACGAAATGAACGCGAGCGAGGCCGAAACCGTCGCCAGCGGGATCGCCAGACGCGCGACCCACTTGACGCCGGCCAGGTTGACGGCGCTGAAAACGACGATAATTGCGATGGCGACGGCCTCGACCGGCAGTCCCGGAAAATACCATTGCTTGATGGCGGCCGCAGAGAGCAGGGCGGTCAGCCCGCACGTCGGCACCCAGCCCCACCAGTAGCAGGTCCCTGTGAGGGCAGCGAGCACCGGGCTGTATGGGCGGAAGGCTTCGGCGCATGCCGCGGCGATGCCGCCCACCCGGTTGGGCCACATCAGAACAAGTTCAGCCCACGCCGGAGCGGCGGCCCAACTGAGCAGGACGCCGACGATCAACAGCGGCACCGCGACACTGCCTTGGCCCAGAATATTGCCCTGACCGACGAACAGCGCCGTGATCAGGAAGATCATCTGGTTGCTGCCGCCCATGGCGAGCGCTGTTGTTCCGATCCAGCCCAGCGTCCTGGGATGCGCAGGCGAGTGAATGGCCGCTTGCTTGCCGAGGAGTCTCATCTTGCAACCCTGCTTGGCGAGCGTGTCGCGAAATCAACCGCCGGCAGCATTCACCAAAAAACTTACAGATTTATCGCAAATACCGGCTGTGGAAGCGCGGCCCCGCGCAACCATTTGGAAACTTTTGTCGCGCCGGCCGCCGGTGGCTCCAGAGAATTTGGAAACCGCTCAAACCCTTCGCTGTCCGTCCTTTTAGAGCCCGGCAAGCACCCAATAATTCCCCGATTTTCCTCGCCGTCGCGTGCCGCCAAAGCCCGCGCCAACTGGGTTTCGGCGACAGGAACAATTTTAAGTAACGGCTTAAGGCAACCTCAGGTGATGCCTGCTAATCAGTGCACCAACACAAATGACGCGCCCTCCCGGGCGAAGTGGACGAGGGCGATGCGATGCTTTCCAGTGTTGACTTGAACAATGGCGAGAGAACGCCGCTTGAACTCGGGCGTGTCCTCGCCGTGCGCGGCTCGGAAGCGAGCATTGGTCTGGTCGAGTGGTCGTGGACCAACCCCGAGGAGACCCGCACCACCGTCGGCCAGTTTCTCGGCATCCGCGGCCACAACAAGGTCATCATCGGCGTCGTGACCGATTCCTCGATCCAAGGTTTGCCCGTCGCCCGCGAGCGTGGCTACGCCGTGAACGTGTCGGTCGACCTGATGGGCGAGCTTCGAACGGATGCGAAGGGGAAAGTCCACTTCGTCCGTGGCGTGACGGAATATCCGTCGATCGGCGACGCGGCCTACCTGATTTCGCAGGATGAGCTGAAGGCGATCTACGACATCTCCAGCAAAGCCACCATCGACATCGGCAGCCTGCAGCAGGATACCTCGCTGCGCGCCTACATCAACATTGACGAAATGCTGTCCAAGCATTTCGCGATTCTCGGAACGACGGGCGTCGGCAAGTCGAGCGGCGTCGCGGTCATTCTCAAGGAAATCCTCGACGGCCGTCCCGACCTCCGCGTCTTCCTTGTCGACCCGCACAACGAATACGGGCGTTGCTTCGGCGACCGTTCGCAGGTGTTGACGCCCGCCAACCTCCGTTTGCCGTTCTGGCTCTTCAATTTCGAAGAGATGATCGACGTGCTCTTCCGCGGCCGCCCGGGCGTGGACGAGGAAGTCGACGTCTTGGCAGAGATCATTCCGCTGGCGCGCAAGGCTTACGCCAGCGGCGAGCGCGCGACCGCCGGACGCCGGTCGGATTCGCGCGGTTACACGGTCGACACGCCGGTCCCGTACCGCATGAACGATCTCGTCGGCCTGATCGACGAGCGCATGGGTAAACTCGAGAACCGCACGTCGCGCACGACCTACAACAAGTTGCTCATGCGTATCGACAGCGTCACCAACGATCCGCGCTACGCCTTCATGTTTGCCAACGCCAACGTCGGTGGCGACACCATGTCGAGCATCCTCAGCCAGCTCTTCCGCATGCCGACGGAAGGCCGGCCGATGACGATCATGCAGCTCGCCGGCTTCCCGGTCGAGGTCGTGGATTCGGTCGTCTCGGTGCTGGGACGCATGGCCTTCGACTTTGGCCTGTGGAGCGACGGCAAGCTGCCGCTGCTGTTCGTTTGCGAAGAGGCGCACCGTTACGCCGCCGCCGACCGCTCCATCGGCTTCGGTCCGACGCGCCGCGCGATCTCGCGCATCGCCAAGGAGGGCCGCAAGTACGGTGTGTTTCTGGGCCTCATCACGCAGCGCCCGGCCGAACTCGACCCGACCATCATTTCGCAGTGCTCGTCGTTGTTCGTCATGCGCATGCTGAACGAGCGCGACCAGGCGCTGGTTCGCGCCGCCGTCTCCGACGCCGCCGCCAACCTGCTCGGCTTCGTGCCTTCTCTCGGCACCCGCGAAGTGTTCGCCTTCGGCGAGGCGGTCGCGCTGCCCACCCGCCTGCGCTTCAAGGAGATCGCGGCGGAACGCGTGCCGCGCAGCGAAGCGGTGAGCGAAACTGAAACCGATTTCGGCAGCACGGTCGATCAGGCCTTCATCGACCAGGTTGTCGACCGCTGGCGGACCGCCACCCTGTCGAGCCGGGTGCGCAACGAGCCGGTCGTTGAGCCGGAGGCTCCCGCGGCCGCGCCGCCGCGCCCGGTTCGCGGTGCCCGCGATCTGCAGCTCACGCTCGACGCCGACCGCTACAAGCTGCTGAAGAAGTCCGCCGCGAAGGGCTAGAACAATTCCAGGGAGAAGTGGATTCCACTTTTCCGTCCGGAATTGCGCAGGGCAAGGCAATCAAGGCAAAGGAATCAAGAGCAATTCCCGATTCGGTCAAATCGGGAATTGCTCTGGTCGTCCTCGCCCGGTCTTGATTGCGGCAGGGCGCGGAGAGGCGTAGGCACGGGGGCGCCTCGCCATCGCCAACGCTACGCCCGCTTCCATGACCGAAGATCATCCCGACAACGCCGCGGCGCTCGCCTCGCCGTCTTACGTCCTTCCCGCGCTCGACAGCGAGTTTCTGCTTGGCGATTCGATGCGCGGGGCCCGCTTTCTGCTCGAATACGCCAAGGCAGAGCAGTTGCTGCGCGCCTGGGGCGTTCGCTCGACGGTCGTCGTGTTCGGCAGCGCCCGCGTCATGCCCGGCGGCTCCAGCGACCCCAACGCGGCGACCGCGCCGCTGCCGCGCGGCGCTGCGCCGCGCGCAGGAGCCGATTCGGCCCGCTGGTATGAGGAGGCGCGCAGGCTCGGCCGCATTGTGTCGGAGCAGGGAGGGGCACTGACCTCCGATCACGGCATTCGCGACAATGTGATCGCCACTGGCGGCGGCCCGGGAATCATGGAAGCGGCCAACCGCGGCGCCCGGGATGCGGGGGCGCCTTCGATCGGATTCAACATCCAGCTTCCGCATGAGCAGCAGCCGAACGCCTACACGACGCCGGAACTGACGTTCCAGTTTCACTACTTCGCCATGCGCAAGATGCACTTCGCCATGCGCGCCGCGGCGCTCGTCGTGTTTCCCGGTGGCTTTGGCACGTTTGACGAGTTCTTCGAGATCCTCACCCTGGTGCAGACCGGGAAAATGAGGCGTGTCCCGATCGTGGTCATGGACCGGCATTACTGGACGCGTCTGGTGAACTTCGATCTGCTTGTCGCGGAAGGCATGATTACGAAGAGGGAGCGCGACGTGCTCGTCTTTGCCGATACGGCCGAGGAGGCCTGGCAGGCGCTGCTCGACGGCGGCCTGGAGGTCCCGGGCAGAACGCGCACGACGCCGTAACGCAGTCGTTATGTCCGGCTGGATTGATCGCCGGCCGTCCGGCGGTCCATAATCCCTCCAATGAACGCCCCCGTTCCCCACGATCTGAAACCCGCCCTGATCGACCGTTTTGGCCGCACGATCACCTATCTGCGGGTCTCGGTGACCGATCGCTGCGACTTTCGCTGCGTCTACTGCATGGCGGAAGACCAGGCGTTTCTGCCGAAACGGGAGGTGCTCAGCCTCGAAGAGCTCGATCGCCTGTGCTCGGCCTTCGTCGCCCGCGGTGTCCGCCGCCTGCGGCTGACGGGGGGCGAGCCCCTGGTCCGCAGGAACGTCATGTCGCTGGTGCGCGGCCTGTCGCGCCATCTCGGCCGCGGCCTCGACGAATTGACCCTCACCACCAATGGCTCGCAGCTCGCCCGGCTCGCCGCCGAGCTGGTCGATGCCGGCGTGCGCCGCATCAACGTTTCCGTGGACAGCCTCGACCCGGAGAAGTTCCGCGCGATTACCCGCTGGGGCGACCTTGCGCAGGTGCTCGGCGGCATCGATGCGGCGCTGGCCGCCGGTCTGAAGCTCAAGATCAACACCGTCGCGCTGAAGGGCGTCAACGAGGACGAGTTCGATCGCCTCATCGCATGGTCGCACGCCCGCGGCATGGACCTGACCCTGATTGAAACGATGCCGATGGGGGAGGTCGGCGCCGACCGCACCGACCAGTACCTCCCGTTGTCATCCGTGCGGCGCGATCTCGCCACGCGCTGGACGCTGACCGATACGACCCATCGCACGGGCGGGCCCGCCCGCTATGTCACGGTGGAGGAGACCGGCGGGCGGCTTGGCTTCATCACGCCGCTCACCCACAATTTCTGCGAAAGCTGCAATCGTGTGCGCGTCACCTGCACCGGGCGTCTTTACCTCTGCCTCGGTCAGGAGGACGCTGCCGATCTCCGCGCGCCGCTGCGTGCCTCCGCTGACGACGAGGCCCTGCACGTGGCGATTGATGAAGCGATCTCGCGCAAGCCGAAGGGCCACGACTTCGTCATCGACCGCCAGCACCTGAAGCCGGCCGTCCCGCGCACGATGAGCGTGACCGGAGGGTAGGGGTGCTCCCCCGTTTACGGGGGAGCTGTCGGCGAAGCCGACTGAGGGGGCCGCAGCGCAGGACCCTACCTCGGCGGGGCGTGCATCCGTTCGGCGGCCTTGAAGAATGTCCGCGCGAGCTTGAGCAGTTCGCCGTCGCTGGGGTGGTCGAGCGCTTCCACCGCCACCACCTTCTTGGCAATCGCCGGGTCGTGTTTCTTCAGGTGGTTGGCAAACTCGCTCTTGGCAGTCCCCGGGCCCGCGATCAGAATTTCGCCGGCATCTTTCACCGCCTCGGCCACGCTGTGGAAGTAATGCTGGTCCGGCGCCGTATGGCCGGAATCGCCGAGGCCGGCCTTGTGGTGAATGTGGTGATGGCGGTCATGCGGATGGAGCTTCCATTCGTTCGCGCTTTCACGCGAAATCATGAAGACTTTGGCTTCCTCGTGGTCGATCCAGACGGCGGCGTCGGGCATGGCAACTCTCCTGTTCGGGAAACCCATATCTGGTGAACCGTCTGCGCCGAACCTTGATCCCCGTCAACTTGTCGCAGGCGAGCCTCCCTCCGCCCTCGCAGAAAGGTGACTGTCGTTTGTGCGGCCCGGTTCCTATAAAACGCGCCGGGCAAAACGGGAGAAGTCATGGCGGTCGTTGACGTTACCTATGGCGGCGCGGGTCTGGCCGGCCTCGTCTCGTTCCTTTCGCCGTGCGTCCTTCCGCTGGTGCCGCCGTACCTCTGCTACATGGCCGGCGTCAGCCTCGACCAGTTGACCGGGCAGGCCGAAGAGGAGGTGGCCCGCCACCGCATCATGCTGTCGGCGGTCGCCTTCGTCCTCGGCTTCTCGACCGTGTTCATCGCGCTCGGCGCGTCCGCCTCCGCCGTCGGCCAGATCGTGCGCACCCACCTCGGCGTCCTCTCCATCGTCGGCGGCATCGTCATCATCGTCATGGGGTTGCACTTCCTCGGCGTCTTCCGCATCGCCTTCCTCCACCGCGAGGCGCGCTTCCAGGTGCGCGAGGCGCCTGCCGGCCCGATCGGCTCCTACGTCATGGGCCTCGCCTTCGCCTTCGGCTGGACGCCGTGTATCGGTCCGGTCCTCGGCACCATTCTGGCGCTCGCCGGCGCCGAGCAGACCGTGACGAAGGGGGCTGGCCTGCTTGCCGCCTATTCGCTCGGCCTCGGCATACCCTTCCTGGTCGCGGGGCTGTTTGCCGCGCCGTTCATGCATTTCCTCCGCCGCTTCCGCACCCATCTCGGGACCGTGGAAAAAGTGATGGGCGGCCTGCTGGTGGTGACGGGTGTCCTCTTTCTCACCGGCCAGATTTCCGTGGTTTCCTATTGGCTTCTGTCGACCTTTCCGGGCCTGGCCAATATCGGTTAACCCGCCTTTGGCAGGGTTCGGGCATAGTCTGCCGCCATGATTCAGCCATAGCGCCATTGCCGATGGCGCTCATTCCTTGATTTGCGTTCGAGGGACTTGATGCCGAAGCGTTCATGCCTTGCCATCGTACTGGCCGCGGGTGAGGGCACCCGCATGAAGTCGGCCATGCCGAAGGTGCTCCATAAGGTCGCCGGCCTGCCGCTGATCGGCCACGTCCTCGATGCGGTCGATGGCATGGATGCCGCCCGCATCGCCGTCGTCGTTGGGGCCGATGCCGAGGCCGTCGGCGCCTTCGTCAAAACCAGAGCGCCCAACGCCACCTTGCACGAGCAGCGTGAGCGCCTTGGCACTGCCCACGCGGTCATGGCCGCCAGGGCCGCTCTTGCCGAGGCGGCTGACGACGTCGTCGTGCTCTATGGCGACGCGCCAATGGTCAACGCCGATACCCTGAAGCGGGCCCGCGAGGCGATTGCCGGCGGGCTCGATGTCGCGGTCGTCGGCTTCCGCACGGACAATCCCACCGGCTACGGCCGGCTGGTCATGGTGGGTCCCCAACTCACCGCCATCGTCGAGGAAAAGGACGCCAGCAAGGCCGAGCGCCGCATCGATTTCTGCAACGCCGGCATCGTCGCGTTCCGCGGTGCGCTTCTGCTGCCGCTCCTCCAGGCCATCGGCAACGACAATGCCAAGCGTGAGTACTACCTGACTGACGCCATCGCGCTCGCCCACGCCGCGGGCCACAGGGTCGGTGCCGTCGAGGCCGATGAGCGCGAAGCCGTCGGCGTCAACGATCGCCTCCAGCTTTCCCACGCCGAGGGCCTGTTCCAGAAGGCGATGCGCGAAACCGCGATGGAGGAGGGCGCCACCATGATCGCTCCGTCGACGGTCTGGTTCAGCTATGACACCAGGCTCGGCAAGGACGTCGTCATCGAGCCCAACGTGTTCTTCGGTCCCGGTGTCACTGTCGCCGACGGCGTCACCATCCGCGCCAATTCGCACATCGAGGGCGCCACGATCGCGAGCGGCGCCATCATCGGGCCGTTCGCCCGGCTGAGGCCCGGTACCGACATCGGGCCCGATGCCCACATCGGCAACTTCGTCGAGGTGAAGAACGGCAAGATCGGCGAGGGCGCCAAGGCCAATCACCTCACTTATATCGGCGATGCCGAGATTGGCGCGAAGACCAACATCGGCGCGGGCACGATTACGGCCAACTACGACGGTTTCGACAAGTACCGCACCGTGGTGGGCAAGGGCGCTTCGATCGGCTCCAACACGGTGCTGGTGGCGCCGGTTAACGTCGGCGACGGGGCAAACGTCGCCGCCGGAAGCGTCATCACCCGTGACGTTCCGGCCGATGCCTTGGCGGTGGCGCGCGGGCGGCAGGAGGAGAAGCCGGGCTGGGCAAAGAAATTCCGCGAACGCAGGCAGGCGGAAAAGGCCGCGAAGAAGGCCGCCCCAAAACCGTGATCGCGCCTATCAACCACGTCACGCGAATTGAGTTTTCAATGGGTTAGCCAGCCGGCATAGATGCCGGCAAGGCGGATTCGGAGCGGCTTTTCTTCATGTGCGGCATCGTTGGCATCCTCGGTCAGACCCCGGTCGCGCCCCTCCTGGTCGACGCGCTGAAGCGGCTGGAGTACCGCGGCTATGATTCCGCTGGCGTCGCCACGCTGGAAGACGGCCACCTCACGCGCTGCCGCGCCGAAGGCAAGCTGAAGAACCTCGAGGCCAGGCTCGCGCAGTCGCCGCTCTCCGGTCATTCCGGCATCGGTCACACGCGCTGGGCGACCCACGGTGCTCCGACCGAGCGCAACGCCCACCCGCACGCCACCGCGCGCCTGGCGCTGGTCCACAACGGCATCATCGAGAACTTCCGCGAACTGAAAGACGAGCTGATCGCCGGTGGCGCAAAATTCGAAACCGACACCGACACCGAGGTTGTCGCCCACCTGATCGAGCGCGAGCTCGAGCACGGGCTGGAGCCCAGGGCGGCGGTTCGCGCCGTGCTCCATCGCCTGACCGGCGCCTTCTCGCTCGCCATCCTGTTCGAGGGTGAGGACGATCTCCTCATCGGCGCGCGCCGTGGCGCGCCGCTCGCCATTGGCTACGGCCACGACGAAATGTTCTTCGGTTCCGACGCCGTAGGGCTCGCTCCCTTCACCGATCGCGTCAGCTATCTTGAGGATGGCGACTGGGCCGCGCTCACCCGCCGCGGCGCGACCATTTTCGACGCCGACGACAAGCTCGTTGAGCGTCCGATCGTCCACACGGTCGCGTCCAGCCTCATGGTCGATCGCGGCAACTACCGCCACTTCATGGCCAAGGAAATTCACGAGCAGCCCGAAGTCGTCGGCCACACGCTCGCCCACTATCTCGATTTCTCGGCCGGCAAGACCGCGCTGCCGGAGGATTTCACCGTCGACTTCGCCGCCCTCGACCGCCTGTCGATCACCGCCTGCGGCACCGCCTATTATGCCGGCCTCGTCGCCAAATACTGGTTCGAGCGCCTGGCACGCCTGCCGGTCGACATCGATATCGCCTCCGAGTTCCGCTACCGCGAGCAGCCGCTGTCGCCGAACGGTCTTTCCATCGTCGTATCGCAGTCCGGTGAGACCGCCGACACGCTCGCCTCGCTGCGCTACTCCAGGAGCCAGGGCCAGAAGGTCGCGGCCATCGTCAACGTCCAGGAATCAACCATCGGTCGCGAGGCCGATTTCATCCTGCCGACGCTGGCCGGTCCCGAGATCGGCGTTGCCTCCACCAAGGCGTTCACCTCGCAGCTCGCGGCGCTCGTCTCCCTTGCGGTCGCCGCCGGCCGCGCGCGCGGCAATCTGAGCGCGAAGGACGAGAGCAATCTCGTCCGTGCGCTGTCCGAGGCGCCGCGCATCATCAGCGAGGCGCTGCGGCTGGAGCCGCGCATCGAGCAGCTCGCCCGCGAGATTTCCCGCGCCAGCGACGTGCTCTATCTCGGCCGTGGCACCAGCTACCCGATCGCGCTGGAAGGCGCGCTGAAGCTCAAGGAAATCTCTTACATCCACGCCGAGGGCTATGCCGCCGGTGAACTGAAGCATGGGCCGATCGCGCTGATTGACGAGAACATGCCCGTGGTCGTCATCGCGCCCTACGACCACATCTTCGAGAAGACCGTCTCGAACATGCAGGAAGTCGCCGCGCGCGGCGGCCGCATCATCCTGGTCACCGATCCGAAGGGCGAAGCCGCCGCCTCCATCAAGACCATGGAGACGCTGATTCTCCCGGAGATGCCGGCGACGATCACCCCGCTGGCGTACGCGATTCCCGTCCAGCTGCTCGCTTATCACGCTGCCGTTTCTTTGGGCACGGACGTCGACCAGCCGCGCAACCTTGCGAAGTCCGTCACGGTTGAGTGAACCGGTCGCGCTCGGCGGCGGAATCTGTCAAAATGATTCGAGGGCGCTGGGGGCTGCCTTCCGTCGAGAGCTTGAGCGCGAATGGATCCGACCGACGAATCGCCAGTTTCGGGCGGCGCGCCTGACACCGGCGACATGCCGCCCTTCGAAATGCCGCCGCCGCGCCGACGGTCGCGGACCGTGGCGCGCCTGCGCGCCTATTTCCTCACCGGCGTCGTCATTGCGGCGCCGCTGTTCCTGACCATCACGATCACCTGGTGGTTCGTCCAGTGGATCGACGGGCTCGTCGATCCCTTCATCCCGCCATTCTACCGACCGGACAGCTACCTACGCTTTTCGATTCCGGGCTTCGGTCTGGTCGTCGCGCTGATCTTCATCACGCTGCTCGGCTTCTTGACGCGAAACTATGTCGGCAGCCGGATGGTGGAGCTCGGCGAGAACCTGCTTGGCCACATGCCGATTATCCGTGGCCTCTACCGCGGGCTGAAGCAGATCTTCGAGACGGTGATCACGACACAGGACAAGGCGTTCCGTACCGTCGGGCTGATCGAATATCCGCGCCGCGGTACTTGGGCGGTGGTGTTCATCGCCGGCGAAACACGCGGCGAGATCCGCCGCAAACTCGACGACACGATTGCCGTGTATCTCCCGACCACGCCCAATCCGACCTCGGGCTTCCTGCTGTTCGTGAAGCGGAGCGAGGTGACCGTCCTTGACATGTCGCTGGAAGATGCGGCCAAGCTCGTCATCTCCGGTGGCCTGGTGACGCCCGAGACGGCGAACATCGCGTCTGCCGCCCAGCGGCGCGCGGACAAGATCAACCTGCCCGGAGCAGCCTGATCGCGTCGTCGCGTCCGAAGATGTACAGCAGGTTGCGCAGCGCCGCTCCGCGCGCGCCGGCAAGGTTGGCATCGCGGTCCACGATCTCGTGCGCATCGGTTCTCGCCAGCTCCATCAGTTCGCCGTGGCGGCCGAGGTTGGCGATGCGGAATCCGGGCAGGCCCGATTGCCGCGTGCCGAGAATCTCGCCGCCGCCGCGCAGCCGGAGATCCTCCTCGGCGATCTTGAAGCCGTCGTCGGTCTCGCGCATCACCGTCAGCCGGTCGCGGGCAACCTCACCGAGCGGTGCCTTGTAGAGCAGCAGGCACACCGACGGTAGGTCGCTTCGCCCGACGCGGCCACGCAGCTGGTGAAGCTGCGCCAGTCCGAAGCGCTCGGCGTGCTCGATCACCATGATCGTCGCATCGCTGACGTCGACGCCGACTTCGACCACCGTGGTCGCCACCAGCACGCGGATGTCGCCCGCAAGGAACCGTGCCATCACGGCGTCCCGCTCCGCCGGCTTCATGCGCCCGTGCACGAGACCGACGATTGGTCCCAGCTCCTCGGTCAGCATCTTGTCCCGCTCCTCCGCGGCCGCCACGTCGAGAAGCTCGGACTCCTCAACCAGCGGGCACACCCAGTACGCCTTGGCTCCCTCGGCGGTGGCGCTGCGGATGCGCTCCACGACTTCATCCAGCCGCTCCAGCGGCACCACGCGCGTGTCGATCGGGCGCCTGCCGGCCGGCTTTTCCATTAGTCGCGAGACGTCCATGTCGCCGTAATAGGTCAGCATCAGCGTGCGCGGGATGGGCGTCGCCGTCATCACCAGCACGTCGGTGGCGCCGCCCTTCGCGGTCAGCGCCAGGCGCTGGTGCACGCCGAAGCGGTGCTGCTCGTCGACCACCACCAGCGCCAGATCGCGGAAGTCGACGCCCGACTGAAAAAGCGCGTGTGTGCCGAGCAGAAGATCGATCGAGCCGTCCGCCAGCCCGGCCAGAATGGTTTCGCGCTCGCGACCCTTCTCACGGCCGGTCAGGACGGCAATCACGATGCCCGCCGCTCGCGCCAGCGGCTCGATCGTGCGCGCGTGCTGTCGCACCAGCAGTTCCGTCGGCGCCATGATCGCCGCTTGCGCGCCGGCCTCGATCACGTTCGCCGCCGCCAGCAGCGCCACCACCGTCTTGCCGGAGCCAACGTCGCCCTGCAGCAGCCGCAGCATCCGGTCGGGTTGCGCGAGGTCGGCCTCGATTTCCTGAAGCGCCGTCTTCTGGTCGCCGGTCAGCGAGAAGGGCAGCGCCGCGAGGATTTTCGCCCGCAGCTTCCCGTCGCCCTTGCGTGCTGCGCCCGTGCTCCGCCGCTGGTGTTCGCGCATGAGCGCCAGCGCGAGCTGGCTCGCCAATAGCTCGTCGTACGCCAGTCGCGTGATGTGTGGGGTATCCTCGACGAATTCCTGCGCCGACTCCGGGTGGTGCGCGCGGGTCAGCGCGTCAGCGAACGTCGGCCAACCGTGTTCCGCGACGAGCGCCGGCGCGTGCCATTCGGCGAGGGGAGGGAGCTTGGCCAGTGCATCGCCGATCGCCTTGGCCAGCGTCTTGCGCGAGAGCCCGGCGGTCATCGGGTAGATCGGTTCGATCAGCGGCAGGTTGTCGATCTCGCCCTCCGCCACGATGTAGTCCGGGTGGACCATCGTCGGGCGGCCGTTGAACCATTCGACCGTGCCGCTCACGTACCTGGTCTCGCCGACCGGAACCTGCTTCTCGAGATAGTCGCCGCGCGCGTGAAAGAACGTCAGCCCGATCTCGCCGGTGTCGTCGTGCGCGAACACCCGGTAGGGGATGCGCCGGTTGCCGCGCGGCGGGGGCTGGTGCCGGTCGATGCGCACCTTGAGCGTCACGGTCGCGCCTTCCGCCGCTCCCGCGATTCCCGGCTGCCTGCTGCGGTCGATCAGCGCCACCGGCAGGTGGAAGAGCAAGTCGACCACGCGCGCCTCGCCGCCCTCCGGCGCCCCGACAAGGTTCGTCAGCGTTTCGGCGAGCTTCGGCCCGATGCCGGCGAGGCTGGTGACCGGGGCAAACAGGGGGTTGAGGACATCGGGCCGCATGATGTCAGTTCTTACCACGGGCAAGCCGCCCCCTCACCCTTCGCGCCTGGATCGCTTCGCTCGCTAGGCGCGAAGCCCTCTCCCACAAGGGGAGAGGGGAGGGCGCAGATGCGGATTGCGCCGACCGATGCGGAGCGCCGGCTATGGTTTTGTTTGCGCGACGGACGCCTGGCGGGTTTTAAGTTCCGGCGGCAGGTCATCCTCGGTGAGGCGATCGCCGACTTTGTGTGCTTCGAGCATCGGCTCATTGTTGAAGTGGATGGCGGCCAGCACTCCGGCAGCGCGGAAGACAAGCGCCGGGACAGGACGCTTCAACAGCGTGGATTTCGGATCATTCGATTCTGGAACGATGACGTTCTGATGGACACGGATGCCGTCATCCGCGGCATTCTCGCCGCGATAAAGCCCTGACAAACCGCCCCGCTGCCGCTATATCGGCGGTCGAAAGAGAAACCGACGCGCCCCAAGTGGGCACGGCGGGGCGAGCCTATTGGGAAATCCCCCCAGATTGGGAGATCCCCCTAAGGACAGTTCCATTGAGCGACCCGTTCGAAACCACCGATGCCATCCGCCGCCGGCGCCTCACGTTCCGCGCCTGGCATCGCGGCATGCGCGAGGTGGATCTCCTCCTCGGCCGCTTCGCCGATGCCTCGGTGCCGGCGATGGACGAGGCCAACCTCGCCGCTTTCGAGGCGCTGCTCGACCTGCCCGATCCGCAGATCCTGTCGTGGGTCACCGGTGAGGCGACCGTTCCGCCCGAGCACGACACGCCCTTCGTCCGCCATCTGATCGCCTTCCACGCATGAACGCCCCCTATCTCACCCCCGACCAGCGCACCCTGCAGGCGGCGCTCGCCGGCGCACCCAGCGTCACGCTCGCCGCCGTGCCGGATGGCTTGGTCGGCAAGGTCGTCGCCGATGCGCTGAAAGGCGACGGCGGCCGCCGGCTCGTCTTCGTTGCCCGCGACGGCCAGCGCCTCGCCGAGGTTGCCCGCGCGCTCGCCTTCTTCGCGCCCGACCTCGACGTGGTCGAGTTCCCGGCATGGGACTGCCTGCCCTACGACCGCGTCTCGCCGCATGTTGCCGTGGTCGCTGCCCGCATGGCCGCGCTCGCGCGCCTTGCCGTACCGTCGCCGAAGCCGACGCTGATCCTCACCACCGTCAACGCCGCCCTCCAGCGCGCGCCCGAGAGGAAGGGCGTCGCCCAGGGTTCCGTCTCGGCGGTCGTGGGCGGCGAGGTCGCGATGGACGATCTGGTCGGCTGGCTGGAGACCAATGGCTTCCTGCGCAGCCCGACCGTGCGCGAGCCCGGCGAGTATGCCGTCCGCGGTGGCATCCTCGATCTTTACGCCGCCGGCTGGGAGGCGCCCGTCCGGCTCGACTTCTTCGGCGACACGGTCGAGTCCATCCGCACCTTCGACCCCGAGACCCAGCGCACCATCGACAAGCGCCAGCGCATCGACCTCGTCCCCGTGAGCGAGATGGTGCTCACCCGCGACACCATCGCCCGCTTCCGCGAGCGCTACGTTGCCCTCTTCGGCGTCGCCGACCGCGACGACCAGCTCTACGCCTCCGTCAGCGAGGGCCGCCGCTACGTCGGCATGGAGCACTGGCTGCCGCTCTTCGCCGAGCGGCTGGAGACGCTGTTCGATCATGTCGGCGAGGTGCCGGTCATCCTCGATCATCTCGTTGACGAGGCGGTCGGCGAGCGCCTTGACGAGATCGCCGATCACTTTGAGGCCCGCCGGCAGGCGCTGGAGGCCGCAAACACCGGCGGCGGCGCGCCCTACAAGCCGCTCCCGCCCGATGCGCTCTACCTCACCCGCGACGAGTGGGTTACGGCGCTCGGCCACCGCCGTCTCGCCCGCATTACGCCCTTCGCCCAGCCGACCGCGACCACGGTCGTCGATCTCGGCGGCCGTTCGGGCCGCACCTTCGCCGCCGAGCGCGCCGACGAGAAGGCGAACGTCTTCGACGCCGTCATCGCCCACGCCCGCGCGCTCATCGCGGCCAAGAAGCGCGTCGTCATCGCCTGCTGGAGCGAGGGCTCCCGCGACCGCATGGGCCAGGTGCTGGTCGATCATGGCCTCACCAGACTGAAGCCGGTGAAGAGCTGGGCCGAAGCCGCGGGGCAGGAGCCCGATGTCGTGGCGCTCGCCATCGTCGGTGTCGAGGCCGGCTTCGAGACGCCGGCGCTGGCGCTCGTCGGCGAGCAGGACATCCTCGGTGATCGCCTCGTGCGCCCGCAGCAGAAGCGTCGCGCCTCGAATTATCTCTCCGATGTCACTGCGCTCGCCGAGGGGGACCTCGTCGTCCACATCGATCACGGCATTGCCCGCTTCAACGGCCTGAAGATCATCACCGCGCTCGGCGCCCCGCACGATTGCCTGGAATTGCTCTACGCCGGCGGCGACCGCGTCTATCTCCCGGTCGAGAACATCGAGCTCCTCTCGCGCTACGGCTCCGAGGGTGCCGACGTCCAGTTGGACAAGCTCGGCGGTGTCGCCTGGCAGACGCGCAAGGCGCGCATGAAGAAGCGCCTGCGCGAGATGGCGGCGGCGCTGATCAAGGTCGCCGCTGCCCGCCTTACCCGCGCCGCCCCGGTCTTCACCCAGCCGGAGGGCGCCTACGACGAGTTCGCCGCGCGCTTCCCCTACGAGGAGACCGAGGACCAGCAGACCGCGATCGATTCCACGCTGGGCGATCTTGCCGCCGGCCGCCCGATGGACCGTCTCGTGTGCGGCGACGTCGGCTTCGGCAAGACCGAGGTCGCGCTGCGGGCCGCTTTCGTCGCGGTCATGTCCGGCAAGCAGGTCGCCGTCGTGGTGCCGACCACGCTGCTCGCCCGCCAGCACTACAAGACCTTCGCCACGCGCTTTGCCGGCCTGCCGGTTCGCGTCGCGCAGGCCTCCCGCCTCGTCGCCGCCAAGGATCTCGCCGCCGCCAAGGCCGGGATGGCGGATGGCACGGTCGACATCGTCGTCGGCACCCATGCGCTCCTCGGCAAGGGTATCGCCTTCCGCGATCTCGGGCTCCTCGTCGTCGATGAGGAGCAGCACTTCGGCGTCAAGCACAAGGAGCGGCTGAAGGATCTGAAGTCCGATGTCCATGTGCTCACGCTCTCAGCCACCCCCATCCCGCGCACGCTGCAACTCGCACTGACCGGCGTCCGCGAATTGTCGCTCATCACCACGCCGCCGATCGACCGCCTGGCCGTCCGCACCTTCATTTCGCCGTTCGATCCCATTGTCGTGCGCGAGGCGCTGCTCCGCGAGCGCTATCGCGGCGGCCAGAGCTTCTATGTCTGCCCGCGCATCTCCGATCTCGCCGATCGCCGCGCCTTCCTCGCCGAGTTCGTGCCCGAGGTGAAGGTCGCCGTCGCCAACGGCCAGATGGCCGCGACCGAGCTCGAAGACATCATGAACGCCTTCTACGACGGCGCCTACGATGTGCTGCTGTCCACCTCGATCGTCGAGTCCGGCCTCGACATCCCGAAGGCGAATACGCTGATCGTCCACCGTGCCGAGATGTTCGGCCTGGCGCAGCTCTACCAGCTCCGCGGCCGCGTCGGCCGCGCCAAGCAGCGCGCCTATGCGCTCTTTACCGTGCCCGCCGACCGCACGCTGACCGCGCAGGCCGAGCGCCGGCTGAAGGTGCTGCAGTCGCTGGATACGCTGGGCGCCGGCTTCCAGTTGGCCAGCCACGACCTTGATCTCCGCGGCGCCGGCAATCTCCTCGGCGAAGAGCAGTCCGGCCACATCAAGGAGGTCGGCTACGAGCTTTACCAGCAGATGCTGGAGGAGGCGGTCGCCTCGCTGAAGGCCGGCGGCGACGGCGAGGACGAGGCGCAGTGGTCGCCGCAGATCACCGTCGGCACCGCCGTCATGATCCCGGAGGCCTACGTCGCCGATCTCCAGCTTCGCCTGTCGCTCTACAAGCGGCTGGCCGATCTTGACGACCAGCCGGCGATCGAGGCCTTCGCCGCCGAGATGATCGACCGGTTTGGCCCGCTGCCCGATGAGGTCCACCATCTCCTCGCGATCGTCTCGATCAAGGTGCTTTGCCGCCGCGCCAACATCGAGAAGGTCGATGTCGGCCCAAAGGGCGCCGTCGTCGCCTTCCGCAACAGCATCTTCCCCAATCCGGCCGGCCTGCTGCGCTGGCTCGGCGAGCGCCACACCGAGGCGCGGGTGCGCCCCGATCAGTCGGTGGTCTTCATGCGCGACTGGGGCGAGGTCGGCGGCCGCCTCAAGGGCACCGCCGGCATCGTCGGCGTGCTGGCGAAGATGGCGGGCGACGGCAAGA
>Ga0265340_10000534_pt1 | contig 21014 bp, 21 predicted proteins | sample 4CB225metaG_FD_202082 | JGI IMG/M metagenome (GOLD analysis project Ga0265340, IMG submission 202082) | Rhizosphere microbial communities from Carex aquatilis grown in University of Washington, Seatle, WA, United States - 4-CB2-25 metaG | ecosystem: Host-associated > Plants > Roots >...
CTTCATCTTCGGCCGCCGGCAGGACGCGCTCGACGCCGCGGTGGCCGACCTCGGGCCCAATGCCCGCGCGGTGACGGGGTCGGTCTCCGATGAGGCCGACCTCGACCGGCTTTACGCGGCGGTGAAGGCCGAGCGCGGAACCCTCGACATCGTCTTCGCCAATGCCGGGGTCGGAAGCCAGCTTAAGCTCGGCGAGATCACCGCCAAGCACATTGATGAAACCTTCGACGTCAATGTGAAGGGTACGATCTTCACGGTCCAGAAGGCGTTGCCGCTGATGGGCAAGGGTGGTTCGATCATCCTGACCGGATCGAGCGCCGGCACCACGGGCGCCCCGGCGTTCACCGCGTACAGCGCCAGCAAGGCGGCCGTGCGCAACCTCGCGCGCACCTGGGCGGAGGACCTGAAGGGCACCGGCATCCGGGTCAACGTGCTGTCGCCCGGGGCGATCGCGACCGAACTCGCAACGGAAGCGCTGGGCGATGAGGGCCTGAAGGCCTACGGCGCGATGACGGCGCTGCAGCGCATGGGCAACCCGGAGGAGCTCGGGGCCGCGGCTGCCTTTCTCGCCTCGTCGGACAGCAGCTTCATGACCGCCAGCGAGGTCGCCGTCGACGGCGGCCTAGCGCAACTCTGACCCCGTACGACGAAGGGAAAAAACTATGAAAACACTCGAAGGTAAGATCGCAGTCGTCACGGGCGGAAACAGCGGGATCGGGTTGGCCACAGCCAAACGTTTCGTCGAAGAAGGCGCCCACGTCGTGATCACCGGGCGACGAGAGAAAGAGCTGAAGGAGGCCGCGGCCTTCATCAAGAGAGACGTTACGACGGTGGTGGGCGACGTGTCGCGCTTGGAAGATCTGGACCGCCTTTATGCCGTCGTAAAAGAGAAACACGGTCACATCGACATTCTCTTCGCGAACGCGGGCGCGGGGACAATCGCACCGCTCGCGCTCGCTACCGAGGCGCATTTTGACCAGACCTTCGATGTGAACGTGAAGGGGCTGTTCTTTACGGTGCAGAAGGCCCTTCCCCTCTTCAAAGATGGCGGTTCGATTATCCTGACCTCTTCCGTGTCGAACGTGTTGGGGCTTCCAGGATTTAGTGTTTACGCCGCGAGCAAGGCAGCCGTCCGCAATTTTGCGCGCGCTTGGACACTGGAGCTGAAAGACCGCAAAATCCGCGTGAATTGCATGAGCCCCGGAGCAATCGATACCCCGGCTCTAGCGACGACGACGGGTCTTACGGCTGAACAGGTCGAGCAAGCGGTCGCTCAGTTCACTACGCAGATCCCAATGGGTCGCAGGGGCGAGCCAGAGGAAATTGCGGCTGCCGTCACGTTCCTCGCTTCCGATGAAAGTTCTTACATCACCGGCGTCGATCTGGCCGTCGACGGCGGCATGGCGCAGGTCTGACCCCAGCGTGCCCAACGGCAGAGCTACCTGCGAAATGGAGGAACTCCCATGTGTATTGAGAAGAACATCCAGACCGTGAAGGCCTTCTTCGCCGCGATCGGCCGCGGCGACAGGAAGGCTCTGCTGGCGCTGGTCGCCGAAGACATCGAGTGGATCATTCCAGGCGAGGACTGGCCGCTGGCCGGAACGCGCCACGGACACGCCGGGCTGGCGGATTTGCTTGAGACGGCATCCAAGTCGATCGAAACGTCCACGGAACCCCGGGAGTTCGTAGCGCATGGAGACCGCGTCCTCGTCGTCGGCTTCGCCAGGGGAAAGATCAAAGCCACGAACAAGACGTTCGAGGATGACTGGATCTTCGCCATCACGGTTCGAGACGGCAAGCTGCAGAGCATCCGGGAATACGTCGATACGCAAGCACTGGCCCGGGCCTCGCGGATGGACGCCAGCCCCAGGCCGTCACCCATAATCGATGACGGCGCCGCACAAAGATCTTCGTAAAGCCTGCGGACACGTTGAACTGCGCCAACCCGGCTCAAAGACATTCAGTTCCTGACGGAGGATACCATGAAGCTCTACTATTCGCCCGGCGCTTGCAGTCTATCGGATCATATTGCTCTCCATGAAGCCGGCCTGTCGTTCGAGCATGAAAAGGTCGACTTGACGACGAAGCGCACGCAAAGCGGCGCGGATTACACCACGATCAATCCGAAGGGCTATGTCCCGGCGCTCACGCTGGACAGCGGCGAGACGATCACTGAGAACGTCGCCATCCAGGATTGGATCGCCCACCAGAGCGACGCGTTGAAACCCAACGGACCGCTGGGCAACACGCGCTTGCTCGAGGCCCTGGCTTACCTTTCCAGTGAAATCCACAAAGGCTTCAAACCCTACTTTGCGAATGGCGGCGACGACGAAAAAGCTGAGGCCGCCAAGGCCGTTCGCATGCGGATGGACTATTTCGCCGATACAATGAAAGGCGACTTCCTGTTTGGTGACAAGATCAGCACGGCCGACTTCTATCTGTTCGTTATGCTGCTCTGGGCGCAGAAGTTCGGGATTGCGATGCCGGAGAATCTCGATACGTTCCGCGATCGCTTGATGGAGCGCCCCTCCGTGAAAACCGCAATGACCCATGAGGGGCTGATCTAGCGAGGGCGTTTCAGGACTCCTTCAGCCCACATGCACCAACGGGTAGACGGTGGATCAGCCCTGGATCGCCCCATCGCACGCCGCGCCCTCATCTAGTGCTCAACCGTAAAGGGATATCCCGATGTACGACCAAGCCAAGCTATCCGAGTTGATCCGGTTCGCACGCGTAGACGCGGGCTCCACTGTCATTGACGTTTACCCAGGCGATGGCGATTGGACGCGCCTGTTCTCCGAAGTCGTGGGACCCAAAGGGCGGGTCTTCAGCTTCGTTCCGGCTGAAGTCGCCGACTTCAAGAACGATCCGGTCGGCCGTATGCGGACGCTTGCGAAGGAGCCAGGCCGAGAGAACGTCGAAGCCGTCTCAGCAGACCTCGTCGCGATGCCGCAGGTCACGAAACCCGCAGATCTCGTGTGGCTGCACCTGTTCTACCACGATCTCCACACGGCGCTGATTCAGAAGAAGGGCGCGACAGCGGCCGACTTCAATCGAGCCGTCTACGAGCGGCTGAAGCCCGGTGGGTGCTACGTCATCGTCGACCACGCCGCCGCCGCTGGGGCGGGCACGGGCGACGCCCAGTCACTGCATCGGATCGACCCTGCGTCCGTTCGCGAGGAGGTGGTGGCCGCCGGCTTCGCACTGGACGCGGAAAGCACCATACTCGCGAACAAGTACGATCCGCGCTCGATCAAGGTGTTCGATCCCTCGATCAAGGGCCAGACCGATCGCTTCGCCTATCGGTTCGTGAAGCCCTGACAGGTCACGCCGGCAGACAACAATCTCATGCCCCGGCGAACGCTAAACCGTCCTCACACCTCGCGGGCGCTGGCGACAATCCTGGAGACCAGCCCGTAGGCGATCGCTTCCTCGGCACCCATCCAGAAATTGCGTTCGGTGTCGGTCACCACCTTCTCGAACGACTGCCCGGTTTCGCGCGCGATGATGCGGTTGAGCCGCTCGCGCATCTTGAGGATTTCTTCCGCTTCGATCGAAATGTCCGAGGCTTGGCCGCGCACGCCGCCGAGCGGTTGGTGCAGCAGGAACCGTGTATTGGGCAGGCAGAAGCGATTTTCCCTGGTCGCGCCCAGATAAATGTGCGCTCCAGCAGATGCGACCCAGCCGGTGCCGATCATCTTCACCTGCGGACCGACGAAGCGGATCATGTCGTGGATTGTGTCGCCGGACTCCACATGGCCGCCGGGTGAATTGACGATGACGCGGATATCCCCCTCGCCTTCCGAGGCCAGAGCGAGAAGCTGAGCGCTGACGCGCTCGGCCATCTTCATTTCGATGTCGCCGAAGATCAGCACCGTGCGCGACTTGAACAGCGCCTTCTGCACCTGCGAGGATTGCGGGTCCGGCAGATCGATGTCTTTCTTGTCGTCGTCGTCTTCTTCGTCGAGGCGGGACATGCAAGCTCCTAGGCGCGAATCCGGCACCATACTAAGTCAGCACTCAATCACTGGAAATCAAATCGGTTGTCAACCGGGCGAAGCGCTTCGCCTGCATCGTGGCGGGACGAATCCCGTCGCGACCGCGGCACGCGAACTTGCTTGAGACCCCCGGTCAAACGGCTTTCAGATTGGCCGCTTTTGCGCCGCGTGCATCCGGCTCGACATCGAACGACACGCGCTGGCCCTCGGTCAGGCTGTTCATCCCCGCCGCTTGGACGGCAGAGGCGTGAACGTACACATCCTTGCCGCCGTCTTCCGGCGTGATGAAGCCAAAGCCCTTGGAGACATTGAAGAACTTCACTGTTCCGATGGTCATAGACTGGTCCTTTGTCATCGGGTTCCGGATGCGTATAGGCGTCTATTTACCAAAGCACAATCACCGCCCCATCAGGCGGCGGGCGGCTGTTTCCTCCGCGCGGCCGCCTTGGCGCGCGCTTTGGCATCCTTCTCGAGTTTGGCTTCGGCTGCCAGCTTCGCGGCCTCGGCTTCTTCGGCCGCTTCCTTGGCCAGGCGCAACGCCTTCAGCTTAGCGATCTTCGCGGTGCCTGCGGCGCGTTCCTTGTCGATTTCCTTGCGCACGAGGGTGTCGCGCTGTTCGGAAGCGGTGAAGTGGTTTTGCGCGCGGCGGCGGGCGGAATCGGACTTATCGTTAGAATTGGACATGAACATCCTTCATCGGGTGACTCAAAAGCCGGCCGCTTAGGGCGGCCAGCACAACTTCTCTGCACGAGCGAGAGACGCGCAAGTCTGCGCCGGGGATTGATACCACCCCACGCGGCCAAAGGAAATTTCCCCAGATCAATACCGGGAGAGCGGATCACGCGAGGCCTGTCAGATTGCGCCGGCCCAAAATGATAACATAGTGAAAACAATGCCTTAGAGAATGGTGTTAGGCGAATTTCCTTTTGAGCGCGCGGTTTGCCGGCGTCTGACCGTTCGGTTTCTAGAATCGGGCGGCATTTGCCATATTCTGCTAAGGAATCGGCCAATGAGAGTCCCATCCCGAGCAGGAGCTGCCCCATGAACTGTCCAAAATGCTCTGCACCGAATGCCGACGGCGCGAAATTCTGCGCCAGCTGCGGCGCCGCCATGACGACCGCCTCGCCGCCTCCGGGCGGCGGTCCCACGATGCCGGAGTTCGCCAAACAGATCATCACGCCCGGCCTGATCGCCCGCGTGAAGGGAATCCTCCTCACTCCAGCGCAGGAATGGCTGGCGATCGATGCCGAGGAAACGTCGGCGTCCGCGATCTATATCCAGTATGTCGCTCCGCTCGCCGCCATCGGCGCCATCGCCGGCTTTATTGGGCGTTCGCTCATCGGCGTCAGCATTCCGTTCTTCGGAACCTACCGCACGCCGATCATCTCGGGCCTGGTCATGGCGGTCCTGATATACGCGCTGACCTTCGTCACCGTGTGGGTCGTGGCGTTCCTTGCCGATGCGCTGGCGCCGACTTTCGGCGGCCAGAAGGATCCCATCCGCGCGCTGAAGGTGTCCGCCTACAGCTACACGCCCGCCTGGATCGCGGGCATCTTCCAGATCCTGCCATCGCTCGCCTTCGTCGGGCTGATCGCCGCACTTTACGGACTCTATCTGCTCTATCTCGGCTTGCCGATTTTGATGCGCAGCCCGAAAGACAAGGCGATCGCCTATACCGGCATTCTGTGCGTTTGCGCCATCGTGCTGTATTTGGTCATCGGCATGATCAGTGCGGCCGTCATCGGCGGCGCGATGGGGCTGGGGGCGCTCGGAACGGGCGGCTTCGGCGGACCAAGCGCTTCGCTGACCAGCCCGTCCGGTGACTCCTCGGGCAATGGCGCGATTGCCATGCTGACGGGCCTCTTCGGCGGCAAGTCCGACGCGGACCGCGAGCGCGTCGCCAATTCCCTCGCGGCGCTGCAGAAAATGGGGCAGCAGGCCGATCAGGCGGAGAAAGCGGCGCGTGCCAACGGCGACAATCCGGATACGGCCGGCGCCAAGACCGTCGATCCCGCCGCCGCGCTCGGCGCCCTCGGCACGGTTCTCACCGGCGGCAACAAGGTAAAGCCGGTCGATTTCCACGCGCTGAAGGCGATGCTGCCGGATTCGCTTCCGGGCATGAAGCGCGACGACGCCTCGGGTGAAACCAACGAAGCGTTGGGCATCTCCGCCGCCAAGGCCACGGCTCATTACAGCGACGGCAACGGCAAGGACGTGAGCGTGGAGATTACCGACATGGGCTCGCTGTCGGGGCTGGCGAGCCTGGCCACCAAGTTCGATCCAAACCAGGAGAAGGAAACCGATACCGGCTACGAGCGCACGACGCACGTCAACGGCCAGCTGGTTCACGAGCAGTACGACAACCGCGACAAGAACGGTCAGGTCGACATCATCGCCGGCAATCGTTTCAGCGTGACGGTGCACGGAAACGGCGTCGACATGGACTTCCTCACCAATACTTTGAAGCAGATCGATTTCCAAAAGCTCGCGTCGTTACAGACGGGAAACTAGGCGCGCGAGCTACGGGGTCGTTGTGAGGAGCGATGCGTCATCCGCCGCTGCGCAGCGAGGAATGGCGCGCCCTAGGAGAGTCGAACTCCTCTTGCAAGATTGAAAATCTTGAGTCCTAACCGATAGACGAAGGGCGCGGGACCGCGCGGCTATAAGGCCTCCAAACAGCCTTGGCAAGCGCCGGAGCGCAAGCCGAAAAGTGCGGTGCGGTTTTCGGGAAATTGCGCGACCGACAACGGTCCTAAACCCCGGCCGCCGCGGCGTCTTCCAGGTGAAGCTGGACCCGCGCGCGACCGTTCCATTCCTCGGCGCGCAGCCGCCCCGCGGCGTGAATCCGCGCGCCGCGCGCGCCCAGTAAAGCGCGGCCTAGATCCGTTTCGGCGATCCTGAACGCGATGGCGTCGAGCCGTGCCCCGTCGCTTCCGGCCAGCCTAAGCCGCACATGATCCTTGCCGACAATATCGGCGAAAACCACCTTGACGTCCGGCAGGGCGAGAACCGGTTCCGGATTTCCGGCCCCGAACGGACCGGCGCGGGCGATATCGCCTGCCAGGGCCGCAGTCGCCCCCGCCGGCGAGACGACGGCATCGGCGACGAGAGATGCGCCCAGCTCCGAGACATCGCGACGTTTCGCGAACTCCGCCGCGAGGAACTCGCGGAACGGATCGCTCTGTTCGGGGCGCAGGGAAAAGCCGGCGGCCATTGCGTGACCGCCACCAGCCTCCAGCGTTCCCGCGTCGCGTGCAGCGCGGATCATCGCGCCGATATCCACGCCCGCCACCGAACGCGCCGAACCGCGCCCTAGCCCGCCTTCGAAGCCCGCCACGAATGCCGGCTTGGCGAAGCGCTCCTTGAGCCTGCCCGCCACGATCCCCACGACGCCGGGATGCCAACCCTCGCCCGCCAGAAACAGGAACGGTGAATTATCCTGGATCGCCGCCAGAGCCACCGCCTCGTCGAGGATGAGCTTCTCGATCGCCTGGCGCTCGCGATTGTGGGTGTCGAGCGCGGCGGCGAACTCCTCGGCGGAGGCGGCATCCGTCGCCGTCAGAAGATCGACGCCGAGGCTGCAGCGCCCGACGCGCCCGCCCGCATTGATCCGCGGCCCCAGAACAAATCCCAAATGATAGGGCGTGAACGGCGGCGCGATGCTTGCGGCAGCGGCGAGCGCGGCAAGGCCCGGCCGCTCCAGTTTTGCGAGCTTGGCCAATCCCGCCTGAACGAACGCGCGATTGACGCCGATCAGCGGCACCACGTCGCAAACCGTCGCCAGGCCGACCAAATCCAGCATGTTGCGCAGATCGGGCTCGCTCTTGCCGGAATATCGTCCCGCATCCCGCAGCGCGCGGTTCAAGGCGACCAGGAACAGGAACACGATCCCCGCGGCGCAGACATGCCCGAGGCCGGATGTATCTCCAGGCCGGTTTGGATTGACATGCGCCAAGGCCGGCGGCTCGCGCTCCACGGCGTGATGGTCCAGCACGATGACGTCGAGGCCGGCGTCGCGCGCGGCCTCGAGTGCATCATATGCCCCCGCGCCGCAATCGACGGTAATGACCAGCCCCGCGCCCTCTTCTTTCAGGCGCAGCAAAGCAGGCGCATTGGGGCCGTAACCTTCGGTCATTCGGTCCGGGATATAGACCCGCGGCGGCGCGGCGACCGCCGAGAGAAAATCGTACAGCAGCGCGGCCGAACAGGAACCGTCCACGTCATAGTCGCCGAACACTGCGATGCGTTCGCCGCGTTCGACCGCCGCGCAAACGCGCGCGACGGCTTTGTCCATGTCCTTGAGCGCCAGGGGTTCGGGAAGCAGGCGTTTCAATGTCGGGTTGAGATATTCCACGGCATCCTTTGCCGCGATCCCCCGCGTCACCAGGATTTGCGCCAGCACCTGGGGGATATCGTGTTCCGACGCCATCGCGCGGATTTCGCTTTCGTCGCCTTCCGCGATGCGCCAGCGCCGTCCTGAAAAGGACCGCGAGACGCCGAAGGCGTCAGCTTTAGCGCCCATGTTTGCGGCGATGGCGCGCCGTGATCCAGCGCACCGTGCCCGAGGTCGAGCGCATGACTACGCTGTGGGTGACGACGAAATCGCCCGTGCGGCTGACGCCGCGCAGCATCGAGCCGTCGGTCACGCCCGTGGCCGCGAACACCACGTCGCCGCTCGCCAGATCGTTGAGCGTGTATTTGCGGGCGAGATCCGTGATGCCGAGCTTGGCCGCGCGCCGCTTCTCGTCGTCCGTCTTGAAAAACAGGCGGGCTTGCATCTGACCGCCGACGCAGCGCAGCGCCGACGCCGCCAGCACGCCCTCCGGTGCGCCGCCGCGGCCCAAGCACATATCGATGCCGGTGGCGGCGGGATCGGAGGTTGCGATGATGCCCGCCACGTCACCATCGGTGATCAGGCGGACGGAACCGCCTGCCTTGCGCACCGAGGCGATATGCTTTTCGTGTCGCGGGCGATCCAGGATGCAGACGTTGATTTCGCGCGGATGCACGTTCTTGGCTTTGGCAAGCGAGAGGACGTTCTCCGCGGGATCGGCATCGAGATCGATGGTGCCGTCGGGATAGCCGCCGCCGATCGCGATCTTGTCCATATAGGTGTCCGGCGCGTTGAGCAGCGTGCCGGTCTCCGCCATCGCCATCACCGCCAGCGCATTGGGCAGCGCCTTGGCGGTCAACGCCGTGCCCTCAAGCGGATCGAGCGCGATATCGATGGAGACGCCGCCGGTCCCGACATGCTCACCGATATAAAGCATCGGGGCTTCGTCGCGTTCGCCTTCGCCGATCACCACCGTGCCGTCGATCGGCAGAAAGTTGAAGGTGCGGCGCATGGCTTCGACGGCGGCGCGGTCGGCCCCGTGCTCGTCGCCGCGGCCGATGAATTCGGCGGCCGCGATGGCCGCCGCTTCGGTGACGCGCACCGCTTCCAGCGCGAACGCACGGTCTAACGGTAGGCTCGACATTAAATCTCCTGGGCCCGGAGCTACTTCGCTTCCATGGGGATCATGCAGGGAGGCGAGAGGATGTTGTCCGAAGCGGCTATCGTCTTCAAAGCGCTTTCCACCGCCGCCTGGCTTGTCTCGTGCGTGATCATGACGATCGATACAGCCTCTCCAGGGGCGCGCCCGCGTTGGATCATGCTTTCGATCGAAACGCGCCACTTCGACAGATGTCCCGCGATCTCCGCCAACACTCCGGGAACGTCCAGCACCTGAAAGCGTAGGTAAAATGCGGACGACGCGCTACCCCGCGGTGCCGGTGATAACGCTACCAGCGAGCGCTCCGGAATTCCGAACGCCGGCCCGATGTTGCCGCGCGCGATATCGACAATATCGGCGATGACAGCGTTGGCAGTCGGTGCCTCGCCCGCGCCGCGGCCCTCGAAAAAGAACTGCCCTGCGGCACCGGTGTCCGCCGCGATGGCGTTGAAGACGCTGTCGACGTCGCCGAGTGGGGTTCCGACGCGCACCATGGCGGGCTGAACACGCTGGTCGATTCCCTGCGGCGTTTTTTTCGCGATCCCCAGAAGTTTGATGCGATAGCCGAACTCGCGCGCGAAGGCGATGTCTTCCGGCATGATGTGGGCGATGCCCTGCACCGGCATGGTATCGAGATCGGGCGCGGTGCCGAACGCCAGCGCCGCCAAAAGCGCGAGCTTGTGGGCGGTGTCGCCGCCGCCAATATCGAGCGTCGGATCGGCTTCGGCATAGCCGAGCTTTTGCGCATCCTTGAGGACGTCGCCAAACGGCCGACCGGTCGATTCCATCTGGGTCAGGATGTAATTGCAGGTACCGTTGAGGATGCCATGCACCGCGACGACGCCGTGGGCGATTAGACTCTCCCGCAGCGCCTTGACGATGGGAATGCCGCCGGCGACCGCCGCCTCGAATTTGAGCGCGAGCTTCTTCTCTTCCGCCAGCGCGGCAAGCCGGGCGCCATGGCGTGCCATCATCGCCTTGTTGGCGGTCACGACATGCTTGCCGGCCTTGAACGCTTCCTCGACCAGGCTCAGCGCCGGTCCGTTTTCACCGCCGATCAATTCCACGATGACGTCGGCCTCGACCTTGGCGAAGGCATGCACATCGTTCATCCAGGTCTTGAATTCGAAGCGGCGCTTTTTGGATTCGTCGGGCTCGCACACCGCGACGATCTCGAGCGCGCGCCCGGCGCGATCGCCGAGGCCCGCCCCATGCAGCTGCAGCGCCTTGACTACGCCGCCGCCGACAGTGCCCAACCCTGCAATCGCGATTCTGAACGGGCTGCTCATTTGGCGGGTTCCAGTGTGGCGGGCTCGTTGATCCTGAGCGAAAGGAATTTCTTCACGTTGCGCGCGGCCTGGCGGATGCGATGCTCGTTTTCCACCAGCGCGATGCGCACATAGCCCTCGCCATATTCGCCGAAGCCGATGCCCGGCGAGACCGCCACCTTGGCGTGGATGAGAAGCTGCTTGGCAAATTCCATCGATCCGCGCGCGCGGTATTGCTCCGGAATCGGCGCCCACGCGAACATCGAGGCGGACGGCGACGGAATAGGCCAGCCGGCGCGTCCCATGCCGTCCACCAGCACGTCGCGGCGCGATTTGTAGATGGCGCGAATCTCGTCGATGCACTCCTCCGGACCGTTCAACGCCGCCGTCGCCGCGACCTGGATCGGCGTGTAGGCGCCATAGTCGAGATAGGATTTGATGCGCATCAGCGCGCCCACCAGCCGCTTGTTGCCGGCCGCGAAACCCATACGCCATCCCGGCATGGCGAAGGTCTTCGACAGGGATTGGAATTCGATGGCGATGTCCTTGGCACCATCGATCTGCAAGATCGACGGCGGCGGCTTGTCGTCAAAATAGATGTCGGCATAGGCCAGGTCCGACAACACCCACATCTCGTGCTTCTTCGCGAGGGCGATGATCTCTTTGTAGAAATCGAGGTCCACGACTTGCGCCGTCGGATTGGAGGGATAATTCACCACCAGCGCCAGCGGCGACGGCACCGAATGCTGCGCGGCGCGGCCGATCTCGCTCAAATAAGCTTCGGGCGAGGTCGCCGGAATATGGCGTATGGCGGCGCCCGCCAAAATGAAACCGAAGGCATGAATGGGATAAGCAGGGTTCGGCACCAGCACGACATCGCCAGGCGCCGTGATCGCCGCCGCGAGATTGGCGAAGCCCTCCTTGGAGCCAAGCGTGGCGATCACCTCGCTGTCGGGATCGAGTTCGACGCCGAAGCGGCGCTGGTAATAGGCGGCCATGGCCTTTCTCAGGCCCTTGATGCCGCGCGAGGCGGAGTAGCGGTTCGATTTCGGATCGCGCGCCACTTCGCACAGCTTGTCGACGATGTGCTTGGGCGTCGGCATGTCGGGATTGCCCATGCCGAAATCGATGATGTCGTCGCCGGCCGCGCGCGCCTGCGCCTTGAGGCGGTTTACTTCCTCGAAGATATAAGGCGGCAACCGCTTGATGCGGTGGAATTCGCTGTGCATGGCCGGAACCTTATTGCGCGGCGCTGCAGCATCGCGGCAATTCATCCGCCGCGTCAATGGCTTTCAAGGCGTTGCTGTCACACCTGCCGCCGTCAGCCCTGGAAGAAGATCTCCGCCCGGCGGTTGCCGTCTTCGCCCTTCGGCATGGACTCGTAATAGACGGGCTGGCTGTCGCCCACCGCCTCGACGAGAACCTTGGCGGCGGGAACGCCGTCGCGGATGAGTTCCTGAGCCACCGCGTTGGCGCGTCCCTGGGACTTGGCGAAGATCGCTTCCAAATGGCGTTCCAGCGGCATGTTCGGCGTGCGGCTCGACGAATGGCCGACCACACGGACAAAGCCCTGTCCGCCGTTGCCTTTGTACTGCTCCGCAGCCGCCCTCACCTGGGCGCGCGCTTCCGCGTTCAGAGCGACCGTGTCACCCGGAAAGAAGACGACCGCCGTCGCCGGCATGCCCTGAGGACTTGCATAAACGCTGGGTGTGTTCGAGGACGGCTGGAGCGCATCCAAATTAGCGACCACCGAACCTGTCATGGTTTCGGGTCCGCCCATGCCCTTGACGGCGCCATTCGGCTTGTGAAGTCCGCGCGGGGACGGACTCACCGCGACCGGATTGGCATAACGCAGCCCGGCGCTCGCGGCCGTTGTCTGATAGCGCTGAAGGATCGTCGGCGCGACGAACTGCGAAACCGACGAGTCAAGCGGCGGCGCATGCGAAGGCCTGAAGCCGAGCGCCGCGTCCGAAGGATTGATCGACCCGGACATTTCGGGCACGGCCGGCAACGGCGGAACTGCCGGCTGCGCGCCGGGGGGCGGTACAGCGACGCGCGCTTGCACGGGCGATTGCACGGGCGCGGAAAGGCTAGCAACCCGCGTCGCTGCGCCAGGAGACGGCAAACTCCCCGGGATCGCCGGGCCACGCGGCGCCTCGACGACCGATTGATCGGTGTGCGGGACACTGGCCTGCGCTACCGAAGCGCCCTTGACTGGCTTACTTGCAGTGGCGGCCGGCAGTGTTTCGGAGCTGGAGGCAACCTCTGTGGGGGCTATATCGGGCGGCGGTGCCGCCGCGGCTTCGGTGCCGCCGCGCAGGACATCGGAACTGTATTTTGCGTGGGCGCGGTCGGCGGCCAGCGAATCGGCGACGGCTTGCTGATCGGCTTCGGACGACGCGGTCGGCTTATCAGGCAGGCTTGCCAGGTCGGGCGCTTGGTCGCTGGGCGGCGGCGCGGCGGCCGGCTGTCCATTGCCCTGCTGGGTGGCGGCCTGATCATTATTTTGCTGCGCGTCGGCGGTTTGGGTGCTGTCGGGCTGAGCGACGGTCGTACTGTCGTCGCCGAACCAGGTTGTCGGATCAACCCAATCCGGGACATCGGGCACGTCGGGCAAGCTGGAACAGGCGTTTGCGTTCACCGCTACGGCAAGCGCCGCCACGAGCCGCAAAGTGCCTTTCTTCGAAAGGTAAAAGTCCAGCATCATGAAATACTCCTCAGCCGCGCCATCGCTGCGCCGGCCACCCCACCCCCATATACAGGGCCGCCGGACGCGATCCAAGCATTTCAAGCCGCGCAACCACATGAAATCTTGTCATAAACTTGCACAGGGTTAAGCGACCAGCCTACATTGCTGCAGCGCACGCACGGGCGCCGTCAGAGTCGGCTGGAGCAGTAAATCACGCAAATGCGCAAAACAGAACGAAAAGCGTCAAAAACGGCCCCTAAAATCGACGCACCCCCCGCCTATTCCATCCCAGATGGTGCCGAATTCGTCCGCAACATGATGCGCGTGGGCGTGCAATCACAAAAGCTGTTAGCGGAATTTGCCAAACGTCAGCTCGAAAAAGGCAATGCCCCCCTCGATCCGCTGAACTTAACGCAGGCGTTTACGGCGCTGGCCCGCGCCATGGCGGCCGATCCGGCGGCGCTCGTTGAGGCACAGTTCCAGCTCTGGCGCGATACGATGGTGCTGTGGGAGACCGCGGCCCAGCGCATGCTGGGCGGGACGCCGCCGCCTGTTGCGGCGCCAAGCCCCACCGACCGACGCTTCCGCGACAAAGACTGGCAGGAAAACCAGATCTTCGATTTCATCAAGCAGTCGTACCTACTGACGGCGAACTGGTTGCAAACCACCGTCGCCAATGTCGAGGGCCTCGACCCGGCGACGCGCCAGCGCGCCGATTTCTATACCAAGCAGTTCGTCGATGCGATCGCGCCGACCAATTTCGTCCTGACCAATCCCGAGGTCCTGCGCGCCACGCTGCAGACCAACGGCGAAAACCTGGTGCGCGGCCTCGATAATCTGCTCGCCGATCTGGAGCGCGGCCAGGGCCAGCTCGCGCTGCGCCAAAGCGCCGATGCCTTTGTGGTCGGCGAGAATATCGCGCTGACGCCGGGCAAGGTGGTGTTCCGCGGTGAATTGCTCGAGCTGCTGCAATACACGCCGACAACCGCCGAGGTCCACGAGCGGCCGCTGTTGATTTTCCCGCCCTGGATCAACAAGTACTACATCTTGGATTTGCGGCCTGAGAATTCCTTTATCAAATGGTTGGTCGGCCAAGGCTACACGGTGTTCGTCGCCTCATGGGTCAATCCCGACCGGGCGCTCAATCACAAATCCTTCGAAGACTATATGCGCGACGGAATTTTCACGGCGCTCGACGCCGTCGAGAAGGCAACCGGCGTGCGCGATCCCAATGTGGTCGGCTATTGCATCGGCGGCACGCTGCTCGGCGCCACCCTCGCCTATATGGCGAAGACCGGCGACACGCGTATCCATTCGGCGACCTTCTGGGCAGCGCAGGTCGATTTCAGCGATGCGGGCGATCTCAAGATATTCGTCGACGATACCCAGTTAGCGGCGCTCAAGGAACAGATGGATGCCGATGGCGGGCTGCTCGAAGGCCGCAGGATGGCGACCACCTTCAATATGCTGCGCGCCAACGATCTGATCTGGTCGTTCGTGGTAAGCAACTATCTGCTCGGCAAGACGCCTGCGCCGTTCGACCTGCTTTACTGGAATTCCGACACCACGCGCATGCCGGAGAAGATGCACCTGTTCTATCTGTCGCAATTCTATCGCGACAACGCGCTGGCGCTGGGCAAGATGAAATTCGGCGACGTCGCGCTCGACCTGACCAAGGTGAAGGTGCCGGTCTATCTGCATTCGGCGAAGGAGGACCACATCGCGCCGTTTGCATCGGTCTATAAGGCGACCAAGTTGTTCAAGGGGCCGGTGCGCTACATCATGGCGGGATCGGGCCATATTGCCGGCGTCATCAACCCGCCGGCCGCCGGCAAGTACAATTACCGGACGAACGACAAGCTGCCCGCGAGCATCGAGGAATGGCAGGCGGGCGCGGTGGAGCATCCCGGCTCGTGGTGGCCCGATTGGGACAAATGGCTAGGGAAATTATCCGGCAAGAAAATCCCGGCGCGAAAACCCGGCGACGGAAAGCTCAAAGTGCTCGGCGACGCTCCGGGGACGTATGTGAAGGTGAAAGCGTAACGGTAGTTATGAGGCGGTCCGCCAATGAGCTTCGAGATTCTGGGCGAGATTGAGCAAGTCGAGACAATCGCTACGGCCTCTGAAATTCGTGAAGTCGCCCGGTTGCGGAAAATGTATGGACGTGGTCGATGGCGCAAACGCAAAGGAATGGCCCAAGTCCGATTGGCCGATGGCACTTTCCACCTCGCTGAGGTACACTGGTATGAAGCTGCGGGACTTGGCCGCAAGGAATTCAAGATTAAGAACCTGCTTTGAGCAAAACGCCAATGCCTAAAAGTTCATCTAAACAGTTAGTGGTGTGCGTCGAGAACGACGGCTATCCGGCATCGCTCGAAAGGCGAAAGATATACGTCGCGCTGCGAGATCAAGCGGCGGAGAAACATGGTCTGCGCCGGGTCGTCGACGAGTCGGGGGAGAGTTATCTTTACCCGAAAGCTTTCTTCCGCGCGATCGCGTTGCCCCTCACCTTGAAGAAGGCTGTGTTAGCTGCCGCCTGACCCGGCGACGGAAAGCTCAAAGTGCTCGGCGACGCGCCAGGGACGTATGTGAGAGTCAAGGGGTAGCCGTCACACCAGCCCGGTCGTCTCCGGCAGGCCGAGCATCAGGTTGAGGTTCTGCACCGCCGCCCCGCCTGCGCCCTTGCCCAGATTGTCGAGCACGGCGGCGAGGCGCACTTGGCCCGTCTTATCGTTGCCGAAGACGTAGAGCTTCATCCGATTCGTCAGTTTCAAGGCCTCGGCGTCGAGCGTCATGAGCCCCATCGCCTCTTCCAGACTGGCAACCTCCACCAGCTTCCGGCCGCGATAGGCTTCCTCAAGCGCCGCATGAATGTCGGCGACCAAAGGCTTGGACGGTAAGGCCCAAAGCTGCAACGGCACGTCCACGATCATGCCGCGGTAGAAGCGTCCCACGCTCGGCGTGAAGACCGGCAGATGGGCGAGCTTGGCATGCACCTGCATCTCCGGCACGTGCTTGTGCGCAAGCGTCAGGCCATAGGTCCGCACCACCGATTCGGTATAGGCGGGCGAGCCCTTCTTCTCGAATTCCTCGATCATCGCCCTGCCGCCGCCCGAATAGCCGGAGACCGCATTCACGGTGAGCGGGAAGTCGGCGGGGACGAGTCCAGCCCGCGTCAGCGGCCGCACCAGAGCCAGGAAGCCGGTCGGGTAACAGCCCGGATTGCTCACCCGTTTGGCCGCGGCGATCTTGGCGCCTTGATCGGGCTCCAGCTCGGCAAAACCGTAGACCCAACCGGGCGCGGTGCGATGCGCGGTGGAGGCGTCGATCACGCGGACGGCGGGGTTCTCGATCAGCGCCACCGCTTCGCGGCCCGCCTCGTCCGGCAGACAAAGGATCGCGAGGTCCGCCTCGTTCAAGGCTTTGGCACGAGCAACGGGATTTTTCCGCTCGGAGTCGCTGAGCTGCACGAGCGAAAGATCGCCGCGGCTCGCCAGCCGCTCGCGAATCTCCAGACCGGTCGTACCGGCTGCTCCGTCGATGAATATCTTCGCCGCCATGGATCGTCTCTTAGCGCGCGCCTCCGTGCCACGCCAATGTTGACAGAGTGTCACATCCACTCTTAGCTCATCTTGGTCCGCGATTCACTCGGGACTCGCAACCCTGGGGACGAGCGGTATGGCGCTGCGGCCGGATCGTGTGGCGGCCGTCGAATGGCGCGTTCCTGCACACTTGGGGTGACCGTCATGGATCCACAAGCCGTCATCGAAGTATTCCGCCGCAACCTGACCGAACACTATTTCGACCTCAATGGCCGCGTCAGCCGCCAGGAATTCTGGTATTTCGTCCTGGCAACTTTCGTCATCTATATCGCGGCTGCGATTATCGACAGCATCATCAGCACTGGCCTGCTCAGCGCCGTCGTCGGACTGGCACTGCTGCTGCCGATGACGGGTCTGGGCGCGCGCCGTTTGCAGGACACCGGAAGAAGCGGCTCGCTGATCTGGGTGTGGACGATCATTGTCGGTATCGGGCGGGTATTCGGGCTCCTGATCGCACTGACCGGTACAGTCGGTGCGCTGGGTGCACTTTACTTTCTCTTCGCCGTCGGCTGGCTGCTTATCCTCATTGGTCTCGCGTCGCTCGCGATCTCGATCGTGCTGATCTACTTCTGGGTCCAGCCGGGCAACGTCGGACCGAACGCCTACGGACCCGATCCGAAAGCGGGAGAGGCTCCGGCCAAAGCCTAAGGGCCGGCCGCTATTTCATTGCGATGGTCGTGCCGAGCGCGGGGACGTCATTGGCGGCGTGGCTGGCGGGCGAGGGTTTGAAAGCCATCGCGGTCTGCAGCGCAGCCTGCAAGTCCGCGGGTACAAGGTGCGTGGCGATGACCGAGGCCCGCGATGCCGCCTCCTTGTCGCCTTCGCTGGCCGCGATCGCGTACCATAGGTACGCGGTGGGCAAATTCTGCGGAACGCCCGCGCCGCGCTCATAAAGGATGGCGAGGTTAAACGTGGAATCGACATCGCCGAACGCGGCGGCGCGCGCGAACCACTGCGCGGCCTTGGCAAGATCGGTTCCATTGCTCCAGCCGCCGCCATAGGCCTTGCCGAGATTGGCCATCGCTTTGACGTTGCCGGCGGCGGCGGCGGATCCGTACCATTTGATCGCCTTCGACATGTCGACGGCGACCCCGGTTCCGGTCTGATAAAGCACGCCCAGGACTTCCTGGGCGACGGGCTGGCCTTTGTTCGCGGCGCGGTCGAGCCAGCCGGCGGCCTTGTCGATATGCATGGCCATGCCGGTGCCGTTGAGCAGCTTCAGCCCGAGGATCAGCTGCGCCTGGGTGTTTCCCGCCTTGGCCAGCGCGGCGAGGCCCGGCTTCTGCGGCGGATGGGCGGCCTGGGCGGCGATTTCGGATTTCGGTGAAGTGGTCACCGCATCGTCGCTACGCTGCATGTTGAGGACGAAGCCTAATCCCCCGGCGGCGACGATGACGACAGCCACCAGCCAGCGCCAATACGCCCAACCTCTGCCGGCCTTGACGTCGTCTTCCGCGGCCGGCTGCTGAGCCGCGTCGATTGCGGCGCGGCGCGCGGAAGAAAGATAAGTCGGCGGCGCGGATTCCTCGGACGTCTTTGCCGGTTCGGCGCTTTCTTGGGCGGGCGCGCTCGTCCAAGGCTGAAAGTCGGAGACCGATGCGGGCTCGGGCTCGGGCGCTTTTGCCAAGCCGTCCAAGCGGGTCGTCAGATTGTGAAGTTCGAGGCGCAGTTCGGCGAGCGTTATCTGCTGGCGCTTCTCCACGTCCGCGAGCCGCGCTTCGGAACGTTGCATTGTGTCGATCAGCGACGCGAGACGCTCGCCGAGATCCTTGGCGTCCTGGCCGCGGCGCGTCTCGACGTCCGCGACCGACTGTTCGACGACGTGCAGCCGGGTTTCGAGGCGCGCAATGGCCGTCGCGGTTCCCTCTTTCAACACGGTCCTGGGAACCATGATCCGCTTGGCGAGCCCGTCGAGCGCCTCGGCCTGCCGGCGCATCAGTTCGGAATAGTCGGGGGATTCTTCCTCTGTGGCGGAGAGTGCGGCCTCGCTGTCGGTGTCGATCGTCTGTTCGTCGCGCGGTTCAACGGGCACGTCCGGCTCATCGGCCCATGGCGCGGCTTCAACCGGCGCTTCGTTCGCGGCCTCCACGTCGAGCTGCTCTTGTATTTCGGGTTGCGGCTCGCTCGCCATATCGGCGGCGCGTCGCGGCTCGGCCTGTTCTTCCGTTACCGCTTGCGGCTCATCCGCCTCAACGACCGGCTCCTCCGGCGCCAACGGCTCTGGTTCCGGCTCTGGCGGCGCAGGCGTGAATACTTCCGGCTCCGGCACCTCGCCGTTCAACTGCGACAGGAGTTGGCGCTTGCCTGCGAAGTAGCTGTAGATCGTCGCGCGCGCGACGCCCGCTTCGCCGGCCACCGCACTCAGAGTGAGCGCCGCCTCGCCGTTCAATTCGATGAGTCTATGCGCTGCGTCGAGTATCGCCAGACGCATGGCCTCGCGCTCACGCGGACGAGACCAGCTCGATCTCGGAGCGATTGCGGCATTCATGTTTGCGCGTCTGCCGTTCAACGGCGGCTCCGGACCTGATCCCGTCGGAAGGCGTTAGGATGGTGCTCTTTAGTGAAGAAATAGTTTTGTCCGGCGTCGCTGCATCGAGGAATGTCGGTAAACGTCGCGTTAAGCGGCAAATTCTGCCGACCATCAACACTTCGTTATGAAACCTTAGGTTAGTCTGAAATTCGCGAGGCGAAGTTTAGGAAAATTACGGCCTTATAAGAACAAAAGAAGCGCCATAGAAAAGGCGGTGGGTGTGTCCGATCGTGTCGAAACATCCGGCGGCGCCGCGGCGAGCTTTTCGCTGCTTTTCCGCGCCGCCGGCGTGTTTTGCGCACTTCCCATCGAGTACGTCATCGAGACGATGCCTCATCCGGCGCTCGAAACCTTGCCCGACGCGCCCCGCTTCATCGCCGGAATCGCGATCGTCCGCGGCGCGCCGCTGCCGGTCATCGACGTGGCCCGCGTGTTCGGCAAGGAATCCGAGCGGCCGGAGCGCCTCGTCGTCGCCCGCGTCGGCCGGCGCCGCGTCGGGCTTGCGGTCGATGCCGTCATCGGTCCCCGCGTGCTACCGAACGACATGCTGCTGCGCCTGCCGCCGCTCCTGCGCGACGCCTCGCGCGAGGCGGTGAGCGAGATCGGGTCCCTCGACGGCGAGTTGATCGTTGTGTTGCGCGCCGCCGGCATCGTGCCCGCCGAGGATTTCGCAATCCTCGAAGCGCAGACCGCCTCATCGCCTGGATAGCGGCCCAACTCACGCCGGACGACACTTTCGGCCTCCCCGCAAATCGGTTAGGTTGAGTTCCCTTGGGGGCTCACCGAACATGCGCTTTGTCGTGGTTGGAGTGCTGGGCTGTCTGTTCGCATCGCTCGCCGCCGGCGCCGCGCGGGCCGAGGTCGATTCCGGAGTCCGCGCCTTTGTCGACAACTGGGAGTCCAAGGCCAAGATCATCAAGGCGCTCGCCAAGGACGACACAACGCAGATCGCCGCGGATTGCGCGGTATTGACCGACAGCGCCTTCGATTTCGATGCCATGCTGCCCGATGCGTTGCCCGAGGTTTGGGCCAAGCTAAAGCCGGACCAGCAAAAAACTTTGGTCGGAGCGACCGCAAAAAAAGCGGCGTCGGACTGCATTGACCGCATCCGCGACTATGACGGCGCGCCGTTCACGATCCTCGGCGTGCGGATCGCGGACGGCGGCGACCGGCTCGCCACCGCCGACGTACGATCCGCCGGCGGACGGGACATGCACGTCACCTGGCGTCTGCGCCCGGCCGATCCGGAGCGCTGGAAGGCGGTGGACATGATCGTCGAAGGCCGTAGCATGACGGCCGGCATTCATGACCGGTTCAATCGCTTGTTGATGAGCCGCAACGGCAATCTTGCGGCGGCGATTGCCTCGATGGGCGACAGATAGGAGCGGACCGGCGGTGACCGAGACGGTTTCGATCACTGCGAAGAACGGCGCGC
>Ga0265340_10000537_pt1 | contig 20931 bp, 18 predicted proteins | sample 4CB225metaG_FD_202082 | JGI IMG/M metagenome (GOLD analysis project Ga0265340, IMG submission 202082) | Rhizosphere microbial communities from Carex aquatilis grown in University of Washington, Seatle, WA, United States - 4-CB2-25 metaG | ecosystem: Host-associated > Plants > Roots >...
GACCTCGGCTCGGTTCCCTCCGCGCGGCAGCGCTCGAGGTACTCGTCCCACTTGGCCTCACCGGTAACCTGTTTGAGGTACCAACAGATCCCGCGGACGGCGTCGAGGACGGCGGTGCGCCCGGCCGTGACGGCGCTCACGCCCGTCCTCAAGGTCGCCCTCCGGATCCGGCCAGCTCGCGCTGGGAGGCTTCGTACTCGCGGACGGCCTGCTTCTCCTGCGCGGTGGCGAAGAAGTCCGACGGCGCGACCAGCCGGGAGGGCTCTTTCGGGGCCTCGAGGGTCGGAAGCCCGTTTCGCTTGACGGCTTTGACCCAGATCGGAATCGCACTGGCGACCACAATCAGGGTGAGCACCGCGAACAGGGACTGCAGGATCCCGTTCACGGTGGAGTTGGTGATCACCTGATGCATCTGGCCGACGGTCTTCGCGGGGGCCAGCAACTGGCCCTGGTCCAGCGCCGACTGATAGACCGACCGCTGCTCGAAGTAGCCGATCTTGGCGTTTCCGGAGAACACCTTCTGGGCGCTCGCGGTCATCGTGACGATCAGGTCCCAGGCCAGCGCGATCCCGGGAACCCATGCGTACCTGGCCTTTCCGTGCTTGAACAGCAGGGTCACGCACACGGTCAGGGCGATCGCCGCGAGCAACTGGTTGGCGATGCCGAAGAGCGGGAACAACTGGTTGATCCCCCCGAGCGGGTCGGTCACGCCCACGTACAGCATGTATCCCCACAGGGCGACGACGACGGCGCTGGCCGACCAGGAAGCCGGTTTCCAGGAGATGTTGGCGTACCGCGGCCAGAGGTTGCCGATGGTGTCCTGCAGCATGAACCGGCCGACCCGGGTTCCGGCGTCCACGGCAGTGAGGATGAACAGGGCCTCGAACATGATCGCGAAGTGGTACCAGAACGCGGCCAGGCTCCCGCCGAACGCCTTCGTGAAGATCAGCGAGATACCGAAGGCGAGGGTGGGTGCACCACCCGTACGCGAGATCAGCGAGAGCTCATGGATGGAGTGAGCCGCGGCGCTCAGGTCGGCCGGGCTGATCGTGAAACCGAGCGTGCCGACGAACTTCGCGGCCGACCCCGGCGTGCCCCCGGTGGCACCGGCCGGGCTGTTGATCGCGAAATACAGCCCCTGGTTGATGACGGAGGCCGCGATCAGGGCGCTGATCGCGACGAACGATTCCATCAGCATGCCGCCGTACCCGATCATCCGGACCTGGCTCTCCTTGGCGATCATCTTCGGGGTGGTACCCGAGGCGATCAGCGCGTGGAACCCGGACAGGGCACCGCAGGCGATGGTGATGAACACGAACGGGAAGAGCTTTCCGGCGAACACCGGCCCGGTACCGTTGCGGGCGAAGTCGGTGATGGCCGGGTTCTGGAGCACGGGATGCGCGATGATCAGCCCGATCGCCAGCAGCGCAATGACGCCGACCTTCATGAACGTGGACAAGTAGTCGCGCGGGGCCAGCAGCATCCAGACCGGCAGGATCGAGGCGACGAAACCGTAGCCGATCAAGCACAGGGCCAGCGTCTCCTTGGAGAGCGTCAGCGTGTCGGCCAGGCCGAGCTGGTCGACGTAGTTACCAGCAATGATCGCGGCCAGCAGCAGCGCGACCCCAATCCCGGTCACCTCCAGCACCCGGCCGGGCCGCAGGTACCGCAGGTAGAAGCCCATGAACAGGGCGATCGGAATCGAGAGCCCGATCGAGAAGACGCCCCAGGGCGACTCGGCCAGCGCGTTGACCACGATCAGGGCCAGCACCGCCAGAATAATGATCATGATTGCGAAGACCGCGACCAGGGCGGCGGCCCCGCCGATGGCCCCGATCTCTTCGCGCACCAGCTGGCCCAGGCTCTTGCCGTCGCGGCGCATGGAGAAGAACAGCACCAGCATGTCCTGGACCGCCCCGGCGAAAATCACGCCGACGATGATCCAGATCGTGCCGGGCAGGTAGCCCATCTGGGCCGCCAGCACCGGGCCGACCAGCGGCCCGGCGCCGGCGATGGCAGCGAAGTGATGCCCGAACAGGACCCGCCGGTCGGTGAGGTCGAAATCGGCGTCGTTATGCAGACGCTCGGCCGGCGTGGCCCGGGTGTCATCGACGCCGAGCACGCGCTGGGCGATGAAGCGGGCGTAGAACCGGTAGGCGATGGCGTACGACGAGAGCGCCGCGAACAGGATCCACAGCGCCGAGACGTGTTCCCCCCGGGCCAGGGCCAGCACCGTCCAGCAAACCGCCCCGACGGCGGCGACAGCCACCCAGACCAGCACGGACCCGGGCTTCGTCTTCCACCCCGTTTGATGCTGAGACACATCCGCTGACATGGGGGAGACCTCCCGATGATGTTGCTGACCGTGGTCACGGAGGTTACACCCAGGGACATCAGGAATCGGGAATACGACGCAAACTGGCCTCAGGTCGGCCGGCCGCAGGCATCATCGTTAACTCGGCCGGGCCGATGCTCACGGATGTGGGAAATCTTCTCCGGTGAACTGCTTGTGCTCGACCAGGTGCACCAGCAAATGCAGAGCGACAGGCACGCTCCGATTCTGGCAGCAAGTTCCGTCCTGCTCCGGGTCGGGCTGGTCCGGATGCTGGCGGCCATGGGTTTCGAGGTCGTGGGCCGGGTGCTGGCCGTGCTCCGTTTCCTCCGCTCACACTGACCTGGTGCCTCCCGACCTGGGGCGGAAGGGGCGGAAGAACTCGCGCAACTCCTGCGCGTAGAGTTCGGGCTCCTCGAACGGCGCGAAATGCCCGCCACGCGGGGGCTCGGTCACGCGCACGACGTTGGCCGTGCGCTCGAGCCACGCTCGCGGCGGGCGGACGATATCACCGCGGAAGATCGAGAAGCCGGACGGCACCTCGACCCGGCGGGCGTGCTGCGCGGGCGGGATCGCGGCATTCGCGCGGTACATGCGCATCGACGAGCCGATCGTCCCGGTGAGCCAGTAGAGCGTGACGTTGGTGAGGATCTCGTCCTTGGTGAAGCTCCGCTCGAGGTCGCCGTCGCAGTCGCTCCAGGACCGGAGCTTCTCGACGATCCAGGCGGCGAGCCCGGCCGGTGAGTCGGTGAGCCCGAAGGCGGCGGTCTGGGGTTTGGTGCGGTGGATGGCGGCGTAGGCACCTTCGGTCGCGCCCCAGGCCGCGCCGCTCTCGAACCAGGCGCGCTCTTCGGGAGCCAGATCCGCCGGGTCACCGGTGAACACGGGCAGGCCGCCGTCCGTTCGGTGCACGGCCATCACCCGATCGGGGTGATCAAGCGCGAGGTAGCGGCTCACGTGGCTGCCGATGTCCCCGCCGGCCGCGCCGAACCGGGCGTAGCCGAGAACGCTCATGAGCTCGGCCCACAGGCCGGCGACGGCGATGGAATCGAGGGGCGGCCCCTTCGGGCGATCGGAGTAGCCGAAACCGGGCACGTCGGGGACGACGACGTCGAACGCGTCCGCGGGGTCGGCGCCGTGCGCACCCGGATCGGTGAGCAGCGGGACGACCTTCGAGTAGCGCCAGAACGAGTCCGGCCAGCCGTGGCTGAGGACCAGCGGCAGAACCGGCCGGCGGTCGGCCGGCGGCCCGGCGGCCGCCCGGGCGTGCACGAAGTGAATCCTCAAGCCCCCGAGCGGGACGCGGAAACGCGGCAGCCGGGCCAGGGCCGCTTCCTGCGCCGGCCAGTCGAACTCCTCGGCCCAGTACGAGACCAGCTCGCGCAGGTAGTCGAGGTCGGTACCGAGCGACCACCCGGCGTCCTCAGGAGTGTCCGGCCAGCGGGTCGCCCGCAGTCGCGCTCGGAGGTCCTCGAGCGCCGCGGGTGTGGTCCGCGCGATGAAAGGCTCAGGGCGAGGCTGCACATCCGGCATGACCGGAATAGTAATCCGCGCCGCCCCAGCTACCCATTTGAGCCGGTTCCCGGAACTTTCCTGATCGGCGGGCAGCAAAGCGGACACGGACTCCGATCGCAACTCGACCGGGACGCGCCGGGCGCCTTCACCGCCGCGGTCCTGCTCTCCGAATACCTGACCCTGGCGCTACTGGCCGATGCCCTGGGGCTGACGGCATCGGACATCTGACCATGCCCCCGGGTGGTGGCTGCTCGCCGCCGGACTCGCACCAGTACTGGCAACCGCAGCGCCGACCGCCCGGCCGACCCGCATCGCAGCCCATCGCTCCGTGGCCCAGACCCTCAGCGCTGAAGCCGCCTAAGGCCAGTCCGGTCCTTCAGCCACACATCATGATGGTCACGCAATTCCGGCGTTCCGGCGGATGGTGGCCAGCCAGGCCTGAGCCTGCACCGGCAACAGCGCCCGCCGGAGCTGGTCGGCGTTCTGCTCCAGCCACGGCCGGACCGCGCCGGCCGGATCGCCCAGCCCGTCCTCACCGACCACGAGGGCACTGGTCGGGGTGGAGGCACCCAGTTCCAGCAGCAACGGTCGCAGATGCAGATCGGCGGCCAGGGTGTGCGCCGGGCCACCGACGGTGGTGACCGGCACCGCGACCACCCCGTGCAGGGCGCCGCCGCCGACATGGTCGAGGAACGATTTCAGCAGCCCGGTATAACTGCCCTTGTAGGTCGGCGTGGCCACGATCAGCAGGCCGGCCGCGTGCACCGCACCGAGCGGGCCGGCCCAGCGGGCGGCGGACCCGGACCCCAGCGGGGGCCCGAGCTCCTCGGTCAGGTCGGCCAGGTCGAAGATCTCCGGCTGGGTGGCTCGCACCAGCGGGGCAACCGCCCGGGCCAGTTCCACGGCCAGCGCCGCGGTGCGTGAACCGGGACGGGGATTGCCCACCACAACAACCACTCTGGGCGGTTTACCGACCTTCTCATCATCGGTGGGCACGCTTCCAACAGTAAGCAGCAGCCCACCGGGTGTCAATGTCGACCAAATCACTCGTGATTAGATCGGGTCGATGATCCGATGCAGGAACCGGCGGGTGCGTTCCTGAGCCGGCTCCTGCAGGACGGCAGCCGGAGGGCCCTGCTCCACGATGACGCCGCCGTCCATGAACGCGACCTGATCGGCGACCTGGCGGGCGAAACGCATCTCGTGGGTGACCACGACCATCGTCCAGCCCTCGGTGGCCAGATCTTTCATCACCGCGAGCACTTCACCGACGAGTTCGGGGTCGAGCGCGGAGGTCGGCTCGTCGAAGAGCATCAGCCGGGGGCGGATCGCCAGCGCCCGGGCGATCCCGACGCGCTGCTGCTGCCCGCCGGAAAGCTGGTAGGGGAACTGGTCGGCCTTGTCGGCCAGACCCACTCGATCGAGCAGGGCCAGGGCCTCGGTTCGCGCCTCCTCTTTCGGTCGCCGCTGGACCACGATCGGTCCCTCGGTGACGTTGGCGAGCACGCTCAGGTGGGGGAAGAGGTTGTGACTCTGGAACACCATCCCGCTCTGGGCCCGTAACCGGGCGGCCTCTCGCCTGCGCACCTTCCGCGAGAACGGCTGCGAGAAGTCGACGCTGACGTCGCCGATCCGGACCAGACCGGAGTCGGGTGTCTCCAGGGCGTTGAGCGAGCGCAGCACCGTGGTCTTGCCCGAACCCGACGGGCCGATCAGCACCGTCACGGTGCCGGGGGCCACGGTCAGGTCCACACCGCGCAGGACCCGATTGTCACCGAACGACTTCGTGATCGCGCGGGCCTGCAGCAGCGGCGAGGTCCCGGTCACGAGGCCACGTACCGGTCGAGGCGGGTCTCCAGGTGGGTCTGGGCGAAGGAGAGCACGAGGCAGATCACCCAGTAGTAACCGGCCGCGACCGCGTACAGGGTGAAGAACTCATAGGTCGGCGCGGCCGCCTCCTGAGCTTTGCGCAGTAGTTCGGTGACCTGGATCGTGGACGCCAGCGAAGTGTCCTTGACCAGCGAGATGAGGGTGTTCGACATCGGCGGCACGGCCACCCGGGCCGCCTGCGGCAGAACGATCCGCCGCAGCGTGGTGACATAGTCCATGCCCACCGTCGCCGCGGCTTCGGCCTGGCCTTTCGGCACGGAGAGGATGGCCGCCCGGACCACCTCGGAGGCGTAGCCGCCGACGTTGAGGGTAAAGGCGATGCAGGCACTCGGGAACGGGTCGATCGTGGCCCCCAGCGATGGCAGTCCGTAGTAGATGATGAAAAGCTGTAACAGCAAGGGTGTTCCGCGAATCACCGAGACGTAGCAGCGGGCGATCCAGGAGACGGGCGTGACCGGCGAGAGGCGCATCAGCGCCACGATCAGCGCCAGCACGAGACCGCCGGCGAAACTGATCAGCGTCAGCGGGATCGTGCCCTTGACCGTGCCCTCGAGCAACGGCCCGAGGGAATCCCGGACCAGGCCCGGGGTTCCGTCCGCGAGCATCAGGAGGCGGACGGAGACGCCGTCGCCGTCGCGGTCGCGCCGGTGCCCGTGACGTCCTGGCCGAACCACTTCAGCGAGATCTGCTTCAGGGTGCCGTCGGCGGCCAGCGCGGCCAGCGCGGTGTCGAACTGCTGGGCCAGTGCAGCACTGTCGCGGCGGAAGGCGAACCCCTGCTCGGTCCGGTCACCGGTCTGGGCCGCGATCTTGACGCCGGTGTCCTTGGAGGTCTTGAGGTAGTCGAGGATCGCCAGGCTGTCGTTGATGGTCACGTCGACCCGATGTTGTTTGAGCAGGGCGATGGCCTGGGTGAGCCCCTCGACTCCGTCGATCTTGGCCCCGGCGGCCTTGGCCGTCTGGGCCCAGTTGCTGGTGATGGACTGCGCCGACGTCTTTCCCTTGATGTCGGCCAGGCGGGTCACCGAGTTGTCGTCGGCCCGGGTCACGACAACGCCGGTCGAGACCGTGTAGGGCGTGGAGAACGCGTACTTGGCCTGGCGCTCGGGATTGATCGAGATCTGGTTGGCGACGACGTCGTACCGCTTCGCCTCGAGTCCGGCGAAGATCGAGTCGAAGGTCGTCTCGGAGAACTCGACCTTGCGGTGGAGTTTCTGGCCCACCGCCTCGACCACTTCGATGTCGTAGCCGGTGAGCTTGTTGCTCGCCGGATCGTGGAACGTGAACGGCGAATAGGTGCCCTCGGTGCCGACCTTCAGCGGGCCGGCGGACGCTCCGGAAGCACCGGAGGAGCCCGAGCCGCCCGACCCACCGCACCCGGCGACGGCCAGCGCCACCAGCGCCACGACCGGCGTGAACCTGACCACAATCTTTGAACGGAACATCTTCACCTCAATGTTGATCGGTGTGATCAACTTAGACGATCCGGTCGAAGACGGCCAATCGGGGGTGGTTCAGGCTCCGCTGAAGCACTGCTCCCACGCCTCTCGCATCGCTCCAGGACGACCAGAGCCGAACGGTCCACCCCCCGGCGCTCCTTGGCCGTGATCCGGTGAAGATCCTGATCCGACCGCCCCGGATCCGACCCACCCCGATCCGATCAATCAGGTCCGCCGCTGGGCCAGTCGCTGGGCCAGCCCGATCAGAACCACAGCCCCGATCACGGTCTCCGCCGCGACCTGGCCCAGGGTCCGGAACAATTCGGCGGAAGTAGGGGGCACGTCCGAGAAGGAGACGGCGATCGGGCGCACCGGCGGGAAGCCGGGAATCAGGATCTCGAGCAGGAAGACGACGATGCCGCCGATCACGGCCCAGGCCGGCGCCCGCAGCAGCGGGCGGCTGAGCAGGCCGCCGAAGGCCACCCCGGCCAGGGAGCTGAGCAGGTGCCCGATCAGCCCGGCGAGCACGTCTGAGGCAGTGGCCCGGTGTCCGGTCAGCAGTGGCCAGAGCACACCGATCGCGGTGAGGAACTGGCAGGCCAGAAAGGCGACCGCGAGCTTGGTCAGCCGGACCGTCAGCGCGCTGCCGACCGCCACCGTGGTGATCCCGGTCTGGATCGGATCCTCACTGTTCAGCACCGTGATCGTGACCCAGATCGCGATCGGCAGCAGCGCCGTCGCGGTGAACCCGTAACCGCCCAGGGCCGTGCCGCCGACCGCAGTGCCGGAAACGGTGAGAATGAGAAACAGCACGCCCGGCGCGACCCACCGCCCGGCCCGCAGTACGTCGCCGGCCAGGTACCGGACCAATGAAACGATGATCACCAGGTCTCCTCCGCCTCGGCCAACTGGAGATCGCCACGGACGAAGGACCAGCCGTGGCTGAGCGCGGTGCGCAGCGCGCCGTCGGGATCGCTGGTGATCACTACCACCTGGCCGCTGGCGGGCTCGTCGTCGACGGAACGAACTCCGGGCAGTTCGGCCAGTAGCGCCGCCGAGGCCGTCGCCTCCACCGCCCGGAGCTCGATCCGGGCCAGGCGATCGCCGGACCGGACCGGGCCCGACCCGGACCGGAGCGAACCAGGTGAGGTGGAGGCCGGCGCCGGTCTCAGGCGGCCGACGGTGAGCCGATGAAAGGCATCGGCATCCTCCAGGGCCGCCGGATGATGGGCGCCGACCACCACGCTGCGGCCGTCGGCCCGGGTTTCGGCCAGGATCGCCCTCAACTCCGCCGTCGCCTCCCGGTCGAGCCCGCTGAACGGTTCGTCCAGCACGGTCAGGACGGCCGGAAAACCGAAGGCCTGGGCGAGAGAGACTTTTTGGCGATTTCCCTTGGACAACTGGATGATCGGCACGTCCGGCCCGGGGCTGAGCTGCAATCGTTCCAGCAGGTTCAGCGACCGGGCCTGAATGAGATCGGCCTCGGGACCACGCAAACGGGCCATCTGCAGGAGGTAGCGCTCGGCAGTCATCCGCAGGGCGGCCGGAAGCCGTTCCGGCACATAGCTTACCGACCGCCGAGGACGGCGCGCCGCGCCCTTGCTGGCGCTGGAGAGACCAGCCAGGATCCGCAGCAGCGTCGACTTGCCGTCTCCATTGCCGCCGAGCACCGCGTGCACAGTGCCGGCACCGATCACCAGGTCGACATTCCGGAGCACCCATCCACCCGAGCGCGAGTACCGCTTCCACACCCCGCGCAGGCTGGCCGCCTCCGTTTCGGTCATCCGCGAACCCTCGTCTGCTCCCGATCGAACTGGTCAGGGTACGCCCCGGCGGGGTCTACCCGGCGATCGCCGGAAACAATAGCCTAAACCCTTATGGATTATTTGCACTACTTTGGTGGTGTTTCATTGCTGACCGTAGGCCCTCCAGGCCGGCCCCTGAGCAAACATGAGTATTTTGACCAACAAACCTTTACATTAACTATGCCTACATACCGTTCAATGCGTATCTTTGCCGACATGCGACGCATTATGACCGTGTTTCTGACGGTGCTCGCGCTGAGCGTGAGCGCGGGCACAGCCCAGGCCGCCCCGACCCCCGGCAGCCCCGGGATCGGCGACAGCTATTTCCCCGACTACGGCAATGGCGGCTACGACGTCGGCCACTACGACATCCGACTGCGGTACTGGCCCGGCACCGACCGGCTGACCGGTACCACCACGATCCTGGCCACCGCCACCCAGGACCTGTCCGCGTTCGACCTCGACTTCGTCCTCGACGTCAGTTCGGTCCAGGTGAACAACCGGGCCGCTACCTTCACCCGCAGCGGCGACCACGAACTCGTCATCACCCCGGCGCGGCCGGTGACCAGCGGCACCTCACTGACCATCGCCGTCACCTACTCCGGGATCCCGTCCACGGTGAAAGCCGAGGGCTTCACCTCCTGGACCCGTACCGACGACGGCGCCCTGGCGGTCAACGAACCGGAAAGCGCCTGGTGGTGGTTCCCGAGCAACGACCACCCGCTCGACAAGGCCAGCTTCGACGTCTCCGTGCTGGCCCCGGACGATGTGCAGGTGATCAGCAACGGGGTCGAGACCAGCGACCCCGTCCCCGGCCCGACCGGCTGGAGCCGCTGGTACTGGCGTTCGATCCACCCCCAGGCCACCTATCTCGCCGTGCTGGCGATCGGCAAGTACGCGATCGAGACCGACCACTCGGCGGACGGCTCACCGATCGTCACCGCCTACTCCAAGGAACTAGGTGACTTCGACGGCGCGGCCCGGGCCAGCGTCGGACGCACCGACGAGATCCTGGACTGGGAAAGCGGCATTTTCGGGCCGTACCCGTTCGAGGCGCGCGGCGGTGTGGTGGCTCCACCCGGATCGCTCGGCTTCGCCCTGGAAGCTCAGACCCGGCCGGTGTACGACGGCCGGTTCTGGCGACGCGGCAGCAACACCTACGTGGTCGTCCACGAGAACGCCCACCAGTGGTTCGGCGACTCGGTATCGGTGGCCGACTGGAGCGACATCTGGCTGAACGAAGGCTTCGCCAGCTATGCCGAGTGGCTCTGGTCGGAGGCCCAAGGCGAGGGAACGGTTCAGGAACTGGCCGACTACACCTACGCTTCTTACCCCGCTGACGACCCGTTCTGGCAGGTCAAGCCGGGCGACCCCGGAGCCGGTGACGTTTTTGACAACGCCGTCTACGACCGCGGTGCCTTGGCCCTGCAGGCCCTGCGCCTGGCCGTGGGCGACACTGCCTTCTTCGCCACCCTCAAGGACTGGGCGGCCCAGCGGCAGTACGGCAACGGCACGATCAAGCAGTTCCAGGCGCTGGCCGAGCAGGTCTCCGGCCAGAATCTGGACGACCTGTTCCGGCTCTGGCTGTTCACCCCGGGCCGGCCACCAGCCCCCAGCCCGGACGCCACCAGCGGCACCCGGGCCAAGGCCGCGGTACCGGCGCAACCGAAGTCCTGGGCCCGGATTCAGGAGGTGAACGCCCTGCTGTCCAAACCGTAGTTCGTCGCCCGGGCGGCTACTGGTTGCCGGCCCGCAGAACCTGGCCCAGGCGCTCGCGTACACAGACGCACCGTGTTGTACAGAAGAAGACGTTCAAGACCGGGGCCACCTCGGGTCACCACGCCGCCGGCCACGTGGGAGGCACCGCCGGCCCTGCGGCTATGCCGGTCACTATTACTGGGTTGGGTGGAAATTCCGTCGGCAAATGACCGACGGAATTTCCACACCAACGCGCGCTGCGCCGCCGTCACCGCTCGAAGGACGTCGATGCAGCCCTTGGTCACGGCGAACTGGGTGGAGGGGCCGGCAGACCCCGCAGAACCGCGGCCAGCGGCTCTGACCCGGCCGTTCTGACTGGCCGTTCTGACCCGCGCGTCAGCCGGTGGTGCAGCTCACCGTCGGGGACGTCGCCGTCCCGGTGGCGTTGAACCCGAAGGTGGTCGAGGCCCCGGCCGCCAGTGACCCGTTGTAGGACAGGTTCTTCACCGTCACCGCGGTGCCGCTGGTGCTGAGCGTGCCGCTCCAGAGCTGGGTGATGGCCTGCCCGGCGGCCAGCGTCCAGGACGCCGTCCAGTTGGTGATCGCCGAGTTGCCCGCGGTCACAGTGACCTGTCCCTGGAAACCACCCGAGTAGGAGTTGACCGTCGAGTACGCGGCCGTGCACGCCCCGGCCCCGGCGGTGGGGGTCGGGGAGGAACTGGCGGTCGGTGAGGAAGTGGGCGTGGCCGTCGGCCCGGCGACCGGCGGGATCAGGTACGGGCCGATAATGGCCTGCTTGGCCTGGTTCACGGTGTTCCAGTCGTCACCGACGATGCCACCGGTGTCACCGGAGTCGGGGTTCCAGGACCAGTAGGTGAACGACATCCCGTTCACACCGGTGCCCATGTACGCCAACAGCGCCTTCATCCACTGGGTGTCGCGGGGGTCGGCCAGCGTGCTGCCGAACTCCCCGACCAGGACCGGGGCGATGTTCTGCTTGTAGAGATAGCCCCAGAAGTGGTCCCAGACGGCCGGCAGGTTGGCCGGGAAGTTCGGGTTGGCCGTGGTGTCGAACCAGGGCTGGTGGTCGTAGACCGAGATGCCGTAGTCGTGAGCGGAGTAGACCAGCCGGTTGGCCACGTCGAGCCGGACCGGGTATTTCCCGGCGAGCGAGAGGTTCCCGCCCCACCAGTCGCAGGCCAGCGGGTCGTCCGGGGTGCTGTCCCAGACGTTGGGACTCCCACCGCTGGGCAGGTCACAACTGACGCCCTCGACGATGATCAGCCAGTTCGGGTTGGTCGCCAGGATGGCATTGCCGATCCGCTCCGCGGCCAGCCGCCAGTCCCGGGCGTCACCACCACCCCAGTCCGCCCCGGTGCCGGCCGGATCGGTGCCGTCCGCGTGCGGCTCGTTGAAGAGGTCGGCGCCGACCACGGTCGGGTTGTTCGCGTACCGGGTGGCCAGTGATTTCCAATCGGCGATCTCGCTGGCCTCGCTGACGCCGGCGCCGTTCCAGAGCGCGGTCTGACCGGCGGTGGTCGGCCGGTGCCGGTCGAGAATGATCCGCATGCCCTTACTGCCGGCATAGGCCACGACCTTGTCCAGGATCTGCAGCGGCGACAAACCGACCAGGTCCGGGTTGGTGTCGGTGTTGACGCTCGTCGCCGTGGCCCCGGCCGCGATGGACGAACCGGTGTACGGCACCCGGATGGTGTTGTAGCCGAGCGCGGCCATGTGGTCGAGCTGCTGGGTCCAGGTCGCCGGTTTACCCGCCCACAACCCGTGGAAGGTCTGGTTGTCGGTCTCCATGCCGAACCAGTTCAGCCCGGTGAGCCGGACGGTGGCCCCGGTGCTGTCCAGGATCTGGTTACCGCTGGTGTGCAGGTAACCGGTGCCGGTCCCCCCGGCGGCCGCGGCGGCCGCGGCGGGGGTGGCCGCACTGGCCGGGCTGGACAAGGTCATGGCGGCACCGACCGCAGCGGCCACGGCCACGGCGGTGAGCACTCCGCCGAACCTTCTCAACTTCCGCGTAGGAATCATCATTGGCTCCTTCGGTGGAACTATTTTCGGATGGGTCTCAATTTCGAGTATCAGAGTGCTGAAATCGTGAAACTCTTTCATTCAAAGCACCCTACGCACGGACGCCGAGCGGCCCGGCCCGAGCCCTCGGCCGCCGTTCCCGAGCGGAAATCGGGCGCCGGGGAAGGCGATCCGGTTCCGGCCGAGGGCCACATCAGCGGTCGCCGCAGGTCCGGGACCGGCCACAACGGTCGAAACGCGGGCAATGACGTCGCGGCCCGGAAAAGTCACCTCCACCAAAGCGGTACGAATAGAAAGGCCCGGCCAGCGGAATGTATCAACGTGTCCGGGAAAACTCGATGCACCGCCACCGCGAGCAGCCCCGTCACCCGTCACCCGTCACTGGCTCGAGGGCCCTCAGCGATCAGGCTCGAGGGCCCTCAGCGATCAGAGAGGATCCTGTGCCTCTCGATCAGGGATGACCCTGATCAGATCTGGGGCGTAGTCAGTCCTATCCCTGATGCGTCCGTAGTCGCAGGTCTGCGACTCTCTTAACCATGATCAAGGTGGAAGCACTGACCAAGAAGTACGGTTCCTTCCGTGCGGTGGACGACATCTCCTTCACCGCCGAGGCCGGCCGGGTCACCGGATTTCTTGGACCCAACGGCGCCGGCAAGTCCACGACCATGCGGATCATGGTCGGGCTGACCCCGCCCACGGCCGGCAACACGACGATCTCCGGGCGGCACTACGCCGACCTGCCCAATCCCGGGCGTGAGGTCGGGGTCCTGCTGGACGCCTCGGCCCAGCACGCCGGGCGCACCGGCCGGGAGATCCTGACCATCGCCCAGCGGACCATGGGGCTGCCGGCCGCCCGGGTCGAGGAAATGCTCCAGCGGGTCAGCCTGACCCCGACCGAGGCCACCCGCCGGGTCCGCAACTACTCGCTGGGGATGCGGCAGCGTCTCGGGATCGCCACCGCCCTGATCGGCGACCCTGAGGTGCTGATCCTGGACGAACCGGCCAATGGGCTCGACCCGGCCGGCATCCGCTGGATGCGCGACCTGCTGCGCGAATACGCCGACCGGGGCGGGACCGTGCTGCTGTCCTCACACCTGCTGCACGAGATCGAGGTCATCGCCGACGACCTGGTGGTGATCGGCAACGGCCGGATCGTCTCCCAGGGCACCAAGGCCGCGCTGCTGCAGCGGGCGGGCACGTTCGTCCGGGCCTCGGCCCGTCAGGGCGAGTTACTGATCGCCCTGACGGAGGCCGGCCTGGATCCCTCCCCGTCCGGGGACGACGGTCTGCGCACCACGGCCGACCCCGAACAGGTCGGAAGGATCGCCCTCGCCGCCGGCGTGCCGCTGGTAGAACTGCGCACCGCCGACGGCGCCGGACTCGAGGAAATGTTCCTCGAGCTCACCTCGGACACCCAGCGAGACGGAGTCACGTCATGAGCGCCACCACCAGTGCCGTAGCCGCGGATCGTCCGAGGACCAGACGGGACGCCCCGGCCGAGCCGATCCGGCCGATCCCGCTGAGCCGGGTGATCTCGGTCGAACTACGCAAGATGTTCGACACCCGGTCCGGCTTCTGGCTGATGGCCAGCATCGCCATCGCGGCGGTGCTGGCGACCGGCGCCGTCATCCTGTTCGCCCCCGACCGGGGAGTGAAGTACTCCAACTTCGCGGCCGCGATCGGCTTCCCGATGGCGGTCATCCTGCCGATGGTCGCGGTCCTGTCGGTCACCAGTGAATGGAGCCAGCGCAGCGGACTGACCACCTTCACCCTGGTCCCGCACCGGGGCCGGGTGGTGCTGGCCAAGGCGGTCGCCACCATCGGTGTCGCGGTGGCCTCGATGGTGCTGGCGCTGGTGATCGGCGCGCTCGGCAACGTGCTCGGCTCGGCCGTCAACGGCGTGGACACCAGGTGGGACAGCTCCCTGCTCACCTTCCTGGACATCGTGCTCGGCAACATCCTCGGCCTGCTGATCGGCTTCATGCTCGGCGTGCTGATCCGCAACTCGGCCGGGGCGATCGTCGGCTATTTCGTCTTCTCCTTCGTGCTGCCCACGCTGTCCGGTCTGCTCGCCGCGAACGCGGACTGGTTCCATCGCCTTCAGCCGTGGGTGGACTTCAACGTCGCCCAGGGCGCCCTGTTCAGTGGGGACCTGACCGGACGGCAGTGGGCCCATCTAGGCGTCAGCAGCATCATCTGGCTGATCATCCCGCTGGCCGTGGGGGTCCGGCAGGTCCTGCGTTCCGAGGTCAAATAGCTCGAGATTTCGGGCCCGGCACCCGTAGACATAACGGCCTAAATGGACAACAGTGCCGGGCATGGCAGAACCGCATTCCAGTCGGCGCACCTTCCTGTCAGCCTCCGCGGCCCTGTCAGCCTCCGCGGCGGCCGCAGTCGCCGGGCCCGTCCTGGGGGCGAGTGCGGCTGAGGCCGGCCCACGGAGCGCGAGCGGCCCGGGGCGGTCGCCCCGGGCCCAGGCGCCCGATGCGCAACTGCGAGCGCTGCTGCGCGAGATCGATCCCCGGCGGATCCAGGCCACCGTCGAACGGCTCGCGGCCTTCGGTACCCGGCACACGCTCTCGGCCCAGGACGACCCGGTTCGCGGCATCGGGGCGGCCCGGGACTGGATCTTCGAGCAGCTCACCGGGTACGCGGCGGCCTCGGGAGGCCGGATGACGGTGCAGCTTCAGCCGTTCACCCAGCCGGTGTCCCCCCGGATCCCCACCCCGACGCGGATCACGAACGTGGTCGCCACCCTGGCGGGCGACACCGCACCGGAGCGGATCTACGTGGTCACCGGCCACTACGACTCCCGGGCCACCGACATCCTGGACTTCACCAGCGACGCGCCCGGGGCGGACGACGACGCGTCCGGGGTCGCCGCGGTGCTGGAGCTGGCCCGGGTGATGGCCACCCGGCCTACCGAGGCGACGATCGTGTTCGCGGCGGTCGCCGGTGAGGAGCAGAACCTGTACGGCTCCGACCACCTGGCCCAGGTGCTCAAGGACGCCGGCGCGGACGTGCAGGGCATGTTCAGCAACGACATCATCGGCACCGGCGACGCTCACGACGGCAGCACCCCCGACCCGCACACGATCCGGCTGTTCGTCGAGGGCGTGCCCACCGCGGAGACGCCCGCGCAGGCCACGATCCGCAAGTCCGTGGGGGGCGAGAACGACGGCCCGTCCCGGCAGCTTGCCCGCTTCGTGCGGGACGTCGCCGAGAACCCGCAGACCGGGATGACGGTCCGGGTGGTCTGGCGCCGAGACCGGTACCTGCGCGGCAGTGACCACATCTCGTTCCTGTTGCGCGGTTACCCGGCGGCCCGGTTCACCGAACCCCGGGAGAACTTCGCCCACGAGCACCAGAACGTCACCGTCGTCGACGGCCGGCAGTTCGGCGATCTGGTGGAATTCTGCGACTTCGGCTACATCGCCCGGGCCACCCGGGTGAATGCGGCCGTGCTCTGGTCCCTGGCCCAGGCACCGTCGACGCCGCGGGACGTCGTCATCGACACCACCCAGCTCACCAACCAGACCACCTTGCGCTGGCAGGCCGGCACCGAGGCCAACCTGGCCGGGTACGAGGTGTTGTGGCGGGAGACGACGGCTGCGGACTGGACCCACGTCATCGACGTCGGCAACATCACCACGGTCACCATCGACCTGTCCAAGGACAACGTGTTCTTCGGCGTCCGGGCTCTCGACCGCGACGGTCATCGCAGCCCGGCCGCCGCCCCGCAGCCGTCGAGCTGAGTCACGATCGTCGCGCCGGGCGAATCAGGCTGAACTGAACCGAACCGAACCGAGCTGAGCTGAACCGAACTGAACCGAACTGAGCTAGTCACTCGGAGGGGTACTTCACGCCCAGCACGGCGCGGGCCTGGTCCAGCAACTCCAGGATCGAGATCGTGTCGGCGGGCGGGATCAGGGGGCTCTGGGTCTCACCGGCCCGCAGGCACCGCTCCACCTCTTCGATCTCCGGACCGTAGCCGACGCCCTGCCCGGCGATCGGGTCCTCGATCCGGTACTCGTGCTCGCCGGTGTGGACGATCAATCCGCTCGGCCGGAACATCGGGGCCACGAACGAGATCCACCCCTGGCTGCCGTAGATGACCGCCTCGTTCGGGGCGGGAGTCGAGGTCGAGCACCAGACCTGGGCTTTCGGGACCCCGCCGTAGAGCCATTGCATGGCCACGGTGTCGTCCGCACCGGTGGGCGCCAGGGTCCCGGCAGTCTGGATCTCGTCCGGGCGGCCGAGGAAGAGGTGGGCGAAGGTCATCGGGTAGATGCCGAGGTCCAGCAGGGCCCCACCACCGTTGCCGAGGTCGTAGAGCCGGTGGGCCGGGTCGAAGGGGAGGCCGAGACCGAACTCGGTCCGCAGGCCGAGGACCTCACCGATCGCGCCCTGCCAGATCAGTTCCTGGGCCCGGAGGATCAGCGGGTTGGTCCGCATCCACATCGCTTCCATGGCGAACACCTGCGCCTTGGCCGCGGCCGCGAACACCTCGCGGGCGTCGGCGGCGTTGAGACACAGCGGCTTCTCGATCAGCACCGGTTTGCCGGCCTCGATCGCCAGCAGGGCCAGCGCACGATGTCCCGGGTGGGTGGTGGCCACGTAGACGACGTCCACGTCGTCATCGTTCACCAGGGCTTCGTAACTGCCGTAGCCGCGCGCGGCACCGAAGCGGGTGGCGAATTCACCGGCCCGGCCGGCATCCCGGGCGGCGACCGCACCGATCACGTTGCCACTGGTGAGGTTGATGTTCTCGCCGACCTGGGCGGCGATCCCACCGGCGCCGAGGATTCCCCAGCGGATCGGCTGGTCGGCAGCTATGGGTCGGGTCATCGATGCTTCTCCTGAAGAGATACGGGCAGGCACGAAAGATGGGCCAGGTACGAGGTACCGCAGGTGCGAAATACGGGCAGGTGATCAGATATCGGCCATTGCATTCCAGATATCGGAACAATAGTCTACAGTTCGGAACGTGTCTGAGAGTACTGGCAAAGTCCCAGTGGGGGAACCGACGGGTTCAGCGGCCGCGCCGGTAGGATCCGACCGGGTCCTTGCCGTCCTGACCGAATTGGCCCGGCGCCCGGCCGGGATCGGCCTGGACGAGCTCGCGCGAACCGTCGACTCTCCCAAACCCACCGTTCACCGGGCCCTGGCCGCGCTGCGCCGGGCCGGCTTCGCCAGCCAGAACGGTCGCGGCCATTACCAGCTCGGCGACGAATTCATCCGCCTCGCGTTCAGCAATTACGAAGCCCGCCCCGATCATCTGCGGGTTCAGCCCATCCTCGAGGAACTGGCCGAGCGGTTTGCCGAAACCGCCCACTACGCCGTCCTCGAGGACAGATCCGTGGTGTACCGGGCGAAAGTGGACCCATCGGTCGGAGCGGTCAAGCTGACCTCCACCATCGGCGGGCGCAGCCCCGCCCACAGCACCGCCGTCGGCAAGGTACTGCTCGCCTACCGCCTGCCGGACGACGACGCGGTCCGCGACTGGGTCTCGGCCGGCCCGCTGAACGCCCGCACCGAACGGACCAGGACGAGCGCCGCGCAGCTCGCGCCGGAGCTCGCCCTGATCCGCGAACGAGGCTTCGGCACCGAGGACCAGGAGAACGAACCAGGCATCAGCTGTCTGGCCGTGCCGATCTTCCTCGGCTCCCCGAACATCCCGAGCGGAGCGATCAGCGTCAGCGCCCTGACCTATCGGACCCCGCTGGCCACCCTGATCGACGATCTACCCGCCGTCATCGGCATCGTCGAGCGCTGGTGTGAGCCGGTCACCCGGGTTGGGGTCAAGCCGTTCGACGTCAAGCCGTGATCACCACCTTGTGGGCGGTCGGATCCGACGTCAGCGTGTCCAGCGCGCGACCGTAGTCGGCCAGGGCGAACCGGTGGGTGATGAGCCCGTCGGTCCGTACCCGGCCCGCGCGCAGGGCGGCGATGGCGGCCCCGAACGAGGTCATCTCGGCGAACGAACCCTTGATCGTGATCTCCCGCCGGAACATGTCGTACGGGTGGAACCTCAGCACGTCGTCGGCCCGGGTCACCCCGTACACCAGCACGGTCCCGCCGTTGCGGGTGAGCGGCACACACATTTCCCCGACCGCGACCGTACCGGTGGCCTCGACCACGACGTCGTATCCGTCGCCTTCCGGAGACATCCGGCGCAGCGTTTCCATGGTCCGGTCCGGGTCGTCGCGGTCGATCCGGACCGTCTGATCGATTCCGAGGCCGGTCGCGGTGTCGAGCTTGAACTGCCGCAGGTCGGCCACCGTGACCGAGCAGGCCCCACCACTGGCGATCAACTGGGCCAGCAGCAGGCCGGTCGGGCCGGCCCCGAACACCAGGACGCTGACCCCCGGCCGCAGTTGCAGGGTTTCCAGGCCGTGCATCGCGCACGCGGCCGGTTCGGTGAAGACGGCGGTGTCCCGGGGCAGGCCTTCGACCGAGAACACCTGGTTCTGGGGCACATTCGCGTACTCGGCGAAAAATCCCTGGTTGTTGGTGCCGAATCCCTGGAAATCCTGGCAGAGGACCAGCCGGCCGGCCCGGCAGTAGGAACACTTGCCGCAGTGGACGTTCGGGTTCACCGCGACCTGCTCGCCCACCCGGAACCGGGTGACGTCGTCCCCGAGCTGATCGACGACGCCGACGACCTCGTGGCCGGGGATCATCGGGAAGAGCGCCTCGAAGCCACCCTCGTGCAGGTGCAGGTCGGTGCCGCAGACACCGACCTGGTCAACCTTGATCCGGACCTGGCCGGAACCGGCTTGCGGGGTCGGGACGTCGGCGAGCGTGAAGCTGCGGGGGGAGTCGTAGCGGACCGCTTTCATCATTCTCTCCTAGGAGCAGTGCCGAGGTCTTCGCTGCTGAGGTCTTCGGTGCCGAGGTCTTCGCTGCTGAGGTCGGGCCAGAACGGCGGCTGGGCCCCGGAGCGGGTGCAGGTGTCGGCGGCCACCCGGGTCGCCGTCCGGAGCAGGAGCTCCAGAGCACCGGCATCGAGGGTGCTCACGCCGTCCCGGGAGAGCCGGTCCATCCGGTGCAGCCAGGCCAGTCCCCCGGCCATGAAGGCGTCGCCGGCCCCGACGGTGTCGATCACCTCGACCGGGACGGCGCCGACCCGGCCCCGAGCCCGGGTGGTCGAGGCCCAGGCCCCGTCCGCGCCCAGCGTGACCAGGACCAGGGCGACGCCGGAGTCCAGCCAGCGCTGCGCCACCGACTGGTAGGTCTCCCCCGGGTACAGCCAGGCCAGATCCTCGTCGCTGACCTTGACCAGGTCGCTGCCGGCCACCCATCCGACCATCCGGGCCAGGTAGGCCGGGCGGTCGGTGACCAGGCTCGGGCGGACGTTGGGGTCCAGGGACACCAGGCGCCGGCCGGACTCCCGGCGGACCAGCCCGTCCAGGGTCGAGGCCTGCGGTTCCTGGAGCAGGGCGATGGAGCCGAAATGCAGGGCCGCACCGTCGGGAAGCCGGCCACCGCCGGGCAGGCCGGTGAGGTGCTCGGGCCGCAGACCCCGATCGGCCGCCGCGGCGGTGTGGAACGAGTACCCGGCCTGACCGTCGACAACATTCGCGACGCCCAGACCGGTCAGGTCGGAGGTCGGGATCAGGTACGAATTCAGGACCCCCGATCCGGCCAGGTGCGCGCGCAGCAACCCACCGAACTCGTCGTCCGACACCCGGGCCAGCAGCGTCACCGGAACCCTCAGACGCCCCAGACCGACCGCGACGTTCAGGCAGGAACCACCCGGATGCGGCTCGTAGCAGGGTGTTCCGCGGGCCGTTCGGCTCGTGGTGAGGTCGATGAAGGCATCCCCGGCGACGACCACGGCCGGAGGTGACACGGCCGGAGGTGACACGGCCGGGGGTGAGACGGCCGGGGGTGAGACGGCCGGGGGTGAGACGATCGCCGGTGGCGACACGGGACGCGGGACCGGGCCGGCGTTCATGAGGTCGCCGTGACGGCGTCCTCGAAGGCCCGTACTGCCTCCCGGGTGAGCTCGTCGGCGAAGAACTGCTCGGCGACGGCCGGGGCCATGGTGAAACAGTCGACGCCGTGCCGGGCCAGCGCCACCATTGCCGGCACGTCCCGGACGCTGGCCAGCAGTACCTTGGTCGGGCTGCCGGTGGCGGTCAGGATCTCGTGCATGGCCAGCACATCGGCGAACCCGTCGCGACCGGCGTCCTGCAATCGGCCCAGGT
>Ga0265340_10000538_pt1 | contig 20927 bp, 16 predicted proteins | sample 4CB225metaG_FD_202082 | JGI IMG/M metagenome (GOLD analysis project Ga0265340, IMG submission 202082) | Rhizosphere microbial communities from Carex aquatilis grown in University of Washington, Seatle, WA, United States - 4-CB2-25 metaG | ecosystem: Host-associated > Plants > Roots >...
CCACGCTCAAGTACGATAGCCGCTATGGGATGGATGCCGGCGATGACGAGCGAAGGGCGGACGAGGACACAATGCTCACAACACCCAATCTCTTCCGCTTTGTCGAGCCTTGATCGCGGAAATTCACCATTGGCACCGGGGGACAGAAGTTTGGCCGCGACGTCTCGGCGAAACCGCTCAACGTCGATCCGGTCCGCAGGCGGAGCATTTGAGATCCCGCATGGATGGGCGCCTGTCTAAGTCGTTGTGCAAATGATCGCGCTAGTGGCCATGACGGTCTTCATTGTCCTTGGCGTGCTGGGGACAACCGGGAAGCTGTTGTTTGATAATTGGCGGGTTCGGCGGGCCATGAGATTGCCGGTCCCGGTTGCAGTAGCGCCGGATAAACCTGCAAACCCGTCCACCAGATGACCCATGGATCGCATGCCAAGCGCGGAAGACAGGACATCGCCTGAGCACGCTTCGCTTTGTCTCGTTGCGTGGGGGGTCATGAGCAGAACGATTCCCAAAGTACATCAGGTAAGGCTGACCCGACTCGGATGGCGAAGATGAATAGGGGAACGTCAATTGGCTAACCGGGCGCGAAGTTAGCCAAAAGGGACAAAAACCTACGGAAAATCAATCGCTGGAAAAGACTATGGCTCCCCGGGCCGGATTCGAACCAGCGACCAACCGGTTAACAGCCGGTTGCTCTACCACTGAGCTACCGGGGAACGTGAGGGCGCGTTCTCTAGCGCGTCCCGAAGGTCATGGCTATATCAAACTGTGTCGCCACGACCAACTCATCGACAGAACTGATGACCAAAGCCGACGCCCAGAGGCCAACGATTCGGTTTGGGCGCTTCCGCATCAAAGTGCCAGGGACGCGGCTGCAACGCACGATCCTCGGCGTCGCCCTGTGCATCGGCGGGGTGCTGGGATTCCTGCCGATCCTCGGATTCTGGATGCTACCGCTGGGCATCCTCGTCCTGTCGGTCGAATTTCATCCAATTCGGCGGTTACGCCGGAGGTTCGAGGTCTGGTGGGGCCGCCGAAGGCGTAAAGCATCTGTCGCAAAAAGGGACTAAGACCCACAAAAGAAGAGGGCCGGGGGGTTAGCCCGGCCCCAAGGCGTTGGGTAATGGTGGGGTGTCTTCAAGGGAAGACGAGGGGAAGATGCCTGATCAAGGTTAACAAAACCTTAACAGGCAGCCCGCCTTTGAAATTTAGTGGAATCTGGAGGCCACGCCCGGAATTGAACCGGGGTACACGGTTTTGCAGACCGTTGCGTCACCACTCCGCCACGTGGCCCCAGGAGCGCCGTCGGCAACGCGGTTAGCCGAAAAACCGCGCCACCGACAGGAGGAGCGGGCTATATCAGATCGATGCGCCCTGCGACAACCGGCCCTGTGCGGGGCGTAGGCCTCCGTCCAATTGTCAACACAGTACTCTGTGGTTATCTCCCTCCCGATGCTCCGATAAGCGAGTCCCGATGACCGATTACGCCGTTCAGCGCTCCCATATGGTCGAAAGCCAACTGAGCACCAACGACGTAGCGGACCCCAGGATCCGGTTGGCTATGGCCGCCGTCCCGCGCGAACAGTTCGTCCCGGAAGCAAGGCGCGCGATGGCCTATTGCGACCTGTCCGTGGAGGTCTCGCCCGGGCGCTATCTGCTTGAGCCGCGCTGCCTGGCCAAACTCCTGGTCCTCGCCATTGTGCAGCCCACGGATCATGTGCTCGATGTCGCCTGCGCGACGGGATACGGCACCGCGGTCCTGGCGCAGCTGGTCAAGTCCGTCGTGGCCGTGGAACAGGATGGCGATCTCATGCGCCAAGCGGTGGAAAGACTGCGCGGCGTCGCGAATGTGACCGTCGTGCAGGGCGCGCTCGCAGAAGGCGCCAAGGCGCAGGCGCCCTACGACCTGATCGTCGTTGAGGGTGGAATAGAGGAAGCGCCCGCGGCACTTCTGGCGCAACTCGCCGAGGGTGGGCGCTTGGTTGGAGTGCTTCAGCGAGGCGCACAAGGCCGCGCCCATATATTCGTTAGGGAACACGGGCGGGTGGGTTCGCGTCCGGATTTCGACGCGTCGGTTCCGGTCCTTGCGGAATTTCGGAAGTCGGTTGAATTCGTCTTCTGACATCCCCGCACATGACCGTCTCTTGAGGGGTCTGCCATGCGGATTGCGTGCGCTTACGCGTTCGTCGTTTTGTCGTCCTTGTCAGTGCCGGCGCCGGCTGTTGCCGCTGACGCGCCCGGCTTTTCGTTGCAGGAAGCGCTAGGCGTTGCCTACGAGACCAATCCGCAGCTCGCCGCTGCCAGGGCAGGTGTGCGGGCGAGCGACGAAGGCGTCGCCCAGGCCAACGCCAACTGGAGGCCAAACATCGCCGCCAGCGGCACCTATGGCTTCGAGAAGTATAATTACACCGGGACCCCGGGTTGGTTCGGGACCCATCCCTTGTCCGCTCAGCTCGCCGTGACGGAGACGCTCTTTCGCGGCGGGCGAACCTATGCAGAGATCGGTCAGGCAAAGGCCGTCGTGCGCGGCGCCCGCGCCCAACTCATCGCGGCGGAGCAGACCGTACTTCTCGCCACCGCCACCGCCTATATGGACGTCGTCCGCGACACGGCGATCCGCAAGCTCCGTGAGCAGAACGTCGATGTTCTGCGCAAACAGCGCGACATGACGGCGTTGGAGTTCAAGGCCGGTTCGCTCACCCGCACCGACGTCGCACAGTCCGAGGCTCGGCTGGCCACCGCCCAGTCCGATCTGGTTGCCGCCGAGGGCCAGCTTGGGATCAGCCGCTCGAATTTCCTGCAGGAGATCGGTCGGCCGGCCGAGACGCTGGAGGACCTTCCGGCGCTGCCCTCCATCGTTCCGGGCGTCGAGGACGATGCCTTTGGGCTGGCGCACAAGCAGAACCCGGCCCTGGTGGCGGCTCAGGAAAACGAGCGCGCCACCAGCTATGCCGTCGACGATGCGGTCGGCGCGCTGGCGCCTACGGTTTCGGTGCAGGGCGGCTACGCCTATTCCCAGCAATCCTATAGCTCGACCATCGGGTCAGGCTCGGTCGTTCACGGCCTAGGCGTGATGGCCCAGGTCAACGTGCCGATCTACCAGGGCGGGGCGGAGGAGGCGACCATTCGTCAGGCCAAGGAGCTTCACGCTCAGGCCGAGTTGAACGTGACCGTGACGGATCTGCAGGTGCGCGACGCCGTCTCGCAGGCCTGGAGTAGCTTTCAGGCCGCGCAGGCAAGCATCGCCTCGAACCAGGCGACGGCAAACGCCGATGAGATCGCGTTCATGGGGGTCAAGAAGGAGCAACAGGTGGGCGGGCGCACTGTTCTCGACGTCCTCAACGCCCAACAGGAACTTCTCAATGCGCAGGTCTCGGTCGTGACGTCGCAGCGCAATGCGACGGTGGCGGCCTACCAGCTGCTCGCGTCCGTGGGCGCCCTGACGGCCCAGTCCCTAGGCCTGAAGGTCAAGCTCTATGACCCGCTGGCCCACTATGACAGCGACGCGGCTCGCTGGGTAGGCTTTGGGGATTAAGGATCGCAGCAAGTATTTGGTCGAATTCTTAACTCCTTCTTTGCCTTCTTGGGCCAAGTGTTTTAGGGTCGAATGAGCAATCTGCCCGGCCGGAGCAACCGCATGTCATCGAGCCCTCAGCATGAACCGACGATGGAGGAAATTCTCGCCTCCATACGCAAAATCATTTCGGAGGATTCCAGCGAAGCACAGCCAGCGACGGAGGCAAAAGCTGCCCCAGCGCCGGTCTTCGCCCCCGTAGCCGCGCCGACCCCTGCACCGGCACCCGCCGCGGCGGACGTGCTCGAGTTGACGCAGGAAGTTCCGGCGGATCCGCCGCCACCTCCGGCCTACCAGCCACCGCCAGCTTATCAGGCACCTGCTGCCTACCAGCAGCCAGAGCCGGCCGCCCCGCCGCCGCAGAACGATGTCGTGTTTGAAACCTTCGAGGAGTCCGCCGTGAGCAATGAACCCGCACTGAACATCCACGAGGGGATTTTCTCGGACAAGACGCGCAAGGCGATGGACGACACCTTCACGAATATAGACTCGAGCGCCGAGGAGCCGCGCCGCACCGCCGCAGCCGCGCCGATCGCATCGGTCGCGCCGATGGATGCGGGCACCGTGGAAGCTGTTTTCGAGCGTGCCGTCAGAGAGGCCTTCGAGCCGGTCGTCAACAAATGGCTGGGCACCAATGCCGATGCCATCGTCGAGCGCATGAAGCCGTTGATCCGCGAATGGATGGACGAGCACTTCCCGGCGCTTCTCGAAGGGGCGGTACGCAACGAAGTGGCCCGCGTCGTAAAGGCGCGCGGTACGCCTAAGCGCTGACACCGGCAGATTGAGGCGTCCGGGGTCAGGCCCCCGGAAAGCCCTTGACGGCATGGCATCCGGGCTGGTTCACCCATCGCCCGGAGGGGATTCATGCTCGACAAGACGTTCAATCCCAAAGAGGTGGAAGGGCGCATCTACGCCCGCTGGCTGGAATCCGGCGCCTTCCGCGCGGGGCGCAGGCCTGACGCCGAACCTTTCTGCATCGTCATCCCCCCGCCCAACGTCACCGGCCGGCTGCACATCGGCCACGCGCTCAACAATACGCTGCAGGACGCGCTCGCCCGGTTCGAGCGGATGCGGGGCAAGGACGTGTTGTGGCAGCCGGGCATGGACCATGCCGGTATCGCCACCCAGCTGGTGGTCGAGCGCCAGCTCGCCGAGCGCCAGCAAAGCCGCGTCGGGTTAGGCCGCGAGAAGTTCCTGGAAGCGGTATGGACCTGGAAGGCGGAGTCGGGTGGGGCGATCTCCGAACAACTGCGGCGGCTGGGTGCTTCCGCCGACTGGTCACGCGAACGCTTCACCATGGACGAGGGGCTGTCGCGGGCGGTTTTGAAAGTGTTTGTCGAGCTTTACCGCCAGAACCTCATCTATAAGGACAAGCGGCTGGTCAACTGGGACCCGCGGCTGCAGACCGCCGTCAGTGACCTCGAAGTCGAGAACATCGAGGTGAAGGGCCATCTCTGGTACGTCAAATACCCGGTCGAGGGCTCGGACGAGTTCATCACCGTGGCGACCACGCGGCCGGAGACCATGCTGGGCGACACGGCGGTGGCCGTTCACCCCGGCAACGAGAAATACAAGCATCTGTTGGCGGCGAACGCTCAAGTCCGGCTGCCGCTGACCGGACGGCTGATCCCGATCATCGCCGACGAGTACGCCGACCCCGAAAAGGGCACCGGCGCGGTCAAGATTACGCCCGGCCACGACTTCAACGATTTTGAGATCGGTAGGCGACATGGGTTGCCGCTCATCAATATCCTGAACAAGGACGGGACGCTGAACGATACGGTGCCCGAGGCCTATCGCGGGCTCGACCGGTTCGTCGCGCGCAAAAAGGTCGTCGCAGACCTGGAAGCGCAGGGCCTGCTCGACAAGATCGAGCCGATCGTCCACGCGGTGCCGCACGACGAGAAGACCAAGACCGTCGTGCTCGAACCCTACATGACCGAGCAATGGTACTTGAACGTTGCGCCCCTGGCCGAACGCGCGCTGAAAGCGGTGGAGGACGGGCGGACCAAATTCGTGCCGGACAATTGGGCCAACGTCTATTTCAACTGGCTGCGCAACATCCAGCCCTGGTGCATCTCGCGACAGCTCTGGTGGGGGCATCAGATTCCGGTTTGGTACGGGCCGAAGCTCTTCGATAAACAACTGCGCTTGACGGAGAAGGAAGTCTTTGTTGCTGAATCAGAACAAAAAGCGTTGCAGCTAGCGAAAGAATGCTATGGCAACCTTCTTCCGGTTCGGGTTGCGCAAGACGAAGAGGAGGCAGCGGAAGCTGTTGCTGCATTCTCCGAACAATCTGTGACAATTAAGATTTGGCGCGATCCCGACGTGCTCGACACGTGGTTCTCTTCCGCGCTGTGGCCGTTCTCGACGCTCGGCTGGCCGGACTCCACGCCCGAGTTGAAGCGCTACTATCCGACCAACGTCCTCGTCACTGGCTTCGACATCATCTTCTTCTGGGTCGCCCGCATGATGATGATGGGCCTGCATTTCATGGACGACGTGCCGTTCCACACGGTCTTCATCCACACCCGCGTGCTCGACGAGAAGGGCGTGAAGATGTCGAAGACCAAGGGCAACGTGGTCGATCCCTTGGACCTGATCGACGAATATGGCGCCGACGCGCTTCGCTTCACGCTCGCCTTGTCGGCGGGACAGGGGCGCGACATGCGCATCGGGCCGAGCCGCGTCGAGACCAACCGCAATTTCGCGACCAAGCTGTGGAACGCTTCGCGCTTCTGCGAGATGAACGGCTGCGAGACCCGCGCCGATTTCGATCCGGCAAGGGTTTCGCAGACCGTCAACAAATGGATCGTGGCCGAGGCGGCGCGCGCGGCCGCGGACGTCACCGCGGCACTGGAATCTCTGCGCTATAACGAGGCGGCGGGCATTGCCTATCATTTCGTCTGGGACGTGTTCTGCGACTGGTATCTCGAATTCATCAAGCCGCTGCTCAACGGCACCGACGAAGGCGCCAAGGCCGAAGCGCGCATGACGGCTGCTTGGACGCGCGACACCATCTTCAAACTGCTGCATCCCTTCATGCCGTTCATCACGGAAGAACTGTGGGAGCGCACGGAAAATTCCCACGCGCGCCGCCAGACCATGCTGATCGAGGCGGAGTGGCCGCAACTGTCGGCGCTGCCGAAGAACGCGGACGCCTGCACCGAAATGCAATGGGTGATCGAGTTGATCGCGGGTGTGCGCTCGGTGCGTGCCGAAATGAACGTGCCGCCCGCCGCCAAGATCGCGCTGGTGCTCAAGGATGCCAATCCAGCGACGAAGCTGCGGCTGGAACGTCACAGCGACGTCATATCGACGCTGGCGCGGCTTTCGTCGATCGCCGTCGGAGAAACGATTCCGCCGGGCTCGGCGCAGTTCGTGGCCGGCGAGGCGACCGTCGCTTTGCCGCTCGGCGATGTGATCGATTTCGCCAAGGAACGCGTGCGCCTCGAAAAGGAATTGAAGAAGGCGCAGGACGAAATTGCGCGCTTCGACGCCAAGCTCGGCAACGAGCAATTCGTTTCCCGCGCGCCGGAAGATGTGCTTAACGAACAGCGCGAAAAGCGCGCGGAAGCCGTGGCTCTGGCCGCGCGTCTCGCCGAAGCGATCAAACGGCTGGGCAATTAGTCACCTTGTAGCTGCGGGCGGCGGTTCCTATATCCGGGTATAACCTCATCTCAAGCCCCGGGTTTTCCATGTCAACTTTATTTGATCCGCTCCAAGTGGGCCCCTTGCGCCTGCCCAACCGCATCATTATGGCGCCGCTCACTCGCTCGCGCGCCACCCCCGACGGCCGCGTGCCTGTGCCGTTGATGGCGGAATATTACACGCAGCGTGCGACCGCCGGGCTCATCATCACAGAAGCGACCTCCGTCGGTCCGATGGGTGTGGGTTACGCCGACACGCCGGGTATCTGGTCGGATGAGCAGACCGATGGGTGGAAGCTCGTCACCAAGTCTGTGCATGACGCGGGCGGGCGAATTTTCCTTCAACTCTGGCATGTCGGCCGTATTTCCGATCCGAGTTTTCTGGACGGCAAGCCGCCCGTTTCGGCCAGCGCCATCGCAGCGAAGGGCGATGTCAGCCTGCTGCGTCCCAAGCGCCCGTTTCCCGTACCGCGCGCACTGGAGACGGAGGAAATTCCCGGCATCATCGCCGCGTATAAGAAGGGCGCTCAGAACGCCAAGGCTGCCGGCTTCGACGGCGTGGAAATCCACGGCGCCAACGGCTATCTGCTCGACCAGTTCCTGCAGGATTCCTCCAACCGTCGCACCGATGCTTACGGCGGCACGCGCGAGAAACGCGCGCGGCTGATGCTGGAAGTGGCCGATGCCGTCGCCGAAGTGTGGGGCCCTCAGCGCGTCGGCATGCATCTTGCGCCGCGCGGCGACGCGCACGACATGGGCGACTCCGACCGGCTCGGCACTTTTACTTATGTCGCTCGCGAGCTTGGCAAGCGGGACATCGCTTTCATCCTCGCGCGCGAGGCGCGGAAGGAGGACAGCATCGGCCCGGCGATGAAGGAAGCATTCGGCGGCATCTATATCGCCAACGAAGGTTTCACAAGAGAAAGTGCTGAAAAGGCTCTGACGGATGGAGTTGCCGACGCGGTGGCGTTCGGCAAGCTCATCATCGCCAATCCCGATCTGGTCGAGCGCTTTAAGACCGGCGCGGCGCTCAACGATTGGAACGCCGAGACCTTTTATTCCGGCGGGGCGAAGGGCTACACGGATTATCCGGCGCTGCCGAAATAGGCTGCCGTCGTCTTGACCCGCCCCTAGCAGTAGCCCCGCTCGCTCTTCGCAAAGCTCCACCTACTGCCAATGTCTACTTTGCGCCAATTGTTGCCGTTTGCGGCGCAAAGTTCACAGTGCAATATACACCCATTATGGCGAACACATTAGTACTTCCAGATGGCGTCAGGCTGGCCCGGAAAGATGAAATCCCCGGCCCTGAGCCACAGCGGTTAGCCGCATGGGCGAGAGTTGAGAGCGCCAGCATTGGACGCGGGTTCGTTCTGAGACCGGCGAAGAACGAGTCATTCACACACTATGCGGAAATCAACGTCGATGCTCCGCACATATGGGAAGTATTTTGTGATCTCTGCCAAGTTCTCCTCGGTTCACGGGCAACCTTCGTTGTTGGAGAAATCGAGGATGAGCTTGTATCGGTAGGACCAGCGGACGTTTTTGCCGTCATCAAATTGCTTGAACGGCACCAATATCAACTGGCGCACGACGGGTTCCTGCAATACGGCCTCGTCTGTAATCAAGGCGGAGTCACTAGCGAGATATTTGTTACCCCGGTGAAGTATCTAAAGGTCTGGATGAATGACGAACCAGCCTTTCGGGGAACAATGATGCGGCATGGAATCGAAGAAGCCGATCACCTTGAGTTTCTCGACGAGTTTCCGCGAACCACAATCACGCTGTCGTCAGACACGGTCGCACTTCCGTCTGCCGATACCCTGATCAAGCAGTTGCAGAATGAAATTTCGCTAACCGGCCTGAATGGCGATTAATGGCGCATCCCTGCCTTACGACCAACGTCCGCTTCCGGCCCTAAACTCGCCGTTTGGAATAGGTCTGAATTGCGCCAAAACTCGACATTCATGCCCGCAGCAGTGAGCGCATTAACACGATTTCAGAAGGACCAATTTCGCGGCGCGATCTTTAGAGAAGACGACCATCCAGTCGCTCTCTGCTATGAACCGCACCTCGGTTCCAGGTTCTTCGCCGTATTCGTGATAGCAACCCTTTAGCCGGGGTGGGACCTCCGAAAGCGAAAGCAAATGACCAAATCGCCTTTCCAGTTCCTTCTGCGATTTTCCGAGTACAAGAGCCTCTCTGTGCGGGTCGCCGATCATTGCCGCCGCGGCGTCTGGAACATCAAGTTTGTACAGTTCGTGCTTCCACAGCACATAGCTCATACTCTTGGGATCAGTGCGTCCGGGGTACAGAGATAGCCAACCCGCCAGGGTCAGGACAATCGCGCTGGCGACGACGCCAATTCCCAATAGAGCTTTCACCGCAACGCCCCCGTTGCCCGGCACCCCATGATCTTACCCGAAAGCGGGTTCGACGGAACGTCTGGAAGTGGCGCAAGGCGGACTTGACGCGACTTGCAGCAATCAGCGCGTACATAGACTGCGCCACGAATGAGATTGCTTCCAAATTGCGTAGGGATAGCCGCACCGGCTTGAAAAAGCGCGCCTCGCTTTCCACATCTCTTCGGTGCTCTGGGCCGAAGGAGGATCGAGGAATTGAACCCAAGAAAAGTGATTCAAAGGGACTACGCAGGGCTATCCCCCCCGCGAAAAATCGAAAACAATTATCTTGCTGAACGGGAGCGCTTTTTGAGCTTTCCGACCAAATTTCCTTGCAACGGCATGGCCGTGGAGGGTAGGGGGAGGGGGTCGCGAGCAATTGAAAAACAATGATCTTGCGCAAGCTGTACCTGCAACGTCGATCCCGGGTCCCACGATATGCCGCCGTTTGACAAGTCCAAGCTTCCCTCCCGCCATGTGACCGAAGGGCCGGATCGCGCGCCGCACCGCTCCTATTATTACGCGATGGGCCTGACCGAGGAGGAGATTCACCGTCCCTTCGTAGGCGTCGCGTCGTGCTGGAACGAGGCCGCGCCGTGCAACATCGCGCTGATGCGCCAAGCTCAATCGGCCAAGAAGGGTGTCAAGGAAGCGGGCGGCACGCCGCGCGAATTCTGCACGATCTCAGTGACCGACGGCATTGCGATGGGTCACGAAGGAATGAAGTCCTCGTTGGTCAGCCGCGAAGTAATCGCCGACAGCGTCGAGCTCACCATGCGCGGGCATTGCTACGACGCGCTGGTCGGCATCGCGGGCTGCGATAAGTCGCTGCCCGGCATGATGATGGCGATGCTGCGCCTTAACGTGCCGAGCGTGTTTCTTTATGGCGGCTCGATCATGCCCGGACGTGTGAAGGGCAGGGACGTGACCGTCGTGGACATCTTCGAAGGCGTGGGCCAGTTCGCGGCGGGCAAGATGTCGGCCTGCGATCTCACGGAATTGGAAAAGCACGCTTGTCCCGGCGCGGGCGCCTGCGGCGGACAGTTCACCGCCAACACCATGGCCTGCGTCGCCGAGGCAATTGGCTTGGCACTCCCTTATTCATCCGGTCCGCCGGCCGAAGTTCTGGCGCGCGACGATTTCGCGCTGAAGGCCGGGCAAGCAGTGATGACGCTGGTCGAAAAGCAGCTGCGTCCGCGCGACATCTGCACGCGCGCGGCGTTCGAGAATGCAGCGGCAGTGGTTGCTGCGACAGGCGGTTCGACCAATGCCGCGCTTCATCTTCCGGCGATGGCGAACGAAGCCGGCATCAAATTCGATTTATTCGACGTGGCGGCGATCTTCAAGCGCACGCCGTATCTCGCTTCGCTGAAACCCGGCGGACAGTATGTCGCCAAGGATATGTGGGAAGCGGGCGGCGTCCCGATGCTGATGCGCGCTCTGCTCGATGGCGGCTATATCGACGGCTCCTGCATGACGGTCACGGGCAAGACAATCGCGGAAAATCTCGCCGACGTGAAATTCAATCCGAACCAGAAGGTGATGCGCGACATCAAGAACCCGCTGGCGCCGACCGGCGGGCTGACCGCGCTCAAGGGCAACCTCGCGCCAGACGGCGCCATTGTGAAGGTCGCCGGGCTGAAACATTTGAAACATCGCGGACCGGCCCGCGTGTTCGATTGTGAAGAGGATTGCTTCGCCGCCGTGCAGCGGCACGACTTCAAGGAAGGCGACGTCCTGGTCATCCGCTACGAAGGGCCCAAGGGCGGGCCGGGGATGCGCGAGATGCTTTCCACCACCGCGGCGCTTTCCGGCCAAGGTGCGGGCGAGACGATCGCGCTCATCACCGACGGACGGTTCTCCGGCGGCACGCGCGGGCTATGCATTGGCCATGTCGGACCGGAAGCGGCGGACGGCGGACCTATCGGCCTGCTGCGCGACGGTGACATCATCGTCATCGATGCCGAGAAGGGCACGATGGATGTCGAGCTTTCCAACGCCGAACTTGCTGCGAGAAAAGCGGGTTGGAAGCCGAAGGCTGCCGCCTTCGGTTCGGGCGCGCTGTGGCGCTATTCCAAGAATGTCGGCCCCGCGCGCTATGGCGCGCTAACCACGCCCGGCGCGGCAGGCGAAGTGCGCTGCTACGCGGATGTCTGACGATTCGGCCGCAAAAGTGCCGATTTCCGTGGCGCGAAGCGCTGAGAATCGCGGACTTCGCGCAGCTTTACCTTGCCCGTCGCGCCCGCCTTCCCTACACTTTCCGGGAATCTTGCCTGGGGCGCGGGGGAGCATGCGGATCGGCCACTTAACCTGGATCGCGGCACTGTGCGTAGCCAGCTTGGCGGCGAACGCCGGTGACGGCTCGGAGCAAACGCAACTCGCCTGGTTCCAGACCCACAGCATCATCCATTCTGGGCTGCGCGACGGTCACACCATCGCGCTGACCTTCGACGACGGCCCCAACGCGAATACCGCCGGCGTGCTCGATGTGCTCAAGGCCAACAATCTGAAGGCGACGTTCTTCATCGTTGGCAAGATGGCGCACACCCATCCCGCGTTATTGGCACGTATCGCCGCCGAGGGGCACCTGCTTGCCAACCATAGCGCCAGCCATCCCGAACTGACCTCGAGCTTCGACGATGATCCCAGCGCTTTGATCTATCAGCTCAAGGATGTGCACGACCAGATCGCGCCACTGATGAAGCAGACCGACACGCTCTATTTCCGTGCGCCTTACGGCTATTGGCGTTCGGCGCACGCGGCGATCCTCAACGCCGATCCGGCGTTGCGCAATTATGTCGGCCCGATCTATTGGGACGAGGGCGGCGACCTCTCGATGCGCGACGGCTATATCATGAGTTCCGCTGATTGGGCCTGCTGGAAGCACAAATTGGACGCGCACGCCTGCGCCAAGGGTTATTTGCGCGAAATCCGCCGCGGCAATGGCGGCGTCGTGCTGATGCACTGCATCCATACGCAATCCGCCGATCTCGTCGCCGACGTCGTGCCGCCCCTGATTGAGGAAGGCTACACGTTCGTGCGCCTCGACCAGATGCCGGAGTACAAGCAGTACGAGACGCCGCCGAGCGCGGCCGTGGCAAGCACGGCGCCGGCCACTCCCGCCACCCGCGTCGCTTCGATCAGAGTGAAATAGAACCGCCGCGCCGCTACGCTGTTACAGCTCCAGAGCTTGTATCTGCGCGACGCGTTGCGGTTCCTGGCGCCAGGCGTCGGACGCATCGATATAGAGTTCGACACCGTTGCCGTCGGGATCTTGGAAATAGAGCGACTTGGTCACCTCATGATCGACGGGCGTCGGCTTGATGCCCGCGGCCTCGAGCATCGTCTTGGCTTCGCGCAGCTCATCGAGGTTCTTGCCGATATTGAATGCGACATGGTCCAGCCCGACGGCGGACCCGCTTTTGCTGCTGCCTTCGCCGCTCACTTCCATCACGGCGAAGTCGTGATGATTGCCGAGCGAGAAGAACGCCATCTTGAAGCCGTTCTCGTCGTAGCGGGCACAGATCGGCAGGCCTAACAATCCGTTGTAGAACCGCTCGGCGCGCGCGAGGTCCGTAACCCGCAGCACGACATGTCCCAGGGCGTTGATTTTCATGGCTGGCGCTGCTCCACAACTTGACTGCTTGGCTTTGTACTATGGCGATTATAGCCACACAAACTCGGCAGCGTTGCTCACGCTACGGAAGGAGTCCCGACGGGTCATCTTTCCGGCGATCCAATTCCGAGGTGCGACTTTTGATCCGGCGGGCGGCCAAACTGCGGTTTGACTTGGATCAAGGCTCGCCCCATTCTCCCGCGCGACGCACATTCGATGCGGAATTCTCCCGGCGGCGGCCATGAACGGTGGCTGGACCATCCAAACCTTAGTTCACGAACTGGCTGGGCAGGGCGACAGGCCTTGCCTGATCTCGGTCGACGGCGAAACCGCCCGCTCGATCTCGTGTGTCAGTCTCGCGAGCCAGATTTTCGCGTTGGCCGCCGGCTTGCGCGAGAGCGGTATCGGCCCCGGCGAAACAGTCGGTCTGATCGCGCCCAACGGTCCGGAATGGGTCGTGGCAAGACTGGCGCTTGGCTGTACCGGCGCGCTGGTCCATGCACTCGACGATCTTTATTCCGATACCGAGTTGAGAATTGCGCTTGAGGAAGCCAGGTGCGGCAGCGTGCTGACCAGCGCAGGCCATGTCGCCCAACTGCGCGAGATCGATCCGGCGTGCAAGCTGGTGGTGTTGGACGACACGCCGGTTGCGGACGCGACTCCATGGCGCAGATTGTTCCTCCCCAATCCGCAACCATTGCCGCCAATCGATCCCGATGCGCCGGCCATGCTCGTTTACACCTCCGGCACGACCGGTAAGCCGAAAGCCTTCCTGCTGACGAGTTCGCAGCTTTGGGCGAACGTCGCCGCGCTGAAGGGCTCGGGGCTGATCGGGCCCGGTGATCGAGCTCTGCTGCCGCTGCCGCTCCACCATGTCTATCCGTTCCTCGTCGGCGTCCTCACCGTGTTCTCGTGCGGCGCCACGCTTGTGTTTCCTCAGGAGGTCGGAGGGCCGCAGATTTTGCGAGCACTGGCGCTGGCGGAAGTCACCGCGATCATCGGCGTGCCGCGGCTCTACACGGCGCTGGTCAGCGGGCTTGAAGCCAAGGTGACCGCGAGCGGAGGGCTTTCCGCCGCGATGTTTCACACGCTGCTTTCTTTCAGTATCTGGATGCGGCGGCGCTACGGCATCAATGCCGGTCGGTGGCTGCTGGGTTCGGTGCGGAAGCGGCTGGGACCAAAGTTGCGGCTGTTGGCTTGCGGCGGCGCACTGTTGCAGCCCGAGGTGATGTGGCCGCTCGTAGGCCTCGGCTTCGACGTGCGCACCGGCTATGGGCTCGCCGAAACCGCCTCGATCTTCACCGGCAATATCCCGGGCATCGACCGGCTGGGAAGCGAGGGCAAGGCCTTCGCCGGAGAGCTTCGCATCGCGCCGGTCGAGGAGGGCGCCGAAACCGGCGAGGGAGAGATCCAGCTTCGCGGCCCCACCGTGTTCAGCGGCTACCGCAACAATGACGAGGCCAACCGCCAGGCCTTCACGGAAGACCGCTGGTTCCGCACCGGCGACATAGGGCGCCTCGATGCGGACGGCTTCCTCTATGTCACCGGCCGGATCAAGGAGATGCTGATCCTGGGCGGTGGCAAGAAGGTGCTGCCCGAGGATCTCGAAAAGCACTACGCGGGGCCGTTCATCAAGGAGCTGGCGATTCTGGAGCGCGACGGCGCGCTGGTGGCGCTCGTGCTTCCCAATCTCGAGGCGATCCGCGACGCCGGCTACCCGCGCGTCGACGAGGTGATCCGGGTCGCGTTGTCCGAGGCTGCACTGACGCTGCCGTCCTACGAGCGCATCGCCGGTTACCGGCTGGTGCGCGAGGCGCTGCCGAAGACGCGGCTGGGGAAATATCAGCGCTTTAAGCTACCGACGATCTATGACGCAGCAAAAACCTCGCGCGCCAAGCCCCAGGGCGAGTTGACCGCCGACGACAAGGCGCTGCTCGAAAGCGAGCCGGCGCGGACGATCTTCAATCTGCTGAAGACCCGCTATGCCGGAAAGCCGGTGAACCTCGACGCCAGCCCGCTGCTCGATCTCGGCATCGACTCCCTGGAGTGGGTCGCTTTAGCGCTCGTTATCGAACAGCAAGCCGGCGTGCATCTGGACGAGAGCCAGGCCGGCGAAAGCCTTACCGTTCGCGATCTTCTGCATCAGGCGTCGGCGAGCAAACCAGCCGCCCCCGCGGCGGAGTCAGAAACCGCGGTCCAGCATTGGTTGAAGCCTGCCAATCCTGCTCTGCGCCTCGTAGCGAAGCTGCTCTATCTGGCTAATGCAGCGCTCATGTCGTCACTGTTCCGTCTGACGGTTAGAGGACGCGAGAACGTGCCCGCCGATCCCTTCGTTCTGGTCGCCAATCATGAGAGCGACCTGGATCCGATGCTGGTGGCCGCGGCGCTCGGCTCCACTCGGCGCGTTCATTGGGGCGGCGATGCGGTACGCCTGTTCAGCCGGCGCTGGACTCATCCGTTGTGGCGGGCACTGCGAGTCTTTCCCGCCAACGAACGACGGGCGAGCGAAACGCTTGCCATCGCGCTCGAAGTGCTCAGGCGCGGCGAGAACCTGATTTGGTTTCCGGAATCCTGGCGTTCGCCGGACGGCAAGCTGCAACACTTCCTGCCGGGCATCGGACAGATCCTGTCGCAAGTGTCGGTCCCGGTCGTGCCCGCCTTCATCGAAGGCGCCTTCGAGGCGATGCCGCGCACGCGAAAGCTGCCGCGCTTCCGCCTTCCTATAACGGTCGTTTTCGGGAGGCCGGAACAGCCCGCCGGTACGCCGCAGTCAATCGCCGACCGGCTCCACGACGCCGTCGCCGCCTTGGAGCCTGGGCCGTGATCTTTGGCCGCGCAGGGTCAACTAGCCAAATGAGGGCGGTTCATGATTCGACTAGCGCCGCGCCGGTGCATATAACCGACCCTGGCATGGATATATTTGATCTTGGGCATGAAGCCTAAACTCTCCCCGAACGCAAACGCGCGGGCGGCGCCCGAGTTTTTTTCGCCTCTGGTAGGAGAGGCCCACCGCTTCTTTCTCGACCTTGCCCCTTCCAGGCGACAGCCTCTCATCGTTGTCTGTGGGGGGCTTGAGCACTGTTCCGCAGACTACGTCATCCACCGGACTTCATTCCCCTATCATTGCATCGAATATGTGGTGCGCGGAAAGGGAGTGCTGACGCTTGGGCGCCGCCGTTACGCCCTGGCGCCCGGTCAGGTATTTTCCTACGGACCGGGCGTACCGCACGACATCAGCACAGAGTCCGCCACGCCGCTCGTCAAGTACTTCGTGGACTTCGTCGGCAGCAGGGCGTCGGGGTTGTTGAAGTCCTGTCATCTCGCAGGCAGCGGTCCGGCGAGAGTCTTTCCGGCGGACTGCCTTGCGCCGCTTTACGATGAACTGATTCAAAGCGGACTGAATGGTGCAGGCGGAAGCGCCCGGTTATGCACGAAGCTGCTGGAATGCCTGGCGCTGAAGATCGCGACCAATACGCCTCCGCCTGATGAACAGGAATCGCGCGCCTTCTCAACCTACCAGCGTTGCCGCAGTCACATTGAGAAGCATTTCCTTCGCTTGCACAGTCTGGCGCAGATTTCGGGGGAATGCCGCACAAACCGCGAATATCTGTGCCGGCTGTTCCGCCGCTACGAGCAACAGAGCCCTTATCAGTACTTGCTGCGATTGAAAATGAGTCATGCGGCGATCCAGCTTCAGCAATCGGGGGTATTGGTGAAGGAGGCCGCGGCGATTGTCGGATTCGGCGATGCCTATCACTTTTCGCGCGTATTCCACGATCTGTTGGGTGTGTCGCCAACGGCATTCAGGAAGCTGCGCTGAGCCGACCCATAGGCGCGCCGGGACCCATGCAGAGGTCAGAAATGTCCATCCAAGAGTCAAGGATTGCCATTCGCAGCGTCCTCGGCCGGGGCTATCATCGTCTGTGCTGCGACGAGTTCATCGGTTCGAGGGTCAAGGGCATATGAAACACGTAGAGAAGGACCCGCCCCGCTCGAAGGGCGACTTGATTGTCGTTACAGGCGCCGGAGGTTTCATCGGCGGCAATTTGGCGTTGCATTTCAGCAAACTGGGATTCACCAACATCCGGGCGGTGGACAAGAAACCGCTCGCGGAGTGGTATCTCCATGTTCCAGGCGTGCAGAACCTCTGCCTGGACGTCAGCGTCGAGGACAATTGCCGCCGTGTCTGCGAGGGCGCTGTCGAGGTTTACAATCTTGCCGCCGACATGGGTGGGATGGGCTTCATAGAACGATTCCGCGTGGAATGCCTGCGTTCCATTCTGATCAACACGCACATGATCGAGGCGGCCTATCGGGCTGGCGCGCGACGCTATTTCTTCTCGAGTTCGGCCTGCGCCTACAACACGGATCTCCAAAAGGACCCAAATGTCCGCGCTCTGAAGGAAACCGACGCCTATCCGGCCATGGCCGAACGCGGCTATGGCTGGGAAAAACTGATGAGCGAGATGTTCTGCCAGGAATACTGGGCCGAACGCGGCATGAAGACTTTCATTGCCCGTTTCCATAACGTCTATGGCCCGCACGGCACCTGGGACGGCGGCCGTGAAAAGGCCCCGGCGGCCCTATCCCGCAAAGTCGTCGAGGCGCAAGACGCAGGCGGCAACGACATCACGATCTGGGGCGACGGAAGCCAAACCCGCAGTTTCATGTACATCGACGATTGCGTTATGGGGATCGACAAAATCACGCATTGCGACGAACTCATCGCGACACCGATCAATCTCGGTTCGAGCGAATTGGTCTCGATCGACGATCTCCTGACCAAGGTCGAGAAAGTCTCAGGGATCAATAAAAAGCTCAACCGCCACTACGATCTTGATGCGCCAAAGGGCGTTGCCGGCCGCAACTCCGACAACACCTACATCAAGCAGGTGCTCGGCTGGGAACCATCGACCACGCTCGACGACGGGCTTGCGAAAACTTACCGCTGGATCGAAGAGCAATATCACCGGCGCAAGGCCGGTGAACGCGTGGGCGTTGGCTGATGCGCGGCGGGGCGGATTCGCCGGTCGCCAAATTGCTGGGCCCCATCCCGAACCGGTTGCAACTCGCGGGCGGCTGGATCGATCAGCCGTTCGTTTCCGCCTTGAATCCGCAGCCGCCCGGTTCGATGGTGGTTGTGCAGATCGAGCCGAATTTTCCGCCGATGGATCGCAGCGGGATCGCCAGCGGTACGCGCGCTGTCGCGGCGAAACTCTGGAACGGCTGTGTACCCCATCGACCGAATGCCGAGCTGGTGCGGGAACTTTATGCAGCCGAAAACAAGGGCAAAGCCGAACCTTCCGGCTCGCAAGACATGATCGGGCTGATCCACCCCGGTATAAACCGACTGGACTATGATGTCAGGGTCGAAGGCGGCGTTTTCCCCACGCACATCGAGTCCTGCAATTCACCAACCGTGGCGCGCTGGATAGAAAAAGTGCTGCATCTCATTGCGATCGGTCCGCGCCCGCAGGGCTATAGTCCCCTGGGAGTCAAGAATCTCGATCCGGAATGGATCGCGCGGCTCGGCCGGTCGGGAAGGGACTGCTACGACGCAATTTTGCGGATGGATACGGCAGGTCTCGGGGCTTCGCTCAATCTCAATATGCAATGTTGGGAGCGGTTGCTGCCGCATATTGTCCGCCATCCATTGATCGCGACAGACTTGATGGCAGTGCTGGACGCCTATCAGCGCGAATATCCGGGCGCCATGTACTCCGGCTGCGGCGGCGGCTATCTGATCGTCGTCTCGGAAGCCCCTGTGCCGGGCGCCTTCAACGTCAATGTCCGGGTCGCGGCCCAATGAGTGGGCCGCGCGAGATTGTCGCCAGCGGACCGTTCGACGATATCCGATCGCGCGAATTGCGTTTTCTCGAGGAGGCATCGAAGCTCGGAAGGCTGACGGTGCTGCTCTGGCCGGACGATGCCGTTTTGAGAATCACCGGGCGCGCTCCCGAATTCCCATTCGCCGAACGCCGGTACGTGCTCGAAGCCGTTCGCTTCGTTGACAAAGTCGCTATTGCTGATTTCGCCCTCGAGCCCGATGAGTTGCCCGCGGGCTTGCAGGCTGATGTCTGGGTTGATTATCCGCCGACGGCCTCGCCGCAGCGCCGAAGCAGTTGCCAGAAGCGTCGCATCCCATATCGCGAATATGCTCCCGACGAATTAAGCGGGTTTCCTATGCCGCCGGAGAAACCATGCGGCGATCGGAAGAAAGTCGTTGTCACCGGCTGCTACGATTGGCTTCACTCGGGACATGTGCGTTTCTTCGAAGAAGTCTCGCATTACGGCGATCTCACCGTCATCGTCGGCAACGATGCCAACGTCCGCCTTCTGAAGGGCGACGGTCATCCGCTTCGGTCTCAAGAAGAACGCAGCTACGCGGTCGGCGCGATCAAATATGTCGAGAGTGCGCTCATCACCAGCGGCAGCGGATGGCTCGACGCCGATCCGGAAATCCAACGACTGAAACCTGACATCTATGCGGTCAATGAGGACGGCGACCGGGGTGGCAAGCGAGAATATTGCCGGGCGAACGGTATTGAATATCTCGTCCTCAGCCGGGTGCCGGCCCCCGGGTTGCCAAGACGCTCAAGCACCGATTTGCGCGGCTATTGAAAGGCCACCCATGCTGAAGTCCGGAATCCTGAACCCTCAAGTCAACGCCTTGTTGAGCCGGGTGAGGCACACGAACCTGCTGGTCATCGCCGATCGCGGCTTTCCCTTCTGGCCGGGGATCGAAACCGTGGATATTTCACTGGTCGACGACGTCCCGACCGTCTTGCAAGTTCTGGCCGCGATCCGGCTTAATTTCACGATTGGTAGCGCCTGGATGGCGACGGAGTTCCTGCAAAGCAACACCGACGAAATCCGTGCCACGTTCGGTGCTGCCTTGGCGGGAGTTCCGGTGGAGCATGTGCCGCACCTCGAATTCAAGAAGCGCGTTCCCGCCGCGATCGGACTCATCCGCACCGGCGATACGACGCAATATGCAAATCTGATCCTGGAGAGCGCATAACGCCGGGGTCGCTGGGAGGACAAATGGCTACGCCTGCGAACAACGCAAGCCCGCAACCGGTCCGCAAGGGTCTGTTTCGTGGACCGGACGGCAGGAACCTACTGGCGACCTTCGCGCTGGTCACCACGCTGTTCCTGCTGTGGGGTTTCTGTAACGGCCTGATCGACATTCTGAACAAGCATTTTCAGAGTGTGCTGCACATCAACAAATACCAGTCCGGGTTCGTGCAGACCGCCAACTACCTGGCCTATTTCCTGATGGCGATTCCGGCCGGATTGCTGGCGCGCAAATTCGGATACAAGGGCGGCATTATCATCGGTCTGGTTTTGATCGCCGCGGGCGCGTTCTGGTTCGTCGAGGCGACGCAGATCGGCACTTATTGGGCGTTCCTGACCGGGCTGTTCATTTTGGCGACCGGAATGACGTGCCTGGAGACGATCGCCAACCCCTACACGACCGTGCTTGGCCCCGCCGAAAGCGGCGCCACGCGCATCAACATCGCGCAGACCTTCAACGGCGTCGGCTGGATTCTCGGCCCCGTGATGGGCGGCTACTTCGTCTTCGGCGGCGCCGGTGGGGCGGCCCATGCTGCGCTCTATGTACCCTATCTGGGTATCGGTATCGTGGTGACCGTGCTGCTCGTCATATTCGCCATGGCGAACATTCCCGA
>Ga0265340_10000540_pt1 | contig 20903 bp, 14 predicted proteins | sample 4CB225metaG_FD_202082 | JGI IMG/M metagenome (GOLD analysis project Ga0265340, IMG submission 202082) | Rhizosphere microbial communities from Carex aquatilis grown in University of Washington, Seatle, WA, United States - 4-CB2-25 metaG | ecosystem: Host-associated > Plants > Roots >...
CCACGATCTACGCACGCCTTTGGGGAGGTTGCGCCGGTCCCTGGAAGAGGCTGGCCGTACGGTTTCGTCGCCGGAAGAATCGCGCGCCGCAATCGACAGTGCGGTAACAGAAGTCGACGGCATCCTGGATACGTTCGGCGCAATACTGCGCATCGCGCAAATCGAAAGCGGCAGCAGGCGTAGCAATTTTTGCCGCTTGGTTCTCAGCGAACTCGTCACGGACGTGTGCGAGACGTTTGCGCCGTCGGTGGAAGAGGCCGGAATGATGTTGCAGACTCGGATTCAGCCGGACCTCGCGATACGGGGTGACCGCGAACTGCTGGTGCAATCGCTGGCTAATCTGTTGGAGAACGCGATCGCGCATACGCCGGCGGGGACCATGGTGACCGTATCGCTCAAGCGCCTGTCCGACGGCGTCGAACTTTACGTTGCCGACAATGGTCCGGGCGTGCCCGAGGCGCAGCGCGACCATATCTTCAAGCGGTTCTACAGGGTCGAGCGCAGCAGAACCGCGACCGGCAACGGACTTGGGCTTAGTATTGTCGCCGCTGTTGCGGAACTGCACGCGGCCAAGTTGTCGGCAAGCGACAACGGGCCGGGCTTGAAGATCGCCATGCTATTTTCCGAAGCGGCGTAGCGCGAAAACCGATTGACGATTTGTATAGTTCTGCGGGCGCGCAGCGGAAATTCCGTCCAATTTTGAATCCCGACAAAAAATGCGGACTTTCGCAATGTCAGGCGCATTCGGCTTCTATATCACTACGTCTGACAATCGATCCTGCAGAAAGAAAGAGGTTCGCCGACCATGGGCCACCGAAACGGCGTAGCACTGTGTTTGTCCCTTCTTATCGTTTCGCTTCCGATTGCGGCCATTCCCGCTCGCGCCGGCGAGATCGATCTCAGCGCCTATAAGGGCAAGGTCGTCTATCTTGATTTCTGGGCGTCGTGGTGCACGCCCTGCCGGGTTTCATTTCCGTGGATGAACGATATTCAAGAAACCTATGAGCACCGGGGCTTGGTCGTTATCGGTGTCAATGTCGACCATGACCGCGATCTCGCCGATGAGTTTCTCCAATCCACTCCCGCCAACTTCAAGATCGTCTACGACCCGAACGGCAAAATCGCCCGCGAATACAATTTCAAGGACATGCCGACCTCCGTTCTGATTGGGCGCGATGGAAAAATCCACAGCGTGCACAACGGCTTCTATTCCAACCGCGAAGGCTCCTATGCCGCGGACATCAGCGCGTTGCTTGACGAGAAGGCTCAATAGCGTGACCAAACGAGAGTTCAAAAGAGGCGGTCTCATCGCCGCCGCGTGTCTGGGCTTGGCGCTGTCGTGCGGCGCCTGCTCTTCGATCGGCCCAGCGCCGTGGGAAAAGGACCTTATGGCGCGCAAGGAAATGCAACCGAACGCTTATCAGCAACAGATCGCGGCGGAAGAACACATCTATTTCAGCAAGGAAGCGTCAAGCGGCGGTCGCGGCTTCGCCGGCGGAGGCTGCGGGTGCAATTGAAGAAGAAAACACGCGCGGGACACGTGCGCGAAAGACTAGCCGCCGTGTCGGCGAGCCTGCTTGCCGCAACGATTGCCGCAAACACCGACAAGGCGATGGCCCAGCAGGAATATTATGGGCCGGAGTACGGCTTGGAGAACAACAATTTCGGCCCCGGCATTGCCTATTCCGAACTGGATACCGCGTTGCTGGTCTACAAGGAGTCGGGTGGTCGTGTGCAGGCCATCGAACCAGCCACGGACCTTACCGTGCACGGGCCAAATGGTCAGGAGCTGACCTTCGGTCTCATCGCCGACGCCGTCTCCGGCGCAACGCCCAACGGCGCTGTTCCGTCGGATTTGGCCCAGACTTTCGTCACACCAGTCAAGGTAAGAGGGCCGTCGAGTGGCGGTGGTACGACCACCGTGACCGGCGCGTCGGGCGGCAGCACGATCATCCACTTGCCGACGACCCCCGGCCAGGTCACCACCGTCGCGCGGCAGTACACGGTCGCCGCAAACCTGCTGCCGATGGATAAGGGGTTCCACGATCACCGCCTGGCCTTCAATGTCGGCTATGCACAGCCGATGGGTGGCATTTCCCTGGTCGGGTTCGGCGGCGGTTATTCCCAAGAGCAGGACTACAGAGCCTTCACCGGAAATATTCGTGTGGCGCAGAATTTCAATTCGGACAACACAACCGTCAGTCTGGCGATCAACACCGAACTCGACTCCTCGTTTCCCTATGGCGGCGTGCCGACCCCGCTGACTGCAATGAGCGGAACCTGGAAGACGCCGTCCTCGCGCAGTAAGACGCAAACCGGCTTCGTTCTTGGACTTACGCAGGTGATGACCCGCCGCTGGTTGACGGAACTCGATTATTCCTATGACGCCCAGCACGGTTACATGAATGACCCCTACCGGATATTGTCGGTGCTCGCACCCACCAGCGGTGAGCCGACAGGCTATCTCTACGAGAACCGACCGAACAAGCGAACCAGCCAAAGCTTGTTCTGGGACAATAAGCTCGACCTCGATCCCGCCGTCACCGACCTATCGCTGCGTTATTTCAAGGACAGCTGGGGCATCACTTCGAAGACCGTGGAACTGTCCGAGCGCCTGAACCTTTCGAAGTCATACTTCCTGGAACCGAGCGTGCGTTGGTACCAGCAATCGTCGGCGAATTTCTTCCATAGCTTCCTGGTTGGCGGTCAGGCATTGCCTGCTTACGCGTCCTCCGATACGCGGCTCGAGAAATTCACCTCGCTGACCTACGGCGTGAAATTCGGCATCCAACTGTCGGGACGAACCGAATTCTATGTCCGCGGCGGCTATTATCAGCAGACCGGCGACGGGCACCCCGCGGATGCCTTCGGGCAGCTGTCGCAGCAAAACCTGTTCGCCGGAAGCAAGGCGGCCTTCGCCTTCATCGGTTATAATTGGGACTTTCATTAGTTGGACACGACGGCCACATGCACGAAGGAGGGGCGCGGGACATCTCCCGATGTGCTGCCGTCGCGACCGCGGCGCTCCGGCCCGGATTTCCTTTATACGTTCCACGCGATGGCGACACCGTGCGAAGTGCGGCTGGAAACGGAGGACGCTGCGCTGGCGCAGGTCGTTGCCACGACCGTAGAGACGGAGGCGCGCCGCATCGAACAGAAGTTCAGCCGCTACAAGAGCGACAGTGTCGTCGGCCGCATCAACGCCAGCGGCGGTGCTGAGTTCGTCGTCGACGCAGAAACAGCGCACTTGCTCGATTTTGCGGAGATGTGCTTCCAGATCAGCAACGGCTTGTTCGATATTACATCCGGTGTATTGCGCTGGGTTTGGAAGTTCGACGGATCGGACCGTATTCCATCTGGCGCTCAGATCAATTCGCTGCGTTCCCTGATCGGGTGGCGAAAGGTCTCCTGGAAACCCCCCGCGATTCGCTTGCCCGCGGGCATGGAAATCGATCTCGGCGGATTGGCCAAGGAATATGCAGTCGACAAAGCGCTCACCGCGCTCCGCGAAATCACGCCGCTGCCGGCGCTGGTGAACTTCGGCGGCGATCTGCGCGTCTCCGGTCCGCGAAAGTACGGCACGCGATGGAGGGTGGCGATTGAATCCGTCGAGCAGAGCGGCGAGCTTGCCGGAATGCTGGAATTGTCGGACGGGGCATTGGCCACCAGCGGCGATGCACGGCGTTTTCTTCTGAAGGACGGCGTCCGCTACAGCCATATCCTGAACCCGCAGACCGGCAGGCCGGTCGCCCATGTGCCGCGTTCGGTCACCGTGGCGGCAGCCACCTGCGTTGAAGCGGGCATGACCGCGACGCTGGCGATGCTGCAAGGCAAGAAGGCGGAGGTATTTCTCAAGCGCGAAGGCGTCCGCGCCTGGTGCATTCGGTGACATGATGTACGCGGGCTTCCTTCGTATCCTTATCGCTGCGGCGGTTGCCCAGTGCATGTGGTTTGCCCCCGCGGCAGCGGCGTCCGCGGTGCAGGTCGACCATGTCGACCTAAGCATCGCTCTCGAGGCGCCCGCCAAGCCCGGAACGACGGCGTGGGTCGCGATCCGTCAGGCAATTGCGCCCGGCTGGCATACCTATTGGCGCAATCCGGGCGACACCGGCTTGGCGACTTCAATCAGTTGGGTTTTGCCGAAGGGCGTCACCGCGGGGAAACCGCTTTGGCCGGCCCCGCAACGATTCACCACCGGCTCCATCGTCAATTACGGATACGAAAAGGAAGTCACGCTGCTGGTTCCGCTGACGATCGCTCGCAATGCGGAGATCGGGCCGGCTCAAGCGAACATCTTCCTGCTCGAGTGCGCGCAAATGTGCATTCCGGAGCAGGCGACGCTCGGTCTCGACTTGCACAAGGCATTGCCGGCCAACTTTGCCGCACTACGCGCCTCATTGCCGCGGAATTTTAGCGGTTCCGCCGAAGTCGCTACCGGCCCGAAATCGCTGGTCCTGAAACTTACCGGTGCGGCTCTGTCCGGCGTGAAGACGGATGCTGTGCGCTTCTATCCGGTGACGACGCACGCCGTGGATTACGACATTTCGCCACTGGTGCACATCTCCGGCAATACATTGACCTGGACAGCCGCGCGGAGTGCACACGCAAAACCATTCGGAAAATTTGAAGGTGTGCTCGAGATTCGCGGCGCCGGCGCATTCGCAGTCTCCACGGCGCCCTTGAGGCCGGCCGTGTTGTCCCCTGCGCCGCGCGCAGCCGGATTGTCTCTCGCCGAAGCCGCTTTGCTCGCCCTTCTGGGCGGTTTGATCCTGAACCTGATGCCCTGCGTTCTACCGATCCTGTCGATGAAGGCTCTGGCGCTGGCGCAATCAGGAGGAAATCTGCGGGCGCTGCGCCGCGACGGCGCGTTCTATTTCGCAGGCGTGCTGACGACATTTGCCGTCATCGCCGGTACGCTTCTCGTGCTCAAGGCGGGTGGTGCCGCATTGGGCTGGGGATTTCAGCTTCAGTCGCCGTTGGTCGTATTCGCCCTGGCACTGCTGATGACGGCCATCGGCTTGAATTTGCTCGGCGTGTTCGAGATTCCATTAAGCCTCGCCGGAGTGGGCAACGGCTTGACCCGCGCCGAAGGTGGGCGAGGCGCGTTCTTCACGGGCGCACTCGCGGTATTGGTCGCCAGCCCATGCACTGCGCCGTTCATGGGAACCGCACTTGGCTTCGCCCTGACGCAGTCAGCGGGTTCCGCCATCATCGTCTTTCTGGCCTTGGGAATTGGATTTGCGCTTCCTTTTACCGCAATCGCCTTTACGCCGGCGCTGGTGCGCTTAGTGCCGCGGCCACGCCCTTGGATGGTACGGTTTAAGGAATTTCTGGCCTTTCCGATGTTCGCGACGGCGATCTGGCTAATTTGGGTGCTGTGCACGCAAGTCGGACCGGTTGGTCTCGCGGTATCGCTCTCGACTGGCCTCGGTCTTGTATTCCTGTTCTGGCTGCTCCGATTGCTGACCCCGTGGCCGCGCCGGATTGTTGGATTGATTGGAATTGCAGCTTTGATCGCTTTGAGTCTCGATATCCATTCGGCGCCCGCACAAAACGAATGGGCGCCATGGACGGCCGAGGCCGTCGCCGAGGCGCGCGCCGCAGGTAAACCGGTATTGGTTGATTTCTCCGCGGCTTGGTGTGTGACTTGCTTGGTCAACGAGCGGGTCGCCCTGGACGACTCTACGGTCGCCGCCAGTATGCGGCGTGACGGCGTGGTCACTCTGAAAGGCGACTGGACGAACCGAGATTCGGCCATCAGTGCGGAACTTGGCCACTATGGCCGCAGCGGTGTACCGCTCTATCTATTTTATCCGCCGAACCAAGCCGCCGTCGTGATGCCGCAGCTTTTGACGCCAAACTCGGTATTGGATTTGCTAAACAGATACCGGACGGCGCGGTTCTAAGCGGCTGTTCTTTCCATTTCGCCGCCGTTGGTCTTCACGGATTGGAAGGGCAATTTCTGGCGCATCTCGGCCCTTCCGCCTGCGTCCGAACTTGGACCGATTCCAGACGTTCGTCCGACGGCTAAGAAGCGCCATGACCGGTCATTCGTTTTGAAGTCGTTCGGAGCAGTGTAAACTGCGCAAATGAAGAACATCGTCTGCTTCCCATTGCTCAGCTTTTTGGCTCTATTGGCGGTCGGCAGTTCTGTTGCCCAGACAGCGCGTTTGATACCGGACAACATCTACGGGACCCGCCCACCGGATTATGTGACGCAGTGGACCAGGATTTCAGTGCTCGGCCTGCGAAACCGCCCCTACCGGATCGTGTGGCTTTCACCACACCCTTTTAAGCGCTCTGGATTTGAGAAGTACATAGCATTGACGCCTTCCGAGTACCGTGGCGTCCAGGCACTCACTCGTGCCTATTCTTGCTTGGACCCGCCTGACCATGCCGCTGAAATGATACGGCCTCGTTTACTGATGGTGACAGAAGGTTCTGCTGCAACGAGCTACATGCGTTGCCGAGTGCCGACCGAGGCTACTTGTGAGTACCTAACCAAGCTGGTCCGTATCCCCGGCATCCGAGGATTTGCCAAGAACGAGAGTTACATCCTCGACATTGCCGAGGACGTCGATTGCTCGATCTCGGAGGGGCCGAGCCGAAACTAGTTGGATAGCGCTGGCATCTGGGGCAGGCATCGAAGGGCAAAAATTGGCGCATCCCGGTTCAAACGCGAAAGTCTGGAATCGGTACACATTCGGACTTAGGCTCTTGGTCTCACAAGCGCCAATTGCGGACATTCGGATAGGGCCCAGAATTGCTCAGATTAACCATATTGAAGCGGGCCGTTATGTCACTGTCGGGCAGAGCAAAATTCGTGCAATAGTTGAGCCCAAAAGGGGACCGATCCGCTGCGCGCAAGACGGCAGACGGCAGGGTTGGTAGCGGCGGGGGCCATCAATGATTCCGCACGATTTGCGCTGCCGGCCATATGGTCGGCGAATGGGATTTGTTCGCGGACAAATTCACTTCAAACTCCTCCTTGCCACAACGGCATTGGTCTTCCCCACATTCTCAGTGATTGCTCCTGCGGCTGCCAGCAGCTTCTCTGTCGGCGGAGGAACGATCACGACGACGCAGACCGATACCTCGGCAGATTACACACCGTCGGCGGGGCCGTTCTTACTCAAGCCCAACACAACGGGCAGCGGCGACACCATCACCGTCAGCAATGTCACGATTAACAATACAAGCGGCTCACCGAACCAATTTGCGCTCGATTTTGGCTACACCAATCGCACGAGCGGCTCCTATTCCATATTTCTGAATGGAAGTAGCCTCACCACACACAACGGGTCCGGCGTTTTTTGGGCCTATTCCGACGCCGGCACAGTTACACTTGATACCACTGGAGGAGCCGCCAATACGGTTTCGGGTGGAGCCGGTTATACGCTAGGCGGCTCGAGTTTCGGCGCCACCAATATAGTGGTCCGCCTCGGCCCGGACGTCGTTGCTACGACTGGCACTGCCATTCAGCTTCTGCCAACAATTGGCGGGGGCAACGTCTCTCTAGACATGGCGGGAACCACTCTCTCGGCCACCGGACCATTTGGGGACTACGGCATATACGTCGCTCCCACTTCCGGCAGTAGTGTTACACTGGGCGCTCTGAATAACGGCCTCCAAGGATCGATCTCCGTCGATCAAGGATATGGCATCAATGTCGGTGGCTCACCGAATACCTATATCAGACTTGGCAATGCCGGGACGATCACCGCCAAAGGCGGCATCTTCGTAGGAAACAGTGATCAGGCAATCGTCGACAGCTATGGCACCATAATCGCAGGAAGCCTGCCAGCCATCACCGGGAACTATAACGAGACGGTCACGCTCGAAACCGGTTCGAAGACGGTCGGAAAGATACAGGGTGGCCAGAACGCTGGTTCGGTGAACGTCTTCAATATTTATTCCGGTGCGGACATTTCAGGAGCGACCTTCGAAGGCAAATCGGGCGGCACAAACACCATTCACTTGGAAGGCACGAGTGTCGCGACATTCGATGTCGGCATAGCAACAAATATCAACACGATCCAAAAAGACGATACAGGCGGCTGGACGCTGGCAAATTCAGGCGGCGCCTCGACGACTTCATTTATCGTCAATAACGGTTTGCTGACGCTCGGTGCCAGCGGAGTGCTCTCAAGTACAAACGCAGTCACAATCGCCGGGGGAACTTTCGACCTTAACGGCACGCATCAGACGATAGGCGCGTTGTCCGGAACAGGTGGCGCCATCGCGCTCGGCAATGGCGCGTTGACCACCAACAGCGCTGCCAACACGAGTTTGTCGACCGCCATCGGCGGGACGGGGAGCTTTACGAAGGGCGGCACGGGCACGCTCATCCTAACCGGAACCAACACTTACACCGGCAGTACCACCATCTCCGCCGGCACTTTGCAGATCGGCAATGGCGGGACGTCGGGATCGATCGTCGGCAATGTTGTCGACAACGGCACGCTGGTTTTCGATCGTTCGGACACTTACCAGTTTGCCCCCTCGATCTCGGGAACCGGTGCGGTCAAGCAAGTGGGCGGCGGCACGTTGGAGCTGAGCAACGGTTTCGCTTACAGCTACACCGGCGGTACAGAGGTGAGCGGTGGCTCGACGCTGCAACTCGACAATTCCGTCAACCCAGGCAGCGGCGCGATATCCTTGTCGGGCGGCACGCTGCGCAGCGTGAACGATTTCTTTCTGACAAACACGATCACGTTTCGACCAGGCGCGTCGAACACTCTTTTGGCCAGCACGGGAACGCCGCTCATTCTCGCCGGCGCCATGAACTTCAACGGAACCGCTTCCGACACCGTGACGTTCGGTTCCGCGACAGATACGGGAACACTGATCCTTGAGCCAAGCGCTGTGAACCTGAGCGCCTCCCCAAGTGCGTTGGTCATCGCGGGCGGCGCGGTTGAGATCGCCAACGGGTTCGACAGTGTGGACTACGCGCTCGGAAGAATGTCATCCGTCACCATCGAGTCGGGCGCTACGCTTGTGGACTTCAGCGACGGTAACGGCCGGAATGCGCCAACGCCCACCTTAATGAGATTATTTGGCGGCGGTCAATTGGTCTTAGGGTCGGCTTACCCCGTCGTCGCTCTCGGCACGTCCAACTTCGCCGGTCGAATTTCGGGGACGGGGTATGTGCAGATCGGAAGTTTCCTATCAGGTCAGCCTGCCGCTACAGTGATTCTTACGGGCGACAACAATTCCCCCACAGAATTCCAAATTGCACCCCGCTCGACGCTGCAGATCGGCAATGGCGGCACTACGGGTTCGATATCGAATAGCACGACGGTCGTGGGCTACAGCGGTTCACTCTATGGTGGAAATGCAGTTCTTGAATTCGATCGTTCGGATAACCTGACTTACGGCGGATATCTGTCTGGATCGCTTGTTTTGGAACAAGCGGGATCTGGCGTTCTGACGATCAGCTCCAACAACAGCCCCTCAGGCCCGGCCGATTTCTATGGCTCGGTCGTGGTGGCCTCTGGCGGATTATCGATTTCGTCCGACAACAATCTGAACGGCAATCCTATCGCATTGTCCAACGCGACGACGCTTTACACGACGGCGACGGGAACGTTTACAAGCCCCGTCACGGTGGTCGGCGATCCGACGTTCAATGTGGCGAGCGGCACGACGACGATATGGTCGGGCCAGATCAGTGACGGTTCTGCGGTCGGCGACGTGGAAGTGACCGGCGGTGGTGGGCTCATCCTCACGAATACAAGCAATAGTTATTCGGGTGGCACAGTGGTTAAGGGATGGTCTGACCTGGTAGTCACTGACGATCATCAGTTGGGCGGTACGTCAGGCGGGCTCACGCTTGGCGATGCAACAACCAGCGGCACTCTTCAGCTAAATGCGGCGTTCAGTTTATCGGCCTCGCGCCCCATCACGCTGGCTGCCGGCGGCGGCTACATCAACACCATCGGTAACAACGCGACCATTTCTCAAGCTATCACCGGCCTTGGCAGTTTAGGTAAGGTCGGTGCCGGCACGCTGACACTCTCTGGAAACAACACCTATACCGGCGTCACGACAATTTTCGGCGGCACGTTGCAGATCGGCAATGGCGGCACGAGCGGCTCGATTCTCGGTGACATCACCAACAATGGTTTCGTGCTGTTCAATCGTTCTGACGTCTACACCTACGCGGGCGCGATATCCGGCACTGGTGGCATGACCCAAACCGGATCGGGCACACTAATCCTCACTGGGAACAGCACTTATAGCGGCAATACGACCGTTTCGGCTGGCGTAAACTCGCCCGGTACGCTGCAGATTGGTGCAGGCGGCACCAGCGGTTCCGTCGCCAGCAAAATCGTCGACAACGGATATCTGCTGTTTGATCGTTCCGACACCTATACCTATGCGAATGTGATCTCGGGTATCGGCAGCGTTGCTCAAATTGGAACTGGCACACTGATATTGTCGGGAGCCAACACCTATACCGGCGGTACGGCAATCGCTTCGCAAGCCACGCTGCAGCTCGGCAATGGCGGAACGACCGGTTCGATCCTCGGCAACGTCCTCGACAATGGCGTGCTCGTCTTTGATCGCTCCGATACCTATACGTTCGCGGGTGACATCTCCGGTACGGGCACCCTCAGCCTGATCGGTACGGGCCGCGTTATCTTCGCTGGCCACAACACGTTGACCGGCGGCCTCGGCATCGGTTCGGGTGCTACAGTGCACATGGCCGATCTCGGTGACTATAGCGGCGGCATCATCGACAACGGTACTCTGGATTTCAACGGCAGCGGCAGCCAGACCTTTGCGAGTGCGATTTCCGGCAGCGGCAACTTTACCCTCACGGGCGGAGGCATGGTCATTCTCACCGGCGAAAACAGTTATACCGGCGGCACCACGATCACCTCCGGCACGCTGCAGATCGGTGCCGGTGGCACCAGCGGCTCCGTCCACGGCCCGATCACGAACAACGGTACCGTCGTGTTCGATCGTTCGGATAGTTACAACTTCTCCGACGTCATTTCCGGCATTGGCTCGCTGCACCAGGACGGCACCGGCGCGCTGGTCCTTAGCGGCATGAACACCTACACCGGCAATACCTATGTCGATGCCGGGACGCTCAGCATTTCGTCAGACGCGAACCTCGGTAATGGCGGGACGGTGACACTCGCTCCGGGCACGACGCTGGCGTCCACAGCAACGGGAACATTCACTCACGCCGTCACGGTGGCAGGCGATCCGACGTTCAACGTGGCGAGTGGTACGACGACGACTTGGAGCGGGTTGATCAGCGACGGCGCCAGCGCCGGTACCGTCGAAGTATCCGGCGGAGGCACCTTCGCGCCGACGAATACGTCCAACGGTTATTCCGGCGGTACGGTCGTCAAGGGCAGCAGCACGCTCCTAATCGGCGCCGACGGAGAGATCGGGGCGACATCAGGCGCCCTGACGCTGGGCGACGCCACGACGTCCGGCACGTTGCAACTCGGCGCCAGCTTCAATCTGGCGAGCACGCGCGCCTTTGCTTTAGGTACCGGTGGTGGAACCATCGATACAAATGGCTTCTCCACGACCATATCGCAGGCGATCACAGGGCCGGGTGGTTTGACGAAAGCTGGAGTTGGCGTGCTGGCATTAGCCGGAACCAACAGTTACAGCGGCGGCACATTTGTTTTCGGGGGCGCTTTACAAATAGGTGCTGGCGGCACGAGCGGTTCCATTCTCGGTGACGTCACCAACAATGGTCTCGTGCTGTTCAATCGTTCCGACATTTATACGTACGCGGGAGTGATTTCCGGCAGCGGTGGCATGACCCAAACCGGCACGGGCACACTGATTCTGACCGGGAACAGCGCGTATCTTGGTAACACGACAGTTTCGGCTGGCGTATCTTCGCCAGGCACATTGCAGATCGGCGCGGGTGGCACGAGCGGCTCGGTGGTCAGTATGATCATCAATAACGGATATTTGCTGTTCGATCGTTCGGATGCGTACGCCTTTTCCAACGTGATCTCAGGAATCGGCAGCGTTTCACAAATTGGAACCGGAACGCTGACACTGTCCGGCAGGAACACCTACAGCGGCACTACAACCGTCAACGCCGGAACGCTGTCCGTGAACGGTTCCATAGCTTCGTCGGCCGTCACGGTGCATTCCGGCGCGACTTTGAGCGGCACTGGCACAGTCGGCGTGACCACCGTCACCAACGGCGGCACCCTGGCGCCGGGAAATTCCGGTATCGGAACGCTGCATGTGAACGGCAATCTGGTTCTGGCCTCGGGCGCGATTTACGCCGTTGATTCGACGCCGGCGTCGAGCGATCTAGTAAGCGCAACCGGGGCGGCGAGCCTGGCGGGCACGTTGGCCGTCACACCGACCGGCTCCTACAGTTACAACCAGGCGATTGCCGTGGTGACTGCTTCTGGTGGGCTGACAGGGACATTTACGAACTTAAACGTCGTGGGGAGCTTCGGAGCGAACATCACGCCGGTGCTTGAATACAGCGGGAACGGTCTGGCAATTGCACTTGAACCAACGGCCTTCAGCCCGCTGCTTCCGCATGGCGCCCCCGCCAACGAGGTCAATGTCGCCGCCGCAATTGACATGGCTGTGCAGAACGACGGCGCGCGGCCGACGTTCGCGCCGCTTGCAGGCCTGTCCTCCAAGGATTTTGACGGTGTTCTATCGCAATTGTCCGGCGAACTTCCGAACGGGGCGATCAATGGCGGGATAATGATCCAGGGCTCATTCCTGGATGCGCTTGTCGATCCATACTGCGACGGACGCGGAAGCGTTGCACGAACCGGCAGCTTGGCACTTGGTTCCGCGGGTGCACCGGTGCGCGTTGCCTTCAACGGTCCGGTCGATCAGATGCCACTCCCAAGATCGAGCGGATCGGTCACGGTCTGGGGATCCAGCTATGGCGGGTGGAGCAACGTGAACGGTGATTCACTTGGACTCGGCACCCACAACACCAATACCAGTGACGGCGGTCTTGCGCTCGGCGTGGATTATCGCTCCGCGAGCGGCGACACTGTCATCGGCGCAGCGTTGGGCACTGGGCAACTCTGGTGGGATATCGTAACTGGTCTCGGCACAGGCCGCTCCGATGTCGAACAGGCGGGGCTTTATGGCTCAAAGAGCTTTGGCAGATTCTACCTGTCCGGTGCCGTCGAATTTGCGGAATTCAAGGTGAAGACTAATCGTATGGTTCACTTCGAAGGTGACAATCTCTACGGCGCCAAATTCGATATGCAAAGCGAAGGCTTCCTGCTGGAGGCGGGAAGAAGCTTCTTGACCGATAGCGGTTTCGGGATCACGCCCTACATCGACGTTCGGGCGATGGACTTCCGGTCGCCGAACTATGCTGAGTCCACTCTTGCCGGTTCGTCACTATTTGCGCTCGCCTATGCTAAGAAGGCGCAGTCTGACCTCACCCACGAACTCGGCGTGCAACTCGACGACATGCTGACACAGCAACGGGTCGGGCAGATCGTCCTCTCTGCGCGGGTCGCCTGGCGGCACGACTACTGCGGAGACGTGACCGAACTAGCGGACTTCGAAGCGCTGCCGTACACGACGTTCACCGTCTATGGTGCCGCGAGGGCGCGTGATGCGGCGCGCATTTCCATTGGCGCGCAAGCGAGCATTGCCGATGGAGTATTGTTGGCATTGAAGGCGCAAGGCGATCTTTCGGACCCCAGCCAAGCCTATAGCGGTAACGCAGTGGTCGCGTATCGCTGGTGAAAACAGTCATCTAGCAGATGACCGGCAATACCTGCGAGGCAATGGACGAGACGCTCGGGCTACCGACCGCCGGAGCACTCAAGTGTGCATGGGATTGATGGCGCCGTGAATGGCAGCTATTGGCGCATCTTGCCCGTTCGGTGAATGTCCGGTCTCGGCCCGTTAGCTGCCGTTTGGAATAGGTCCAGCTTGCGCCATTTGTCGCCGCTCGTGTTTGAAGGATGCCAACATCGAACGAGAAGGGCGGTCTAGATTGATTGGGGCCGTTCGTTTGTTATCGGATAGGTAGTTTTCGTCGCGGCGTCAGTCTGTCACGCAGTTTGAGGTTCGCTAAAGGGTATACGCTTGACCCTCAAAGCCTGACACATGAGGTGTGGGTTGGCATACCGCGTTGCGCTCATTGTTGGAGTCGCCGTGGGGCTCATAAACCTCCTTCTAGCCATGTTTGAATCGGCAGCATCTGGCGATGGGTCCATAGCGGAGCCTTGGCATGTGCTTACGCTCATCGTGACATTTCCGACGGGATTGTTGTGCGGATGGCTTCTATCCCGCCGCCGCCAGGATTTGCGTTGAGGCGCGCTCTCCACGCCTCCGCCCCACGTCGTTGTTGCCTCCCGAATGGCGTGGGGCGTCCCCGCACACCGGCCCCGGAAGGCGGTATACGCTCGATGCGACTACTAATCGTCCCTATCCATGCCCTACGGATGTAGCACAAGCGCGGGAGGGTGGCGGACGGCGGTAGGCGAAACGGTTTGAGACTCTGGGCGCTCCCGTCCCTATAGTTCCGTATCGCATCATTATTTGGGAAACGAGAGGGAACATGTGGAAAGTAGTGACTGCGGCGTGTCTGACGTTCTTCGTGATGGGAGGTAGCCTTGGTGCGACCGCGCCCGTCGCCCCCGATGACTCAAATATCGAACCGCCTGTGACCGCAGCCGACATGCGGATCATTGAGCGCGCTCAGGAAATCCTAAACTCGCCTGACAAGTGGAACCGAGCGGACAATCGCGTTTGTCCTCCTGACGCCAAAATCTACAGCCTCTATTGCGCAATTGAAAAAGCCACAATCGAGATCGACGGCTCTTTTGTCCATCGTGGTTCGGCCATGCAGCAAGCCCGTTTCGTCATTGATGATCTTACTGCGAGCAGGAATTACGACCATCGCCTCATGGACTATAACAATGATCAGAGAACTTCCTTCGCAGACATCCAGCACGTTTTCGACTTGATTAGGGCGCGAATAGCGAAAAAGTTGGGTTCCCCAAAATAGGGACTTTACTAAGCGGCTACTTTCTTAACGTGCCGTTGAAGGTACCCACCGAAATCGATCGACGGGCCGCGACCAAGGGCTAGCTGCGTCACACGGCGAACCTGAGCGCCGTTGTCCATGCGGCGGTTAGGCGTTCGAGTTATGTCCACTCCTGGCGCTTTTCAGACCTATTCTAAACGGTAAGTTTGAGGCCAAGACCGGACATTCGTCGTTGGTCCGGGAAGCGCCACAAGTTGCCGTTCAAGTGAATGTCGCCCTGAGTGTATTCCGAGCCTATCAATGCAGACTGGGCATTTGCGACTATGGGGCCCACGTAACGGCGGACGATGAGCCGGGCCAACCGCGTCCGAGGTATCCCATTGAGCGAAACCACAAAACTGCTTTCCCTGGCGACCGCAGTTCCCGGGAATGTCCTGCTGCAGGACGAAGTCGCCGCAGCCGCCCGCGAGATGTTCGGTAAACGATACGCCGTCTTCGATCGGATGGCGCCGGTATTCCTGACGGCCGGAATCAAGAAGCGGCACGCGGCGCGTCCGATCGAATGGTATTCCGAACCTCATGGCTGGAAGGAAAGAACGGCGGCCTATCTCGAAGTCGCCCATGAGCTGTTCGTCGATGCCGCGACCAAGGCGTTGGACAGGGCTGGGCTGATGGCCGCCGAGGTCGATGTTATCGTCACCGTCTCCTCCACGGGTATTGCGACGCCAAGCCTGGAGGCGCGCGCCTTGGGAGTGATGGGCTTTCGGACCGACGTCCAGCGCGTCCCGGTCTTTGGGCTGGGATGCGCGGGCGGTGTCTCGGGCTTCGCGATTGCGGGTCGCCTCGCCAGAGCGCAGCCCGGCGCCAATGTCCTGCTCGTGGTGGTGGAGCTTTGCACCCTCGCGTTCCGTCTTGATCAACTCTCCAAAGCAAACATCGTCGCATGCGCCCTCTTTGGCGACGGAGCGGCCGCCTGCGTCCTGCGCGCCGGAGAAGCCGGCATCGCGGAAGTCGAAGCCTGTGGGGAGCATACCTGGCCGGACACGCTAGACATCATGGGCTGGGATCTCGATTCGCAGGGCTTTGAAGTGATTTTCGCACAGGCGATTCCGTCGTTCACCGAGGCAAACATGGGGCCTGCGGTCTCGGGGATTCTGAAGCGCGCCAGAATCAGAATGGATGAAGTGGATCGCTTCGTTTGCCATCCCGGCGGCGCGAAAGTGATCGTTGCGCTGGAGACTGCATTGCATATTTCGCAGGGCGCGCTCGACCACGAACGCGCCGTTCTTCGCGACTATGGCAATATGTCGGCCCCCACCGTTCTTTTCGTTCTCGACCATACGCTGCGCGCGGGGATGCCGCCGCGTTCCGTGATCACGGCGATGGGCCCAGGTTTCAGCGCGAGCTGCGTTTCGTTAAAGAAAGCCGCTTGATTTGCGCCATCGTCCTCCTTGGCTTCGTCACCGTGGCTCGGATGGCTTTGTCCGAAAGTGATGCTGTGGATGGCTCCCCTACAATCCGCCAACGTGAACTTGGCAGGAAGATTGGGGGTGAAGTAGCGTTGCCCATTTCCGGCGAGCGGCTCAACTCGAAGCCGTCAGGCGGAAGCCTGAAAAGAAATACAAAAGGAGAATAACCATGCCAGTGTTCGGATCGCCATTTTCAGGTTTGGCAAACGACAGGAAGCTCACGCACGATGAGCTCGTCAGAGCAATTCGTTTCATGGTGGCCGCAGAGTACGAAGCAACTCAGTTGTACACGCAGCTTGCCGAGTCGACCGACAACAAGCTTGCCGTGGAAGTGCTCAAGGAAATAGCGGACGAGGAACTTGTCCATGTTGGAGAGTTTCTGAGATTACTCCACGAGCTCGCCCCCGATGAAGAAAAATCCTATGCCAAAGGGGCAAAAGAAGTAGAAGGAAAAATCAAGAAAAAGAAGTAGAGGATTTCCGCAGGGTTCGATGGATACGAGAGGTCAACGCCCCCCGCCGATAAAAAAGGGAAGCAAACGGTGAGCACGATTACGACGAAAGACGGCACGCAGATCTATTACAAGGACTGGGGCACAGGATTGCCTGTCGTGTTCAGCCACGGCTGGCCCCTCAATGCGGATAGCTGGGAGGCTCAGATGATGTTCCTGGCCTCCAACGGCTATCGCTGTATTGCCCATGACCGTCGCGGCCATGGCCGGTCGAGCCAGCCCTGGAGTGGCAACGAGATGGACACCTATGCCGACGACCTCTCGGAGCTCATCGAAACGCTCGACCTGAAGGGTGCCGTTCTAATTGGCTTCTCCGCGGGTGGCGGCGAAGTTGCCCGCTATATAGGCCGTCACGGCACGAAACGGGTGGCCAAGGCCGCGCTTATCTCCTCCGTCCCACCGCTGATGCTAAAAACGGCGGCCAATCCCGGCGGCTTGTCGATTGAGGTGTTCGACGGAATCCGCCGCGGCTCCATCGCCGACCGCTCACAATTCTATAAGGATCTTGCCAGCGGCCCGTTCTTCGGGGCCAACAGGCCAGGTGCCAAGGTCTCGCAAGGCATGATCGACTCGTTCTGGCTCCAGGGGATGCAGGCCGGTCACAAGAATACCTTCGACTGCATCAAGGCGTTCTCCGAGACGGATTTCACCGAAGATCTCAAGAAGTTCGATATGCCTACCCTGATCCTCCACGGCGACGACGACCAGATCGTGCCGATTGGCGCCGCGGCTCTCCGCTCATCGAAGCTGGTCAAGAACGCGACCCTAAAGATATACACGGGCGCACCACACGGCCTCGCATACACGCACAAGGGCCAGCTCAATGCAGACCTGCTGGTATTCCTTAAATCCTGAGGTCGCTTTACCGGCGTCGTCTGGGGAGTGGCGCCGATACTAGGGATTGTACCGGCCGGCCGTCCAACAAGCCCTTGCGGCGGACAAGCGGCGCGCACGGGCTCGATTTGTGAGAGTGTCGACCGATAGGCAGTCGGGTCCTTTCGGTTTTGAGGATGAAAAGATCATGCCGGTCGACAGACGGAAGGGTGCCGTTACACCGGAGAAAAAGCTCTTGGCTGGAATCTCTGTATGGAGAGGGTCAAGTGGAACGTCGATGAGCGTCAGCAAGCTGGTGGACTTAATTAGGGCAGACGTTGTTGTGGTGGGAGCTGGCATCAGCGGAGCCTTTATGGCTCACGCGTTGGCAGGACGATACGAAAGGGTCGTCGTGGTTGACAGGCGCGTTCCGATCCACGGCTCAACTTCGGTAAGCACTGCCATGTTGCAGTTCGAGATCGACCAGCCTTTGACTAAACTGGGCGAGAAAATTGGCGTCCATCGCGCAACGCGAGCCTGGCGCCACTCTTATCGCGCAACGCAAGCCCTTGTATCACTCGTACACCGTGAAGGAATCCGATGCGGTTTGGAACGGCGCCATGCGCTATACGTAGCAGGAGAGGACATGGGCGCTAGAGGGCTTGAGCGGGAGAGCAAGGCACGCAACCGCGCCGGAATACCGGGCGAATATCTGGCAAGACCAGCGCTCAACTCTAAGTTCGGCATAAACCGTTCGGGAGCAATCCTCAGTTTCAATTCAGCGATAGCTAATCCTGTTCAACTCGCGGCGGGGCTACTGAGACGCGCGGCAGCGCGAGGCGTCCGAATTTATTCGCCAGTGAACATTGAAGGTGTCATGGCGACAGCACATGGGGTGACACTCGACACAGGTCAACATTTCATCGAGGCCAAGTACGTCATTTTTTGTACCGGCTATGAAGTCTTGAAATGCTTGCCTAAACAAGGAACGAAAATTACGTCAAGTTGGGCCGTCGCATCGCAGCCCCATTCAAGCTATCCAGCTTGGCTTGACCAAACCCTGCTTTGGGAGGCATCGACGCCATACCTCTATCTGCGCACTACGCCCGACGGGCGCGTGATTGCCGGTGGCGAGGATGAAGATGTAGATTTGGCCTCATATCGCAGCCGCAGCATCGAACGAAAAAGTCATCGGCTCGCAGCTAAAGTGAAAGCGCTTATCCCCGGTTTGAGCCTCAATCCGACGCACAAATGGACCGGAGCGTTTGGAGAAAGTCTTGATGGATTGCCGCTAATTGATGCCGTGCCAGACATGGCGGGCTGCTTTGCCGTGATGGGGTTTGGAGGCAACGGAACCATCTACAGTGTGATCGCGGCTCAAATCGTTCCACGCCTGATGCAAGGGCGGACAGACGGAGACGCAAACCTATACAGGTTTCGAGATTGAGCTAAATGGTCGCCTCGATAGGATTGCGCTGCTCCAAATCGCCGCGTGGGCTTGAAGGTGCCGCCACGGGTTTCCACATCTTTCCGGTATTGTTTGTCGAGGGAGGTTTGGAAATCAAATTGCGGAGGCGCGGAGATGGCGGCCCCGCAAATCGAGCTTCGGCGGCAGGCTTACGGCGCTTTGGCGTGGGCTTGTGTAACGCCTGCGATTTTAAGTTCTAGGTTTCAGTTCAAAGACTTGAGTGCGTTTTCCGGGATTTGAATTCAAAAATAGAGGAAATGGGGGACCTCCCATCGAAATCTCGAAAACAATTATGTTGCTAAGCGCTGAGGAGGAGGGGGAGGGGTAGAGGGATATTCCCCGGAATCGCGAAAACAAAGATCAACATCCTGTAGAAACCGCCGCCAGACCCCATATTTGGCGGGTCTTTTACGTCAATTTGACACGCCGGAGCGACATTGCCACTTTCCCGGCCCTTTTGGCCCCTAGCTTCCGCCCCGTCCGACACGAGTTGCCATGCACGCCTACCTCGATTTCGAACGTCCCATTGCCGAGCTTGAAGGCAAGATCGTCGAACTGCGTCAGCTCGCGGCGGCAGACCCGGCTATGCAGATCGACACTGAGGTCTCGCGCCTTCAGTACCGTGCGGACGCGCTGGTCAAGGACATCTATGCGCGGCTGTCGCCCTGGCAGAAGGTCCAGGTGGCGCGCCATCCGGGCCGTCCGCATTTCTCCGATTACGCCGCCAGCCTGTTCGACGAGTTCACGCCGCTGGCCGGCGACCGCACCTTCGGCGAAGACAACGCCATCATCGCTGCGCTGGCGCGTTTCCGCGGCCGCGCCGTCGCCGTCATCGGTCACGAGAAGGGCAACGATACCAAGACGCGCCTCAAGCACAATTTCGGCATGGCAATGCCGGAAGGTTATCGTAAGGCGCAGCGCCTGTTCGATTTGGCGAACCGCTTCGGCCTGCCGGTGATTTCGCTGGTGGATACGTCCGGCGCTTATTCCGGACTCGGCGCCGAGGAGCGCGGTCAGGCGGAAGCCATCGCGCGATCCACCGAGGCGTGCCTGAATCTGAGCGTGCCGTTCGTGTGCACCATTATCGGCGAAGGCGGGTCGGGCGGGGCGCTGGCGCTTGCGTGCGCCAATCGTGTCTTCATGCTCGAGAATTCCGTCTATTCGGTGATCTCGCCGGAAGGCTGCGCCTCGATCCTCTGGCGCCGGCCGGAAAAGGCTCAGGACGCCGCCGCCGCGTTGAAGCTCACCGCGCAGGATCTGTTCGGGCTCGGAATCATCGACGCCATCATTCCCGAGCCGATCGGCGGAGCGCACCGCAATGCGGAGGAGGCCATCGCCACCGTGGGCGAACAGATCGCGCGCGCGCTGGCCGAGCTTTCGTCCCTCTCGGTGGACGAATTGCGCCGCCAGCGCCGCGAGAAATTCCTGGCCATCGGCCGCGATCTGTCGAAATAGAACGCGCCGGGGGGCGCCCCATGCGTCTGAACCTGCCGCAGATTTCAGCTTCGGAACGCCCGCGTGCAGCAGCCGCGGCGATTCTCGCGCTCGGTTGCCTGGCTTCTTGCGTCATCGAATATCCCGGCAGCCTCGAATACGATTCCATGGAGCAGCTGCTCGAAGGCCGCACAGGCGTCTACAGTTATTGGCACCCGCCAGTGATGTCGTGGA
>Ga0265340_10000542_pt1 | contig 20871 bp, 17 predicted proteins | sample 4CB225metaG_FD_202082 | JGI IMG/M metagenome (GOLD analysis project Ga0265340, IMG submission 202082) | Rhizosphere microbial communities from Carex aquatilis grown in University of Washington, Seatle, WA, United States - 4-CB2-25 metaG | ecosystem: Host-associated > Plants > Roots >...
CACGTTCTCGACCCGCTTGCCGCCGACCATCCGGCGGATCTGCGAGATGTGCAGCAGGCCGTCCTTGCCCGGGACCAGCGAGATGAAGGCGCCGAAGGTCGTCGTCTTCACCACGGTGCCCAGGTAACGCTCGCCGACCTCGGGCATGGTCGGGTTGGCGATCGCGTTGATCGCCGCCCGGGCCGCCTCGGCCGAGGGGCCGTCGGTGGCGCCGATGTAGACGGTCCCGTCGTCCTCGATCGAGATGTCGGCGCCGGTGTCGTCCTGAATCTGGTTGATCATCTTGCCCTTGGGCCCGATCACCTCACCGATCTTGTCGACCGGCACCTTGACGCTGATCACCCGGGGAGCGAACTTGCTCATCTCGTCCGGGCGGTCGATCGCCTCGCTCATCACGTCGAGGATGTGCAGCCGGGCCTCGCGGGCCTGGGTCAGCGCACCGGCCAGCACCGAAGCGGGAATGCCGGCGAGCTTGGTGTCGAGCTGGATCGCGGTGACGAACTCCGACGTTCCGGCGACCTTGAAGTCCATGTCACCGAACGCGTCCTCGGCCCCCAGGATGTCGGTCAGCGCCGCGTACGTGGTCTCACCGTCCACGGTGTCGGACACCAGGCCCATCGCGATACCGGCGACCGGTGCGCGCAACGGCACCCCGGCGTTCAGCAGCGACAGGGTGGAGGCGCAGACCGAGCCCATCGACGTCGACCCGTTGGAGCCGAGCGCCTCGGAGACCTGACGGATCGCGTAGGGGAACTCCTCCCGGCTGGGCAGCACGGGCATCAGGGCCCGCTCGGCCAGGGCGCCGTGACCGATCTCGCGGCGCTTGGGCGAACCGACCCGGCCGGTCTCCCCGGTGCTGTACGGCGGGAAGTTGTAGTTGTGCATGTAGCGCTTGCGGGTCTCCGGCGAGAGCGTGTCCAACTGCTGCTCCATCCGGAGCATGTTCAGCGTGGTGACGCCCAGGATCTGGGTCTCGCCCCGCTCGAACAGCGCCGAGCCGTGCACCCGGGGGATCACCTCGACCTCGGCCGAGAGCTGGCGGATGTCGGCCAGACCGCGGCCGTCGATCCGGACCTTGTCGCGCAGGATCCGCTGCCGGATCAGCGCCTTGTTGGTCGCCCGGAAAGCCGCGGAGACCTCTTTCTCACGGTCCACGAACTGCTCGGCGAACTTGGCCTTGATCGCTTCCTTGAGCTCGTCGAGCTTGGCCTCGCGCTCGAGCTTGTCGGCGATCGTCAGAGCCTGGGCCACGTCGTCGGTCGCGGCGGCGGACACGGCCTGGTAGACGTCGTCCTGGTAGTCCGGGAAGAGCGGGAACTCGGCGGTCGGCTTGGCCGCGGCCGCGGCGACCTCGTTCTGCGCGGCGCAGAGCGCGGCGATGAACGGCTTGGCCGCTTCAAGCCCGGCGGCGACGACCTCTTCAGTCGGCGCGGCCACACCCTGATCCTTGATCAGGACCCAGGCACCGTCGGTGGCCTCGGCCTCGACCATCATGATGGCGACGTCCTGGGTGCCGTCGGCGGCGGTCACGACCCGGCCGGCGACGACCATGTCGAAGACGGCCTTCTCCAGCTCGGAGTGCCGCGGGAAGGCGACCCACTGGCCGTCGATCAGCGCCACCCGGACGCCGCCGATCGGGCCCGCGAAGGGCAGGCCGGAGATCTGGGTGGACAGTGACGCGGCGTTGATCGCGATCACGTCGTAGAGGTCATCGGGGTTGAGCGAGAGCACGGTGACGACGACCTGGACCTCGTTGCGCAGCCCCTTGACGAAGGTCGGGCGCAACGGCCGGTCGATCAGCCGGCAGGTCAGGATGGCCTCGGTGCTGGGGCGGCCCTCCCGGCGGAAGAACGAGCCGGGGATCTTCCCGGCGGCGTACATCCGCTCCTCGACGTCGATCGTCAGCGGGAAGAAGTCGAAGTGATCCTTCGGGTGCTTCCCGGCAGTCGTCGCCGAGAGCAGCATGGTCTCGCCGTCGAGGTAGATCGAGACCGATCCGGCGGCCTGCCGGGCGAGGCGGCCGGTCTCGAATCGGACGGTACGGGTGCCGAACGAGCCGTTGTCGATGACGGCTTCGGCGGCGGTGATTTCTGGACCCTCCAAGGGTCACACTCCTGTTCATACGCTGAGTGGCCGGGCCACTCAGTTCGGCAGGAGCAGTGTGCGAGCCGTCGCTGTGCCCGGTCTCCGATCGAGGCCCACGGGTCCGCCTTGGCTACTGGCTGGTCCGGAGGCCACCACCGAGGACCGGGGCCGGCTTCCACCGACCACTCCTGGTGTCACTCACTGATGCTCAGCAAGCCTCGTTCTGGTGAACCGGTTCGTGAACCGACGCGGGCCGGCTCGCGAACCGAAGCGGCGCAGGCCCGGATCTCCCGGCCCCGGCCCGGGTGGTCAGCGACGCAGGCCGAGACGCTCGATCAGGGCCCGGTAGCGGGTGATGTCTGTCTTCTGGGTGTACTTGAGCAGCCGGCGGCGCTGGCCGACCAGCAGCAGCAGGCCGCGCCGGCTGTGGTGGTCGTGCTTGTGCTCCTTCAGGTGCTCGGTCAGGTCCTTGATCCGTCGCGTAAGCATGGCGATCTGGACTTCGGGGGAACCGGTGTCACCCTCGGATGTTGCGTACTCGGCAATGATCTGGTTCTTGACTGCGGCGTCGAGTGCCACTGTGTTCCTCTCGAATTTGCTGCGCGGCGCACCGGGGCATATCCACCCGGGCTCTGACAAGGTCCGCGGCCGATCTGACGGCAGCCACCACGTTATCAGCGCAGGTGTAGCCTGCCCAATCCTTCGCTCACTCTGCCGGATCGTTCGCTCACCGAACGGTCCGGAGAGCCTGCTCACACCGGGCTTCACACCGGGCTGGAGACCCCGAGCACCTGGCGGCAGCGAAGCACGTCGTCGGCCATCTGCCGGATCAGGGGCTCGATCCCGTCGAATCGGAGGGTGGGGCGCAGCCGCTCCACGAATTCGATCGCCACCACCTCGCCGTACAGGTCCAGGTCGGTGCGATCGAGCACGTAGGCCTCGACCCGGCGGACGGTGCCGTCAAAAGTCGGGTTGGTGCCGACCGAGATCGCGGCCGGTAACCGCTCACTGGAGGAGGCCCGCAGCATCCAGCCGGCGTAGACCCCGTCGGCGGGCACCGCGCCGACCGCGCCGGGCTCGAGGTTGGCGGTCGGGTAGCCGAGCTCGCGACCGCGATGGTCACCGTCCACCACCTTGCCCGTCACCCGGTGCGGACGGCCGAGCACCTCGGCCGCCGCAGCGACCTCCCCCTCGGCCACCAGCTCGCGCACCCAGGTCGAGGACCAGCGCCGCTGCTGTTCGCGGCGGCCGAGTTCGGCCACCACCTGGACGGTGAAGCCCAGTTCAGCACCCAGCTCACGAAGGGTGTCCACGTCCCCCGAATTGCGGTAACCGAAGCGGGTGTCGCTGCCGACCACCACGTCCTTGGCTCCGAGGGCATCGACCAGCACCTCCTGGACGAAGCGCCGCGGGCTCCAGAGCGCGAGTTCCCGGGTGAAGGGCATCACCAGGACGGCGTCCAGCCCCGCGGCAGCCAGCAGCTCGAGCTTGTGGTCGGTGGTGGACAGCGGCTCGGGGGCGCGATCCGGGTACAGCACCGCGAGCGGGTGCGGGTCGAACGTGATCGCGACCGCCCGGAGGCCGGCGGCCCGGGCCCGGTCGACGACCTGGCCGAGGACGGCGTGATGCCCACGGTGAACTCCGTCGAAGTTCCCGATCGTGACCGCCGACGGCCCGAAGCCTGCGGGGACGTCAGACAGGTCGTTCCAACGCTGCACCGGCTCGCTCTGCACACGCTAACTCTGCCAGGCCATCACGGCAGTCCGCAGAGCCCCCCTGGGAAGGTTGCACAGCGTGTGCGTCTCGATTCCAGGAGTTGAAGTCAGACCGCCGAAGCATGATCAGGTCACAGAAGTCAACCTATTTTGACTGTGCTATGTACTTCAGTGCGGCACTTCACGCTCCGATGTGATGAAATCAACCGCCGTCGTGAGAGCTTCCCGACCTCGCTCATGACCAGACGTGATTGGATAGTGACGTGCAGTCAACTAAGTTGCCAGCGGGCGCACCCGCCGACTCCAAAGTGATCGCCGGACGCGCCCCGATGCTGACCCAGGGTGGGCCCGGGCAGAGCCGATTCACCCATTCCAGCGGCGGTGGATTCTGCACCGTGTGTGGAACTGTCTGGCCCTGCCCGCAGTCGGGCAAGCGAGAAGAGGACGGCGCCGCGCACGACTGAACGACTACCGCCACCTTTGCTACCGGTCAGGTCAACTCCAGACCCACGGTAGAGCTGACCGTCCGGACTGTTCCGGTCCGCTCATCAGCACCCGCTCGACCGGCTGTACCGACTCGACCATCAGCATCCGCTCGACCGGATGCGCCCACCGGAAAGACCGCACCCACCGCTGGGGCTGGGCCCAGCGCTGAGGCCGCACCCACCGGAGAGGCCACGCCCGCCGGAGAGGCCGCCCCGGCCGGCAGATCCGTACCGATGGGCCGCCCCTCGCTGATCAACTGCCGATACAGGGCCAGATGGGCCGCGGCGACGTCGTCCCAGGTATGCCGGGCGGCGAATCTTCGACCGACCCCGGCCAGCGCGGCCCGCTGCCCCTGCAATGCGGCCGTGAGCTGAATCGCCAAACCGGCCGCGACGTCCCCGAAGCTGCCGTCGCCGAGGTCGGCGAAACCGACCGCATCGCCCGATCGCGAATCCCCCTTCAGCGCATCCGTGAACACCTCCCGGAAGGCCGGCAGGTCCCGGACCACCACCGGAACGCCGGCCGCCAGCGCTTCCAGAGCGACCAGGCCGAACCCCGCCTGCACGGACGGGAAGGCGAACACCGCCGCCGCCGCGACCAGGCCCGGCAGCTCCTCGTGATCGACCGGCCCGAGCACGACCGGTTCGACCCGCAGCCGCAAGGCCAGCGCATCCACCGCACGGCGGTAGTCCCTATGCTCGAGCGGAGTGTGTCCCCCCGCCACCACCAGCTTCGTTCCCGGCCGGCGACGGCGGACCCGGGCCATCGCCCGGACCAGGTCGAGGGTGCCCTTGCGCGGCTCGATCCCGCCGACCGCGAGCACGTAGTCACCGAAGCGGTCGTTCCACCGCTGCCGGTTGCCGATGGCCACCGGATCGTCCCCGGCCGCGGCGGCGAACCGCTCGGCGTCGACGCCGTTCGGGATCACCACCGCCGTCCGGCCGGTCTCGACCTGGAGCTCGAGCGCGACCGAGGAGGAGACACAGATGTGCGCGCACGGTTCGACCAGGGCCCGGCGCTGGCCGGCCGCCAGTTCCACGGAGTCGGCGGACCGCTCGATCCGATGCACGGTCCGCAGCCGGCCCGGGACCGCACTGGCCGTGAGGCAATCCTGGGCGTGCACCACGTGGTAGCTCTCGCCCTGCTCCTGGGCCTGGGCGAAGGCCGCGCTCAGCAGCGCGATCGAACGCTGCCGCCGGGGGCCGGCCTCCTCCCCGGGGTCCGGATCGGGAACCGGCACGACCCGGATCCGGACCGCCGGATCCACCGGCCGGAAGAAACCGACGTCGTCGCCGTGAGCCAGGCTCCAGACCGTGACGTCCTGACCGGTCCGGGACAGGGCCTCGGCCAGCGCGAGAGTGTGAACGACATCACCCCGCGGTCGGGTGGAGTGAGTAAGCAGGGCGATTCGGAGAACATGCACGACAGCAGATCACCGCCCGGGTAACGGACACATGTCGGGCAGAACAACAACCGATCACGGTCGCCACCAGCGTGGTTCCACCGCCGGGTCAGCGAGGCCGACGGCCCCGGGGAATCGAGCGGATTAGCCGGTGTCTCTACCCTTGGCTATGAACCATAACGCGCAGCACGGGACTCTTAACCCATGAGTTCTGGAATTGCGTTCGGCTACGCCTACCCGGTCAGCACGACCAGGGGGCGGGCGGTCAGCCCGGCGTCGGCGATCAGGGCCACCAGGCTGCCGTCCGGTGCATACGCCGCGACCGGCCCGGGACCCAGGGCACTGGCCTCCAGTCGCTGACCATGGGCCAGCTTGCGGGCCTCGTCCTCGGTGAGGTTGCGGGTCACGAACGCGGCCCGGGCGGCATCCGCGATCGGCAGCAAGGTGAAGTTCTCGTTCAGCACGTCCAGCGTGTGGGCCCGCTCCAGCCCGTACGGGCCGACCCGGGTCCGGCGCAGCGACCGCAGATGACCCGCGCTCCCCAGCCGGGCCCCCAGATCCCGGGCCAGGGCCCGGACATAGGTCCCCGAGGAGCAGACCACCTCGACGTCGAGGTCGATCACGGGGGTGCCCTCGTCCTGACCGGGACGCGCGGCCAGGACCGCAAAGCGGTGCACGGTGACCGGGCGGGCGGCCAGGACGACGTCCTCCCCTTCCCGAACCCGGGCATAGGAACGCTTGCCGTCCACCTTGATCGCGCTCACCGAGCTGGGTACCTGCTGAATCAGCCCGCGCAGGCCCTCGGCGTGCGCCTCGATCGTCTCGAGTTCGACGCCGTCCAGACCGGGCCGGGCGGTCACCGTGCCCTCCTGGTCGTCGGTGACCGTGCCGACCCCCAGCCGGATCGTGGCCAGGTACGACTTGTCCGCGCCGACCAGGTACGTGAGCAGCCGGGTCGCTCGTTCGACGCCGATCACCAGCACCCCGGTGGCCATCGGGTCGAGCGTCCCGGCATGCCCGACCCGCCGGGTACCGGCCAGCCGCCGCACCCGGGCGACGACGTCATGAGAGGTGAGTCCACCCGGCTTGTCGACGATCACCAAGCCGCTTTGCGCGGCCGTAATCACCGCGGCGACGACTCGTCGGGGGTCACGCCGGCGACGGGACCGTCCGGGCTGTCGTCGTCACCAACCAGGTCGTCGTCATCCAGGTCGTCGTCATCCAGGTCGTCGTCATCATCATCGTCGTCGTCATCATCGGCGGCGTCGACCTCGGCGTGCAGTTCCTCGATCGGCTTCTTGTACGGGTCCGGGTCACCCGCGTAGCTGGCCCCGTTGGCCAGCGCCGCCACTGCGGCGTCACGTTCCCGGGCCACCGAGAGCAGGTCGTTCAGCTGGGCCGCCGTCTCCGGCAGGGCGTCGGCGATGAACTCCAGGGACGGAGTCAGCCGGATTCCGGTGCGCTTGCCGACCTCGGACCGCAGCACGCCCTTGGCGCTCTCCAGAGCCGCAGCGGTGGCGGCCCGATCCGCGTCGTCACCGAACACGGTGTAGAAGACCGTCGCGTGCTGCAGGTCTCCCGTCACCCGGGCATCGGTCACCGTGATGAAGCCCAGCCGCGGATCCTTGATCCGCTTCTCCAGGGCTTCGGCCACCACTTCGCGCACCCGGTCCGCCAGTTTCCGAGCTCGTGCCGTGTCGGTCATCGTCCGTCCCGTCTGTGGAGTGTGCGTTCGATTTTCTCAGTCGTCATCGTCGCCCCACACCCGGGTCCGCGCGGCGAGCAGTTCCAGCTCCGGTCGCGAGGCCACCAGGGACTCACAACTGGACAGCACCTGCCGGCAATGCGCGGCGTCCCCAGCCACCAGGGCCACGCCCACCTCGGCCCGGCGATGCAGATCCTGATCGCCGGTCTCGGCCGCGCTGACCTCGAACTTGCGCTTCAGCTCGGCGATCACCGGCCGGATCACCGAGCGTTTCTCCTTCAGCGAGTGCACCTCACCGAGCAGCAGATCCAGCGTCAGCGAACCCACGTACATCCGATCACCTCCTACCCGCCGTCCGACCGGCCGAGTCACTCCCGCGCCCCGGACAAGACGGTCTGGGGCGGTGCCCGCACGAGGCAGGCACCGCCCCAGACCAGCGAACTTCAGTCGCGCTTCTTCTCGATCCGCGGCTTCTCCTGCATCTCGAAGGTCTCGATGATGTCCTCGGGCTTGATGTCGTTGAACGACCCCAGCCCGATACCGCACTCGAAGCCTTCGCGGACCTCGGTCGCGTCGTCCTTGAACCGCTTGAGCGAATCGATCGTGAGGTTGTCTCCGACCACGACCCCGTTGCGGAGCAACCGGGCCTTGGTGTTCCGGCGGATCTCGCCGGAGCGGACGATGCAGCCGGCGATGTTGCCGAATCGGCTGGACCGGAACACCTCGCGCACCTCGGCGGTCCCGAGCTGAGCCTCCTCGAACTCGGGCTTGAGCAGCCCGCGCAGCGAAGCCTCGATCTCGTCGATGGCCTGGTAGATCACCGAGTAGTAGCGGATGTCAACACCCTCGCGGTCGGCGTACTCCGCGTTCTGGCCCTCCGACTTCACATTGAAGCCGACGATGATCGCGTTGGAGGCGACCGCCAGGTTGATGTTGTTCTTCGTGATCGCGCCGACCCCACGGTCGATGATCCGCAGTTCGACCTCGTCGCCGACGTCGATCTGCAGCAGCGCATCTTCCAGGGCTTCGACGGAACCGGCCCCATCACCCTTGAGGATGAGGTTGAGGGTCTCGACCTTGCCCAGCTCCAGCGCCTTGGTGAAGTCCTCGAGGCTGATCCGCTTGCGCGACTTGGCCAGCGCGGCGTTCCGCTCGATCGCTTCGCGCTTCTCGGCGATCTGACGGGCCGTCCGGTCGTCGGGGGCCACCAGGAAGGTGTCACCTGCGCCCGGTACCGAGGTCAGGCCCAGCACCATCACCGGACGGGACGGCGTCGCGATGTCCACCGGCTCACCGTGCTCGTCGAGCATCGCCCGGACCCGGCCGTAGCCGGTTCCGGCCACGATCGAGTCACCGATGTGCAGCGATCCGGACTGCACCAGCACGGTCGCCACCGGACCCCGGCCGCGGTCGAGGTTGGCCTCGATGGCCACCCCCCGGGCGTCCTTGTCCGGGTTCGCCCGCAGGTCCAGCGAGGCGTCCGCGGTCAGCAGGATCGCCTCCAGCAGCCCGTCGAGGTTGAGCCGCTGCTTCGCGGACACCTCGACGAACATCGTGTCGCCGCCGTACTCCTCGGCGACCAGGTTGTACTCGGTCAACTGCTGCCGGATCTTGTCCGGGTTGGCACCTTCCTTGTCCACCTTGTTGATCGCCACCACGATCGGCACATCCGCCGCCTGGGCGTGGTTCAGCGCCTCGATGGTCTGCGGCATCACACCGTCGTCGGCCGCGACCACCAGCACCGCGATGTCGGTGACCTTGGCGCCCCGGGCCCGCATGGCGGTGAACGCCTCGTGGCCCGGTGTGTCGATGAAGGTGATTGCCCGGTCGAGACCCTCGTGCGTGGTGTGCACCTGGTAGGCCCCGATGTGCTGGGTGATGCCACCGGCCTCGCCGGCCACCACGTCGGTGGACCGGATCGCGTCCAGCAGCTTCGTCTTTCCGTGGTCGACGTGACCCATCACGGTGACCACCGGCGGGCGGGCGACCAGGAAGGCCTCGTCCTCGGCGGCCTCACCCTCGATGTCGATCGAGAACGTGCCGAGCAGCTCGCGGTCCTCGTCCTCCGGGGAGACGACCTCGATGTTGTAGCCCAGTTCCTCGCCGAGGACATCGAATGTCTCCTCGTTCAGGGACTGGGTCGCGGTCGCCATCTCACCGAGGTGGATGAGCACCGTGACCAGGCTGGCCGGGTTCGCACCGATCTTGTCGGCGAAGTCGGTCAGCGACGAACCACGCCGCAACCGGATCACGGTGTTGCCGTCGCCGCGAGGGACGATCACGCCACCGGGAGCCGGCGCCTGCATGTTGTCGAATTCCTGACGCCGCTGCTTCTTCGACTTGCGGCCCCGGACCGGACGGCCCCCGGCGCGCCCGAAGGCACCCTGAGTTCCGCCCCGGCCACCACGACCGCGAGCACCGCCGAAGCCACCGCCACCGGGAGGACCACCGGGACCGCCACCGGGGCGACCGCCAAAGCCGCCACCGCCACCGCCACCGCCGCCACCGGGACCGCCACGACCGGCACCGGCGCCACCACGACCGGGGGCTCCGGCGCGACCGGGACCACCCGGACCGCTCGGGCCACCGCCGGGACGACCGACGCTGGTCCGGCCGGGCATCATGCCCGGGTTCGGGCGCGAGGACGGCATCGAGCCCGGGCTGGGCCGCGGGCCACCGGGACGGGGACCGCCGGGACGCTCGCTGGAGGCGCCGGCGCCGGGTGCCCCCGGACTCTGCGGCCGGGGACCACCCTGCGGACGAGGCATCCCCTGGGACGGGGCGAACGGGTTGTTACCCGGCCGGGTACCACTGGGACGAGGCATCCCCTGAGAAGGGGCGAACGGGTTGTTACCCGGCCGTGGCGGACCACCGGCCGCGCCGCCGGAACCACCGGAGCCGCCCGGGCCCGGGCGCGGGCCACGAGGACGATCGCCCTGGCCACCGGCCGGGCGCTCGGCCCCGCGATCGGGACGCCCGGGGCGCTCGGCCCCGCGATCGGGACGCCCGTCGCTACGGCCGGACGGAGCCTGTGGACGCGCCGGGGACGGCCGGTCGCCGGGAACACTCGGCGCGGCCGGAGCCGGCGCGGTGGCCGCGGAGCGGGCCGGCTCGGGCGCCGGACGGGCCGGAGCCGGACGGGGACCGGGAGTCGGCCGGTTCGGCGTCAGTTTGGCCGACGACGGTGACGGCGCCGCGGGCCGAACCGGCTCGGGCACCGGGGTGAACGGGGTCTGAGCCGGGGCCGGACGGTCGGCGACCGGGGCCGGGCGCTCAGCGGGAGTGGCCGGGCTCGGAACGGGCGCCGGGCCCGGCGTGGGCGCTGGACTCGGCACCGCCGGGGCGACCGGACTGGCCACCACGGGGGCCGGAGCCCGCGGGGGGACGGGGTGGACCGGCGCCTTGGGGGCAGCCGGTACGGGCTGAGCGGACTGTGCCGCTACAACGGGGGCCGTGGGACGGGCGGGGGTCCGCTTGGGAGCTCCGCCTCCAGCAGCTGCAACCTCAGCGGGCATCGTCTCTCGTAACCTGCGAACCACTGGGGGCTCGACGGTCGACGAAGCCGACCTGACGAACTCACCCATCTCTTGAAGCTTGGCCAGAACAGTCTTGCTTTCGACTCCGAGCTCTTTGGCGAGCTCGTAGACCCGGACCTTTGCCACGTCTCTCCTGTCTCGGTCCGAGCCAGGGCAGGCATGCGGACCGTCGTTACGGTGGTGGGGTGCTCATCGGAGCGCGCTCATCGGGTGCTCATCAGCGTTGGACCCGCTTTCGACTGAATGGTTCTTGTGGACATGCCGGTGAATCTGCAGCTACATACTCCCGTACCGGCGTCGGATCGAGCGGGCCACCCCGGCGCAAGGCCCGGGTGAACGCCCGACGACGTTCGGCAAGTTCGAAACAACCCAGATCGGGATGCAGGCACGCACCACGCCCGGGAAGTCTGTGCCCAGGATCAGGGACGACGCACCAGATGCCATCGACCTCAACCGCGGCCACTCGCAGCAGGACGGACCGGTCGGCACGTTCGCGGCAACCCACACAGGTACGAACCGGTCCTTTGGAGGACCCGTCGACCGATGTGAAGTGCGTGACCGCATGACCGCCACCTGAAAGCATAGCCCTCGTCACGCCTCGATTGTTCCCGGGATCAGCATCGCGCTGTGGTTCACGCCGCCGCGCACTCACGTTTCGGGCTTCGCTCCGGCCGGTTTCGGCCTGATTTCGGCTCCCGGGGCGGAGGCCAGGGCGTCCGCCTGGGGATCGACGGCGGTGTCGGACCGGATATCGATCCGCCAGCCGGTCAGCTTGGCCGCGAGCCGGGCGTTCTGGCCCTCCTTGCCGATCGCCAGCGAGAGCTGGTAGTCGGGTACGACCACCCGGGCCGATCGGGCCTCCAGGTCGACGATCTCGACCGAGGACACCCGGGCCGGGGACAATGCACTGGCCACGAACGCGGCCGGGCTGTCGTTGAAGTCGACGATGTCGATCTTTTCACCATGCAGTTCGGCCATCACCGCGCGGACCCGCTGACCCATCGGCCCGATGCAGGCCCCCTTGGCGTTCACCCCCGCAACCGTCGCCTGGACGGCCACTTTGGAGCGGTGGCCGGCCTCCCGGGCCAGCGCCCGGATCTCCACCGTGCCGTCGGCCACCTCGGGCACCTCCAGCGCGAACAACTTGCGCACCAGATTGGGATGAGAGCGGGAAAGGGTTATCGAAGGACCCTTCATGCCTTTTCGCACGCCGATGACGTAGCAGCGCAGCCGGGCTCCATGCGGGTACGACTCCCCCGGCACCTGCTCGGCCGGCGGCAGCACGGCCTCGACCGTGCCGAGATCGACGTGAACCATCCGCGGATCGGCGCTCTGCTGCACGATGCCCGAGATGATGTCGCCCTCCCGGCCCCGGAACTCGCCGAGCACCTGCTCGTCCTCGGCGTCCCGCAGGCGCTGCATGATGGTCTGCCGGGCGGTCGCGGCGGCGATCCGGCCGAACCCCTCGGGGGTGTCGTCCCACTCCCGGCTGGGGGTGTCGCCGTCGTCCGCCTCCCGCGCCCACACCGTCACGTGCCCGGTCCGCCGATCAAGCTCCACCCGGGCCTGGGCCCGGGCTCCCTCGGTCCGGTGATACGCCAGCAGCAGGGCCTGCTCGATCGTCCTGACCAGCAGGTCGAGCGGGATCTCCTTCTCACGTTCAAGGGCTCTTAAGGCCGCAAGGTCGATATCCATCGCTCAGCCCTCACCCTCCTGATCATCGTCTTCGCTGTCGGTCTCGGTGCCGTCGTCGGCTGGATCGGAATCGTCAGGATCACCCGAATGGCCGAATTCGATCTCGATCCGGCCACCGGCGATGTCCGGCCAGTTCACCTCACGCTCACCGTCGAGGACAAGGCCCGTTTCCGTAACCGCGGTCAGCCGGCCGATCGCCTCCCCCGGCGACCAGGCCGGAGTGGTACCCGCCGGGGCGGTCAACTCCACCAGCCGGCCCCGGGCGCGCAGCCAGTGCCGGCGCTCGGTCAGCGGCCGGTCGGCCCCCGGGGAACTGACCTCGAGCACGTACGGCATCCCGCCCATCACCGGACTGGTGTCAAGAGCGGCCGAGATGGCCTGGGCCGCCGCCGAGACGGCGTCCATCGGAACCCCTCCGGTACGGTCTTCGGGAAGGTCGACGATCACTCGCAGCACTCGTCGTTTACCGGCCGGGGTGATGGTGACATTCTCGACCACTAAGCCGGCGGCCCGGGCGAGCGGCTCGGCCAAGGCGCGCACGCCGTCGGCCTGGGAGGGCGCGTTCATGCGGACCTCCTCGATATGTAGGTGGGCCGGGAGCGGTCGGACGACACGCCAGCCGGCAACGATCATTCTTTCTGCCGTCACACCTTACCGGGCCGGGACGGCACCGCTGACCCGTCGACCGGCCACGCCCGTGCGATGATCCGTCCGTGCTGAAGCGGCCGGCCGAATCCGGCGATTACCCACCCATGTGTCCGGTCTCGGCGATTATCCCCCGCCGGGGCGTGCTGGCCGCAGCAGCCGGGCTGGGTCTGCTGCTGGCCGGGAGCCTGAGCGGCTGCAGCCATCACCGCCGTGACGTCCTCGAGCCCGCGGCTCCGGATGCCGACCAACTGGCGGTGGATCGGGCCGTGGCCTCGGCCCGGCAACTGCGCGCGAACGCCCTCGCGCTGACCGCGAACCCCACCCTCGCACCACTGCTGCGGTTGATCACAGCCGACCACGAGGCCCATCTGCGGGCCCTGGGGGCCGAACCCCCGGCTACCGGGCCGGGGGCCGGGGTTGCAACCACTGGTAGCACGACCCCGACCCCGACCGCAGGCCGCTCCGGCCCCACCGCGAGTCTTCAGCCCGGGGCCGGCACGCCCGGCGCCGTGATCGCGGCGGAATGGGCGGCGGCCCGGACGGCCTTGCGGGACGGAGAGTCGACCACCCCGGTCTTCGCCGTGCTGCTCTGCCGGATTGCCGCGGCCCGGGCCAGCCACGCCGATCTGCTGAGCCACGCGCTCGGCCGCCCCGCCCCGGGAGTACTGAGGCCGGCGCCGCCCACCCCCGGGCCGGCGCCCACGTCCAGCATCGCCCGGGGCGGCGGCTCCACCTCAGCCGCCGGCTCCGCCACCACCCCGGCCACCAGCTCCGGCCCGGCCACCAATCCATCCGGCCGCCCGGCCACCAACCGGGCCACCAACCCGGCCATCCGCTCCAGCACCAGCCCGGTCACCAGCTCAGCCACCAGCTCAAGCGGCTCTCGCCCCAGCGGCACCAGCATCGAACTCGACCCCGACCCCGATTCCCCGACGTCCCCGGCCCCGGGCTCGGCCGCCCTGACCGCCGTCAACCGGTTGCTGGCCGGACAGCATGCCGCCGTCTTCGTCTATCCGGTGATCATTGCCAGAGCGGCGAAGAACCGGACCGCCCTGGCCCGCTCGCTCTGGCAGACCCACCTCGAGGAACGCAACACCCTCACCGCCGCGCTGATCGCAGCCGGGGTGACCCCGGTTCCGGCCGATCCGGCTTACGCGATCGGGACGCCGCCGGCCACCGCCGCCGCGACCGCGGCCCTGGCGGCCCGGGTCGAGGGCGCCCTGGCCGCTCTGGCGGCCGACGTCATTGCCGACGCCGCCACCACGGACCGTGATCTCGGCGCGGACCAACTCGTCCGGGCCGCCCGGGCCGGTGCCGGATGGACCGGAAAACCGGCGCCCTTCCCCGGCCTGTCCGCCCAGCCCAGCACCACCGCCGCCACCACCAACCGGCCCACCGCTACCGCAACCGCCCAGCCCACCGCCACCGCCAAAGCCACCGGACCGCAACTGCTCACCCCAAGCAGCCTCGCCACCGCTCAGCCGACAGCCGCCACCCAGCCCACCACCGGCGGCTAAAGGTTCCAGCCGTCGACCAGGGTGAGAACGTCCAGCAACCGGTGGGCCACACCGTCCGGGGTGACGTCGACCGGCACCTGCTGATCGGACGGGATGTCGCTGTGCGGGATCAGCACGGCCCGCATTCCCACCCGCTGGGCTCCGTGGACGTCCTCGTACGGCCGGTCGCCCACATACACGCAGGCCCCGGCATCACCGACGCCGACGGCGGCCATCACGGCCCCGAAAGCCTCCGGATGCGGCTTCACCCAGGGGATCTCCGAGCTGTAGACCTCACCGTCGATCAGCGGCAGCACGCCGTCCCGGGCGAACAGCCGCTGGTGATACTCACGCGACCAGATGGTGTTGCTGAGCACGCCGATCCGCAGGCCCCGTTCCCGTAGTCCGGTGAACAGCGGCATCACCTCCGGATCGGTGTAGGTGTGCGGTTCCCAGAACTCCTCGTAGGCGGTCTGGGCCCCCGGGTGACCGGGATGATCGGTGCTCACCCCGACCGCCGCGAAGACATCGGCCAGCCGGGCACTGGCACCGTCCCGCTTGAGCCGGGACCAGACCTCGCGTTCGGCCTCGAGCATCCGAGCGGCCAGTTCGGCCCCGCCGTCCGGAAAATCGTCGGGATGGTCACGGGTGTACCGGGTGGCGAAGATCTGCCACTGCCGGCTCAGATCGATGCTGTGCCAGGGGGTCAGCGTGCCGCCCCAGTCGAAGATCACCGCTTCGATCATGGCCGGGACCCGAGCACGGTCAGCAGGGCCCGCGCGTAGGCGGACTCGGCGTCGGCGTCGACCTCGCGCTGCTCCCCGTCCAGATCGATGACGACGGCGAAGCCGCCGGTCACCGACTCCAGCCGGACGAACCGGCGATCGAGCAGTTCCCGCAACTGACTCTCCCGGGGCAGCCAGACCACCTGCCGCTGCTCGAGACTGTCCAGGGCCCACTCGGTGGTTCCGTTGAAGCCGATGATCTGGCCGGTCGGGGCGTCATGGATCTCCACCACCATGTTGCTGACCACGAACACCTCCTCGTCCATGTCCCGATCCGGAACGACGAAACGATCACCTGACTGCGGATTCCAGGCCAGTCCGGCCGCTCTCAAGGCCTGCGCCAGCGCCAGCGCGATCATCCGCTCAGCCCTCCTCCGGCCCGGTCAGCCCTGGCCCAGTTCCGTCTGCACCAGCGAGCCGATCCGCTTCACAGCCTCACCCACCGGAACCTCCTCGGTCTCACCGGTGCGCCGGTCCCGGATCTCCACCGTGCCCCCGAGCAGCCCTTTGCCCACGATCAGCAGGGTGGGGACGCCGATCAGCTCGGCGTCCTTGAACTTGATCCCGGGCGAGACCTTGAGCCGGTCGTCGTAGAGCACCCGGACCCCGGCGGACTCCAGCTCGCCCGAGAGCCGGGCGGCGGTCTCGAACACCACCGGGTCCTTACCGGTCGCGACCACATGGACGTCGGCCGGTGCGACCGCCCGCGGCCAGCACAGCCCGAGTTCGTCGTGGGTGGACTCGGCGATCGCCGCCAGCGCCCGGGAGACCCCGATGCCGTACGAGCCCATCGTCACGGTGACGAGCTTGCCGTTCTGGTCCAGCACCTTGAGCCCGAGGGCCTCGGCGTACTTGCGGCCGAGCTGGAAGATGTGCGCGATCTCGATCCCCCGGGCGATGGTCAGCGTGCCGTCCCCACAGTTCGGGCACGGATCGCCCTCGACCACGTTCGCGGCCTCGATCGTGCCGTCGCCGACGAAATCGCGCCCGGCGACCAGGTCGAAGACATGCCGGCCAGGCTCGTTGGCGCCGGTGATCCAGGCCGTTCCGGCGGCCACCCGGGGGTCGAGCAGGTAGCGGATCCCGGTCCGCGAATCGGCCCCCAGCGCGGCCGGCCCGATGTAGCCCTTGACCAGACCGGGATGACGGGCGAAGTCGGCCTCGGTGAAGGCGTCCACCTCGGCCGGCTCCACCGCCGCCTCGAGCCGCTTGGTGTCCACGTCCCGGTCGCCCGGCAGGCCGATCACCAGTGGCTCCCGGCGTCCCTGCGGATGCTCGGCGTCCTTCGGGTGCACCAGGGTGACGACGACGTTCTTCAGCGTGTCGGCGGCGGTCCAGGACCGGTCCGGCCGGGGGACGCGCTGGTTGGCCACGGCGACCAGGGTGTCGATGGTGGGCGTGTCCGGGGTGTCCTCGACGTGAGCCGCGGCCGCGCCGTCCCAGCCGACCGCGGCCGGGGCCGGCGTGGTGACGGCCTCGGTGTTGGCCGCGTAGTCGCAGGAGGTACAGCGGACGAAGGTGTCCTCACCGATCGGGGAGGGGTGCAGGAACTCCTCGCTGCGGCTGCCCCCCATCGCCCCGGACATCGCCGCGACGATCACGTAGTCGAGGCCGAGCCGGTCGAAGGTCTTGATGTAGGCGGCGCGGTGCTTCTCGTAGGAGATGGCCAGGCCGGCGTCGTCGATGTCGAAGGAGTAGGAGTCCTTCATCACGAACTCGCGCCCGCGCAGCAGGCCACCCCGGGAACGGGCCTCGTCGCGGTACTTGAGCTGGATCTGGTAGAGCGACACCGGCAGGTCCTTGTAGGACGAGTACAGGTCCTTGACCAGGAGGGTGAACATCTCCTCGTGGGTGGGCCCGAGCAGGTAGTCGTTGCCGCGGCGGTCCTTCAGCCGGAAGATGTTGTCGCCGTACTCGGTCCAGCGGTTGGTCGTCTCGTAGGGCTCGCGCGGCAGCAACGCCGGGAAGTGCACCTCCTGGAACCCGGCCGCGTCCATCTCCTCGCGGACGATGTTCTCCACGTTCCGATAGGTCCGGTAACCGATCGGCAGCCAGGAGTAGATCCCGGGCGCCGCGCGGCGCACGTACCCGGCCCGGACCAGCAGGCGGTGTCCCGGGATCTCGGCGTCGGCCGGGTCCTCGCGAAGGGTCCGCAGGAACAACGACGACATCCGCAGCAACACGTGGTCCTCCAACTTGAGCAGCCGCCGGTGGCGGAGCGCCGCCCGGCGTGGACGGGCCCGAAGCAAACCCCGTCGGCGGTGAGAATATCCCGCCCGGCCCGGCCCCCTCACCGGGTTTAGCCTCCCGGCGTGCCACCATACGGGCGATGACGACGGAAAACAGTGTCTCCGCGGCGAACCGCGGCGACTTCCCGGTGCTGCGCCGGATCAGCACCCGCTGGGCCGACAACGACGTCTACGGGCACGTGAACAACGTCGTCTACTACTCCTTCTTCGACACCGCCGTGAACGGCTGGCTGATCGAGGCGACCGGCACCGACATCCGGGAGTTGCCGGCGATCGGCCTGGTGGCCGAGACCTCCTGCCGGTTCCTGGCCCCGCTGAGCTTCCCCGATCCGGTGGTGGCCGGTCTGGCCCTGGAGCACCTCGGCCAGAGCAGCGTGATCTACCGGATCGGCCTGTTCCGGGGCGAGCAGACGGCCCCGGCGGCGCTCGGCCGGTTCGTGCACGTCTACGTCGATCAGCAGACCCGCGAGCCCACCCCTGTTCCCGCCCCCATCCGCAGCGCTCTGGCCGGCTTGCGGTGAGGTGGGCCACTTGAGCACGCATAACGTTCCAGAAACCCGCAGGACGGCCCGATCCGAGGTCTTGTGCGTGCCGAAATGGCCCTGTGGATAACGTGGACAACTATCACGGCTCCAGACCGTCATAGGCCAGGATCTACCGGTGGTTCTTACCGCGGCCGAGGCTCTCCAGCAGCTCGGGGGAACAGCCAGACTGGCCGAAATCCTCCGGTTGACAACCCGGAAGCAGTTGCGATCGGCCGTCCGCCGAGGCGAGGTTCAGCGACTCGCCCATGGCGTCTACGCCCGTAACGAGGCGCTTGCCGAGAAGAAAGCCGCAGCAGCGGCGCACGGCGTGATCTCACACCAGAGCGCAGCGGCGTACTGGCTGATGAAATCGATTTTCCCGGCTGCCGCCCGGCATGTCACCGTGCCCCGCAATGCCCGGCCCACCCGGCGGAAGGGCGTGACCCTGCACTATGCGGATCTGGGGGAGGAAGACGGGGAGGCAGTCACCTCACCTTTGCGGACCGTTCTCGACTGCGCCGGCACCCTGCCCTTTCGCGAAGGGCTCGCCATCGCCGACTCCGCCTGCCGAGCCGAGCTGATCACCAGTGACCAGCTCTTCGCCGCAGCGGAGAAGCTTCGAGGGCCCGGTAGCCGGCGAGCCCTGCGGGTGGCCCATCACGCCAGTGCCCAGGCCGCCAACCCCTTCGAGAGCGCCCTGCGAGCGATCGTGATCGAGCGCGGAATCAGCGGGTTCCAGCCTCAACTGATAATTCCGGCCGGCCTCGGGCGGGGGAAGTCCGGCGGAATTGCGGAGAAGCGCGTGGACCTGGGCGATTCGGATCGCCTGATCGTGTTCGAGGCCGACAGCTTCGAGCACCATGGCAGTCGCGAGGCCCTGCGCCGGGACTGCCGCCGATACAACGAACTGGTCAGCCAGGGCTGGCTCTTGCTTCGGTTCGCTTACGAGCATGTGATCTTCGAACCGGAGCAGACCGGGGAGTTGATGGTGGATACCTGCCGGTTACGGAGCGCCCGGGCCGTTTGAGCACGCATAAGGGCCCGCAACTGGAGCGAGCGCGGCGCGGCGGCCCGTTGTGCGTGCTGAAGTGGCCCCCGCCCCTAAAACAAAATCGTGGCGTAGGTACCAACGGTCTGGAACCCGACCCGCTCGTAGGCCCGCACCGCCCGGGTGTTGTATCCGTTCACGTAGAGCGAGACCACCGGGGCCACCTCCTGGCGGACGATATTCACCACGGCCGCCATCGCCGGGGCCGCCAGCCCGCGCCCCCGATAGCGCGGGTTCACCCAGACGCCCTGGACCTGGACCGCCTCCGGAACCACGGAACCGAGTTCGGCCTTGAAAACCACGTGCGGTCCGGTTCCGATGTCCTCGATCCGGACGAACGAGCGGCCGGCCGACACCAGGCCGCTGACCTGGGCCCGGTAGACCGCACCCCCGTCGGCGGCGATCGGCGAGTAGCCGACCTCCTCGGTGAACATGGCCACGCAGGCCGGGACCAGGAGCTCTAGTTCGGAGTCCCGGCTGCGGCGCACCATCGGATCCGCGCGGACCAGGGGTGGGGTCGACATCGCCATCAGCGGCTGGTTGGCCCGGATGTCCCGGGCCGGCCCCCACGAATTCTGCAGGTACTGCCACAGGCCGAGTACGGCGCCGGCCGGGCCGACGATCGAGGAGCACTGCCGGCCGTTGCGCCGGGCCCGGTGCGCGAACGCCTCAACCGCCTGTTCGGTGGCCGAGACCGGCACCAGATTGGCCCCGGACCAGCACGCCGAGCGCATTTCACCGCCCTCGTACCAGCCCCAGATCTCACCGCCGTGCCGCCGGGGATCGGCTCGCAAGGCCATCAACCGCGCGGCCACGAACAGGTTCGCGACCGGGTCGCGGGCGCAGAGAATCAGCGCCTCGTCCACGTCGTCCCTGGCCAGGACTTTCAGCGCCGATCGGAGCACGTACCAATCCTCACCCACCGGTGTCCGTCAGGACGACCGGCGCACCGATCCGCCTCAGTCAGCGAACGCTAACCTCTGGACTGCCCTTCTCCGCATCTTCGCCCATCTCCTCGGCCAGGCGCATGGCCTCCTCGATCAAAGTTTCGACAATCTTCGACTCGGGAACGGTCTTGATCACCTGGCCGCGGACGAAGATCTGACCTTTGCCGTTACCCGAGGCAACTCCCAGATCGGCCTCACGGGCCTCGCCCGGGCCGTTCACCACACAGCCCATCACCGCCACCCGCAACGGCACCTCCAGCCCGTCCAGGCCCGCGGTGACCTGCTCCGCGAGGGTGTAGACGTCGACCTGGGCCCGGCCGCAGGAGGGGCAGGAGACGATCTCCAGCTTGCGCGGCCGCAGATTCAGGGACTGCAGGATCTGGATTCCGACCTTGACCTCTTCGACCGGAGGAGCCGAGAGGGACACCCGGATCGTGTCCCCGATGCCCTCACCGAGCAGGTGCCCGAACGCGACCGCGGACTTGATGGTGCCCTGGAAGGCCGGCCCGGCCTCGGTGACCCCGAGGTGCAGCGGCCAGTCGCCCCGGGC
>Ga0265340_10000544_pt1 | contig 20847 bp, 18 predicted proteins | sample 4CB225metaG_FD_202082 | JGI IMG/M metagenome (GOLD analysis project Ga0265340, IMG submission 202082) | Rhizosphere microbial communities from Carex aquatilis grown in University of Washington, Seatle, WA, United States - 4-CB2-25 metaG | ecosystem: Host-associated > Plants > Roots >...
GTTCGGCGTTCCGCCGGGTATCTTAGCTGGGATCTACCTGGCCGAATACGGCGACCGCGGGTTTGGGAGAGCCGTGCGCTTCGCAGCTGACGTGATGAGTGGGGTTCCCTCCATCACGGTGGGGCTATTCATTTATACGTTGCTGGTTGTTCGCGTCAAACACTTTTCCGCACTGGCCGGCGCGTTGGCGCTGGCGATTCTAATGCTCCCTACTATCACGCGCACGACCGAGGAGCTGATCAAACTGGTTCCCGATTCCTTGCGTGAAGCCGCGCTGGGTCTTGGCGTTCCGCGATACCGTGCCACCCTATTGGTCGTAGTACGCACGGCCCTACCCGGGATCATGACCGGTATCATGTTGGCTATCGCTCGCGTTGCAGGAGAAACCGCACCTTTGCTGTTCACTGCATTTAGTAACCGTTTCTGGTCAAGCAGTCTCGACGAACCCACAGCGTCGCTACCGGTACAGATTTACACCTATGCGGTGTCGCCGTACGAAGACTGGCACCGGCAAGCCTGGACCGCGGCTTTCGTTCTCGTGGCAATGGTCTTAGTGCTCAATCTGTCTGCAAGACTCATCGTCTACTACAAAGGTAAGTTCTCATGACAATTCAAACACAGGCACAGCCGTCTGCAAAGGGCCTCGCAACACCAAAGCCAAGGTCCCCACAGAAGCTAGATTCGCCTGGGCCGATGCGGGTGAGTTCACAGCCTTCAATCCCCCTAGCAAACTACGTGGCAACCGAGTGCAAGGTACAGGTATCGAATCTTCATGCTGGTTTTGGCAAGTCGGAGATTCTGCAGGGAATTACGCTACCAATCTTGGCAAAACAAGTGACCGCAATCATCGGCCCCTCTGGTTGTGGCAAGTCCACGTTCATTCGTTGCCTCAATCGAATGCATGAAGTCGTTCCGAATGCTTGGGCTCAAGGCACTGTCGCTCTCGATGGAGTCAATATTCTCGAGCGCCGGGTGGATCCGGTTCTGGTCCGGCGCCGGATAGGCATGGTGTTCCAGAAACCGAACCCCTTCCCAACCATGAGCGTTCGCGACAATGTGCTAGCAGGCTTGCGACTCAATTCACTTGGTTCCGAAAGCGCAGACGACACCGTCGAACGCCGCCTGCGCCAGGTGGCGCTCTGGGATGAGGTGAAGGATGGTCTAGGCCGCTCGGGCATGAGTCTCTCGGGTGGGCAACAGCAACGACTGTGCATTGCTCGAGCGCTCGCTATGGAACCCGAAGTGCTGTTGATGGATGAACCTTGTTCAGCACTCGATCCGATTGCGACCGCGCGCGTCGAGGAGCTGATTCACGGGTTACGCAAAGAGTACACAATCGCAATTGTAACCCATAACATGCAGCAGGCAGCCCGTGTCGCGGACACCACAGCTTTCTTTTACATGGGAACGCTCGTCGAGTACGGAGACACCGACACCCTCTTTACACGACCGAAAGAGCGCCGTACTGAAGAGTACATCACTGGCCGATTCGGATGAGAATTCGAGAGTTCATGCAACACACTGACAAAGAATACGAAGCCGAGCTTGATCGACTCCGCCAACGGCTTCTGTTCATGGGAGCTGAAGTCGAGCGTAACTTTGGTACAGCCATTGACGCACTGCGACAGATGAACCCAATGCTGGCCCAACGAGTAATCGAGGCTGACAAGGAGATTGATGCTCTGGAGGTAGAGCTCGATGAGCTCTCGCTCACCATCCTGGCACGCAGGCAACCGGTGGCGTCGGATCTGCGGTTCATCACGAGCACGTTTAGACTAGTAACGGACCTCGAGCGAAGTGCCGACATGGCCGTGAACATCTGCGAACGCGTGAAGGAGCTCGCGGCTCTTGCACAGCCGATTCCAACGAGTCGCAACCTTATTTACATGGGGGAGTTGGCTCAGGGTCAGATGCATGATGCCCTAGACGCATTTGTTACCAGCAACGTGCACAAAGCGGAATCGGTAAAGCAACGCGACGCCATGGTTGATTCCCTCTATGCACAGCTATTTCCTGAGCTTATTGCTCAGATGGTAGGCAATCCGCAACGGGCCGAGGCAGCGACGCGACAACAATCCATTGGCAAGTGCATTGAACGAATTGCGGACCACGCAACCAACATTGCCGAGACGGTCATCTTCATGGTGCAGGGCAGAGACGTGCGGCACTTTCACGCTGAGAAGGCTTCGACCAATTGAGCCAGGACGGCCGAGATCGTATCTCTAGCGCTCCAAGTCACGCATCGCCTTTTCGGGCGGGCCATTTCGGTTTAATGAAAGCACTGAGAAGTCAATGGCATCAGCCAGCGCACGGCACCGACTTACACACATCGAACCGCCCTACTTTGGTATCGAGCGCTAAGTAGGAGAAGTGTCCTTCGGAACAGCTGCCACTGTTCAAAAACAGGCGTTCTTGATGCAGCATCGAGGAGGCCACGTGGGTGTGACCAGTAACGACCACGTCGGCTGAGCGAAACCGGGCAAGCTGAAACGCCCAGGCATGGAAGCTATCCAGAAGTGAATTCTCTTTCGGCTGGCTCAGCCACCGATCGATCCAGTACCCAGCGCGATAGACGGCAGCACAGCCCAATCGACGCGTCCAGGCTCCAATCCAAACGGACAACTCTGAAAGCCAACGAGCGCGGCGAATCAGCCAATCATGGTGGTGACCGTGGGTGAACACGAGACGGAGACCATCGGCGTCGAGAACCCACTCGCTAGGCGCTTGGTCAATGTGTGCCGCGATGAGGTCGTGGTTGCCGTGAATGTAGACGTACTTGGGTTGTTGTATGCGTCGCGCTAACGGTAGGTGCGCTTCCCGTGCGCGACGAAGCCCATCTGCGGCATCGAAAAGCCGATTGGACGTCAACGTCTCCCAAATGTCGCCCAATAACACAATGCGCTCGAAGTCGCCTTCGAGTTGACACAGAAACCGCTCGAAGTTTGCGTCACTGTGCCCAAAAGCATCCGACACATCTCCGGGCCCTAAATGCAGATCCGAGATCACTGCTATTCGCATGATACATTCTCTAATGATCAGAATGTAGAGCGCCAACAGTGACGAGCGCGTGGCAACCGAGAAAACTCGCAGCAACTGCACGAACGGTTCGAACGTCACTGTTGCCTCGTTGTTGCCCAACCGTGCCGCTACTGACGCGGAGCGTTGGTTAATATCGTTGGCATCATGCTGTACACAATCATCGTATCGGGGGCGCTCTTTTCCGCCGCATTGGCCGCAGTCATGAGCGTGGCAACCCTTATCCTCTCGGACAGGGCACATCGATTGCCGCACGGAACAATTCCGATTAGCGTATTAAAACCCGTAAAGGGACTCGATGACGAACTCGAGGCAAACCTCGAAAGTTTCTGCCTACAGACTCACGAAAGGTACGAACTCATCGTGGGCGCCGCCGACTCGAACGATCCGGCACTGGACATCGCTCGCCGTGTCAAGCGTCGCTTTCCCCATGTGGCCTTTCGAATAGTTGCTGGCGAATGGATCACCGGCTTTAATCCAAAGGTACGCAACCTGCGCAATCTCCTATCGAAAGCGAGGTTTTCAGCGATTCTGGTTTCGGACGGGGACATTCGGGTTGACTCCGACTATCTAAGCGTAATGGCCGGTGCCCTTGAACGACCCAACGTAGGGCTAGTTTCGAACCTGGTCGTGGGCACGGGCGAGCAGACAATTGGTGCTGCGTGCGAGAACTTACAACTGAATGGTTTCGTCGCAGCCAGCGTTGCAGCTGCGCAGTTGATTGCTCGACATCCGGTCGTGGTCGGCAAATCGATGTTGTTCCGGCGAGAAACGCTCTGCTGCATCGGTGGATTCCAATCGGCAGCAGACGTGCTGGCAGAAGATTACTTACTCGGTCGGGCCGTACTCAAAGCAGGCTTTCGCGTGAGCACGCTCGGGTACCCAGTTTGGGCGATCAATCGCAATTGGAGCGTGTCGAAGATGTTGCAACGGCATACTCGCTGGGCTCAGATACGACGCCACGTTTCGCCGGGGATGTTTCTGCTCGAACCGCTCGCAATACCAGAACTCTGGCTGATGCTGGTGGCCGTAGCCTGGTGGCTGGCCCCAAGCCACTTTAGTGCGGCGCACACAGCGGTCGTACTCACAACCGTCGCGTTATCGGTTTCTATGCAAAGACTCGTCTCTATCTCTATGCAACGCTCGATACCCCAGTGGACGACGCTGGTTTTGCTGCCGCTGTCGTCGCTGTTGGCTTTCTACACCTGGCTGCGAGCGTGGACTTTGGACGTCGTGGTTTGGCGGCATCAAAGCTATCGAATTGGTGCTGGTTCGCGACTCACACTGGTGAACGAGCAACGACTTGCACCCACTCGCAGAGCGCGCATGCCAGAGGCCGCATGAGTATGCCTTCAAGTAGTAACACGCTGGTCGTGTCGATGGAGATGGGGTACGGACACCTCCGTGCTGCCCACTCGCTGGCAAATGCGCTGGGCACTGAAGTAACCTTGGCTGACGAAGCGCCACTCGCCGATGAGTTCGAGCGCATGTTGTGGCAATGGATCCGGCGAGCGCACGGACTGCTCTCGCGACCCACACCGTGGGCATTCCTCGAGCGCCCAGCCAACGCAATGATGGACCTAGTGACGATGATTCCTTCATTGTATGACGCAGCTGACCAAAGCAGGCCAGATGTGGCGGTGCTGGCCCTCCATCGACTGATCCGATTGGGCCTTGGCAAAGGCCTGGTTCGCACGTTGCGCGAGAGACGGGCCACGCTGGTGACCACGTTTTATGCGCCCGCAATTATCGCAGACGAGGCCGATGTTGGTCCGATTTATTGTGTGGTGACCGATGCTGATGTGCACCGAGTCTGGGTACCGAGGGACGCCGAACGCAGCAATATTCACTATCTTGCCCCTAGCCCACGGGTGGTTCGGCGATTGCGCTCATACGGTGTTCGGGAAGACAAGATCAGTCTGACGGGCTTCCCGCTGCCGGGGGAAATCTCGGAGGTCGGAGATACCGGTACCAATCCACTCGCGGCGCAGGTAGCCCGTCGCATCGTACGGCTGGATCCTGACAATGCCTTCTGTGCATTGCATGCACCCATGCTCGAACGCGTTTTGGGCAAACTTCCCGAAGAGCAGCGCGGTCGTCCAGTAGAGATTGTGTTCGCCGTTGGCGGAGCCGGGGCTCAGGTTGGGTTATCAGACACATTCCTGCCTCGCCTACGCGATCACATATTGCGCGATCGGGTTAGGATTCACCTGGTTGCCGGGACTCGTGCTGAAGTGGCTCAGCGATTCACGCAGCAGCTGCGTCGGGCCAGGCTCACTTCACGACTCGGTTCGGGTGTGTCGATTCTGTACGCTCCTGACTTTGCCTCTTACTATCGAGAGTTCAATCAATTATTGGCGCAATCCGACGTACTTTGGACCAAACCCAGTGAGCTCAGCTTCTATGCAGGCCTCGGCATACCGTTGGTACTTTCGCACCCGGTGGGTGCACACGAGCGCTTCAATCGCCGCTGGTTGCGCGAGCACGGGGCTGGACTGAAGCAGCGCCGACTCGACCAGTTTCCTGGGTGGCTCGACGAATGGTTACTCGATGGCAACCTTGCCGCTGCAGCCTGGTCCGCCTACACGCGGATACCTCGCACTGGAACCGAACAGATTGTGCAGTTGCTTCACGAAAGCAATGCCAACCAGACATCGCATTCCACCGCTAACGGCGACTTTCTTACCGCCGTACCTAGAAGTCGTACCGCCAAGGCAATGTCTCACGCATAAGTTGCTGACCTGCCGCCAGGTTGTCATCAAGCAGCGTCAAACAATGGATTCGTGAAAACAAATCAATTGGAATCTGCTCGATCCAAAGCGTCGTCGCGGACGAACGTTAAGCGACGATCTCAATATGTTGCTTGGTCATTCATCCCAATTCTCACGTTTCTGAGCTGTGGTTCGCATGTCGAGTCCGCCAGGCAGGTGGCCATTTCCGTGGCCCCTGTGGCAGCATCGAAGCCACATCCCTCAGACATTGTCGTGGTCTTGACCATCGACGGCGTGCGCTGGCAAGAGATATTCCAAGGTAGCGACCGAAGTCTCGGACGCAACTTGGGCCCTGAGTTTGCGTCTTGGCAATCGCCCGCCGCACTCACACCATACCTACACCAATTGGCCGTGGGCCGGGGCATGTTGTTCGGCGCAGACACAGCACCCATGGTGGCCAGCAGCCCCAGCACTGTCTCATTGCCTGGATACTCGGAGATATTCTCGGGTCGCAGTCCATCGTGTGCAAACAATGATTGCCCGGCGACGACGGAAATGACCTTGTTGGATGAGTGGACGCAGCGCGACCCGAGTGCGCAACTGACAATTCTCTCGTCTTGGTCGCGCATTGGCCGCGCTGCAGCAAAGGATTTGTCGAGGATGACCGTGTCAGCCGGACAAACCGTCAAGGTTCACGCCGAACGATTCTGCGTAGAGCCCGGGCTGTGTCTGCAATACCACGCCAGCACTCACGTCTCGGCTTGGCCCGGTGACGACGACTACCGACCCGATCGGGCCACTTCTGCACTAGCGATCGAGTATCTGCACGTTCATCAACCCGAGTTTTTGTTCGTTGGACTTGGCGACACGGACGAGCATGCGCATCACGGCGACTATCGGGGCTATCTACAAGCCTTGCACGCGGCCGACGCAACCGTTGGCGCGATCAGCCAATGGCTGCTCAAAAAGGAACAACAGGGCCACCGAACCCTGCTCGTTTGCACCACCGACCACGGGCGCTCACACGGGTTCAATCACCATGGGGGTGCGCCGGAGGCCGCGCGTGTTTGGGCCCTATTTGCTGGTTCTGTCGTGGCGGCGCGAGGCCAATCGGTTGCGAACACTACGCGCCTTGCCGACATTGCTCCCACAGTAAGAACCTTCATCGATCTGCAACGTGACACTCAGTCCGCTGCGGGGCAGTCGCTGTTCGCAAAGCTCAGTGGCGGGGAGTACCCGACCAATGAATCGGTGGCCCTAACCACTGGCCATACGCGCAACTGAGTCGCAAGTAGTGTGGGGTCGCATCGGGCCAGGGTCCTGCCCGCGGCTCTGTCTCGAGGCTGCATTACCCCACTGCAATTCTTCTATTCCGACACTCGCGGGGTTCGGGTCGAGTGAAGGTGAAAAGGATAAAGGGATGAGGAGATGTTGCCCAATTGTTACGACAAGCCGCGGTAAGGCAGGTGACAATACGTGTCTCAACGTGGAATCCGTCATGCTTGCGCGTTCTGAATCGCCCCGCGTACTGCTCGTGGATGACAATCCGCAGACACTCGATGACACGGCGTCGTATCTTAGGTCCCGGGGCGTCAGCGTCGTTGCCCTAAGTTCGCCGTTTGGCGTCACCAATACGGTACGACGCGAGTACCCAAATGTGATCGTTCTAGACGTGATGATGCCGGGCCTAAGCGGTGGCGGCCTCGGCAGCATCATTCGCCACGAAACCGAAGCCCCCATCATCTACTTCTCTGCGATGCCGGAAGAAGACCTACGCGACTTGGTCCGCAACACTCCAAACGCGTGCTATGTGCTCAAGTCTGAGGGCATCATCTTCCTCACCAAGGAAATCGAACGACTGCTGCAACGGGGCAGAGTCTCTTCACTTCGACCGAAGCCTACGCCATGAAGCCACTGGTGATTCGGCGCTCGCTGCTATGGTGGGTACCAATTGGTCTCCTAGCGGCACTCTCGCTCCTCCTTGTGTTGGCCGAACATGAGTTACAGACCCGTATTGACAAAGGGCTCGCAACGGAGAGGATACACGTTGGTCGAGCGCGATCAGTGCGTGAAGCTTCAGAGAAGACCTACGTTGATATGCTGGAACGATGGATTCGGCCTGCGACTGAACGCGGCATGCGCGCAACACAGGTTGCCGTTGACCTCGACCATCTGCATGTTGCAACGAATAGATTCGCGGCGCTCGAACCCCTCAACGACATCGAGACGAATGCTAGAACCTCGCTCGTGGTAGCGCTAGCGATGTTTTCGAATCGAGTTCAGAAAGCGCTCATCAACGAGGACGGCCCCGCCGCCATCGCGGAAATTCACAATTATACGTCCGCCATCGACGAAGCAACGGAACAAGTTCTCCAAATTGACACTGCGGCGGGACAGGCAAGTGATACGCAGGTGTTGGCCTTGCGACGCCAGAGCGCGGTGGCCATGACAGGGCTCGTCTTGGTTGGAGCGGGAGCCTGCTTTCTCGCATTCGTTTGGTGGCGTCAGAAGCGGCGGGCCGATCATCGCTACCTAGTCGCCGAGTCTGCGCGTCGCGAACAGGTGCAAGCCGCTGGCTTGCGAGGGCGATTCTATGCCCATCTGTCACATGAACTGCGAACGCCCATCGTCGTGATTCAGAACCTCACCTCAGCGCTCGTCGATTCCTCTGTCTCATCGGTTGCAAAACGCATTCGCCAAGCAGCCGACGAGCTACTGCATAGTATCAATAACGTTCTGGACTCGTCGAAGCTCGAGGCTGGTAGACAAGAGATGAGAATCGAATCGATCGATCTGGAAAAAGTGATCCGTCGCTCGGTGTACCGCTGCGAGGGCTTGGTCGGTGACAGAAGTATCGCCATAGTGGTGCAGGTGTCGGAACAGCTACCAGCGATCTGTGGTGATACCGTCAAGTTGCATCAAGTGATCACTAATTTGGTTGCCAACGCGATCAAGTTCACTGAGCGCGGCTCAGTCAGGGTCCTTGCGACACAGCAGGATGAACAGTCGGTTCGCATTGAGGTGCATGATACCGGCATTGGCATCTCCGACGATGCAATGACGCGGATCTGGCAGCCATTTGAACAGGCTGACGATACTGTGTCGAGTCGATTTGGCGGAACCGGTTTGGGGCTGTCACTTGTCAAGACTTTGGTCGAACTTCACGGCGGTGAGGTAGGAGCCCATTCCAAACCAGGAGAAGGCGCTTGCTTTTGGGTAAGGCTGCCCGTTTCGCGGTCGGCAGTGGCGGCATGAATCGTCGTCCTTGGCGTTGGATTGACTGCCTCCTGGTATTTGTATTGGCGTTGAGTTGCAGCAAACACGGGCTAGCCCCGGACCATCACGACCGCGGTGTTGATCGCGTGATCGTAGCTGGTTCCACGGCAATATTGCCACTCCTAACGGACGCCGCCAATGACTTCATGCGCAGCCACCCTAGGATTGCTGTTGAAGTACAGGGAGGCGGCTCATACAGAGGAGTCACCCGAACGCTACAGGGTGACGTGACTATTGGCGCCAGTGACGTTTGCGCGGATGCGTCGATCGCTTCGCGACTACAGGACCACAAAGTGGCCATGTCGGGTTTCGCAGCCATGGCTAACCGAGGGATCTTCAATGAACAAATTCAATCGCTCAGCCTCGAACAGCTCAAGAGTATCTTCACGGGGCAGATCAAAGACTGGTTCGACGTTGGCGGTAGGCACCAGCACATCACCGTCATTAATCGGCGCAAAGGTTCTGGGACGCGGGTCGCGTTCGGACAGGCAGTCCTTGGCTCCGATGACTTCGTAGCCGGGCCGGACCAGGACAGCTCGGCGCTGGTGTTGACCTCACTCGAACAGACGGAGGGAGCAATCTCGTACCTTGCCCTCGCATATCGCAGGGACGGTTTGAAAGTGTTCGCAGTCGCCGGCGTCGCGGCAACCAACACCAATGTGGTCAACGGCACCTATCCGATATGGTCGTACGAACATTTGTACACGCTGGGTCCAGCTGCAGGAGCTGCCAAGACATTCATCGACTACTTACTGTCCTACGAAGTGCAAGCCAACCTCATACAGAGGAATGGATTTGCGCCCCTTAGTGCCGATCGGTAAGAGAGCTCAATCGTAAAGCCTTATGCGAATCTTGCTTTCGTGAACAATAGTGGCACCTGGGCCGCAACTAACCATAGACAGCACTTAGACGAAATCCCACTACGTGTCACGAAGATGTCGCTTGCGATACTACCCAGATCTAACTAGAGCCATTTGCGTTCGATTTGCAACAGGCGGCGAACGCCGAAGCAACAGACGTCACAGAGTTGTCACGGATGACCTGTGCCAAGGAAACCGTTATGGCAATGAGAAGATATGGTGTAGCGCTAACACTCACGGTCATTCTGCTTGGTGGCGGACGGCTGACTGCATCGGCGTTGCCCTCGGCTAGACAAGTGTCCGAAAACGGCGTTTCAAGCAATTCTGTAGCCGCTCCAACAGCATCAGGCCCCAAGCTTGCAGGCAGAGGCAATCGCACAAACGGACCAGCAACACTGGACGGCGCGTTTGCACTGCAGTCAGCACCCGCGCCAACGTCTTCGGCAGCTGGCGCAAGTTCTGCAGGTAGCGGCGAAGCGGGGCCAATAGTACTCGGCACGATTCGCGGCAAGGTGAAGACCCAACCTGCGCAATCGGCTCAATATGCGCTTGTATACCTACGAAACGGGCCGCTTGATTCGGTTATCGACGCCAAGCTCGATGACCATAAAATGACATTTTACCCATACGTTTCGGTGATGACGGTTGGAGGGACGCTCACCTATGTGAATAGTGAGCCCTTCCCGGATACCGCATTTTCACTGAGCAACGAGAAATGGGACTTTGGATTGGTCGAGTCACGTGGGGTACGAAAACGCAAATTCGACAGCGCAGGAGCATATACAATTTTGTGCCGCCTGCATCCGAACCAGCTAGCCTTCTTGATCGTCTCACCATCCAGCTTCATCGCCCGCGCGGATAAGACGGGCGAATTCGTGATGCCAAACGTACCCGCAGGCAGTTATGAACTCGTTGCATGGGCTCCTCGAGTCAAGAGCGAGCAAAAGAACGTCACGATTTCCAGTGGTGAAGCAACGGTAGATTTCGACCTCAAGCGCTAGCGACGTGCCCATGTTCAAGCAAAGCAACCGCCCGATACATCTCAATTCCGAAAATCGGTCACTAGGGGGCTGACGCTGAGTTGCCGTTCAGCCAGTGACGGTACAATCGCGATAACCTCGAACGGAATCCTCGGGCAGAGGCCAGCAACGCTTATTGTCACGTGTTGGTCGATTGTGACTTAGTCGCGGCTCTGTGTGACGAAAACGTGACGTCGAATAGACTGGTCTGGTTAGTTCGTGATGCTAGAGACGATGTTGAACATGGGTGCAGAGGCACGGTGTGTGTCCTGTGTCCGTCAACCTTTCCGGAGGATCGTGTCGTGATTCGAGAGGGTATGACAGAAGCAAACGCCGTTGAAGAAGACGCAGCTCCAAGTTCGAAGCGGCCGCTCGATGTACCGGCATCTGAAGGCTTTGTTTCAGACGGTGTGGATGGTGATGAAGCCGAAGTGGTTCGAGATGACGAATTGTTGGCGGGAGATGAGTTAACCACAGAGTATCGACCTCTTCGCAATCCGGGTAACTCCGCCAGAATTACTGATCCGTATCGAGAAAGGGCTCAGCAATGTGAATTTGGTCACGAGCTACCACGCCGCCAGCGCTTTGGGGGACCGCCACCGATGCCACGACCCCGCTCAAAAGAGCAGCCCATTGCAGCCACACTCGTCGACAATGCGCCGAGCGCCCCCAATGGTCGCTCCGAGCACGTTAGCTCAGCCACGTTGGGCTCAAATCAACGTTTTGAAACGGAACGACCTCCAGCGCCGCCAAGTGAAAGGCAGGTACCTGGCGGCAGGGGCGACACAATACGAACGGAACCTTATGGCACCGGCTTGTCCGACGAAGACAGATTGGGCAGGCGAGGGCCTGATATGGCCCAGCGTCGCAACTCATGGCGCGATTCAAACGGCCCGACTTCCCAGCAATTCGAGTCTGGGCACCGCGCGCAGCGCCAACAATTCAGTCATCACGCTCGTGAACTTGGCGACGACGAAGTTCCGTCGCGCTTTTCCGAAGCGTCCCGTCAGTCTCGACTTCACGATCTCGAGGATTTGCGGGAGGGCGACGTTCTATTTGAGCGGTACCGAGTCATTCGAATTGCAGTTGATGGCATCGTATTCAGAGTGGACGCTACGCGTATCGGCCTCGGAAGTGCGGCTCACATTCTGCTGCTTTCTGCAAACGCGCCAGGTTACTCAGAAGTTCGAGAGCACTTTGTCCGTACGGGCCGCATGGTGGCTCAATTGCAGAGTGAGCATGTAGCTCGTGTTGTGGAGCTGGGCATCTCTGCGTTTACTCCCCCATACATCATCATAGAGCGTCATGGATACGCAGACTTATCGGAACTGATTCGAGTTCGAGGGGCGCTAGGCGTCACGGACGCGATCGACTATGCAATCCAAATCTCTGAGGCTTTGGCTGAGGCCCATTCACAGGGCGTCATTCACGGAAGCCTTCGACCTGCCAACGTATTCATCAGTGAACGTGCCGACGGCACTCCGCTCGCAAAATTGGCTGGGTTTGGTGCACCAGCACAATGGTCGCTGCATTCAACGTACCTAGGCACCCCGTCGCAACACTCTCAAGGCGGGGCATGGAGTGAGTTACCCTATCTAGCACCCGAGCAAATCCGCTCCCCGGGAGCCTTGGATGCGAGCTCGGACATCTGGTCGCTTGGGGTCATGTTGCATGAAATGTTACTCGGCATGCCGACGTTTCGTGGCAGCTCCTCAGCTGGTACGTTGGCCATGATTGCGGCAGACGTGGCACCAAGCATTGCCGCCGTACGCGCGGACGTGTCACGAACGCTTGAGTCAGTAGTGATGCGTTGTCTCGAGAAACGACCAGAGGGGCGCTATGAAAGCATTATCGATCTGGCGCGAGCGCTCCAGCCCTTTGGTTCTCCTGAATCAGAGACAATTGTCGAGCGAATAATACGGATAGGCGCGCGTGGCCAAAGGACACCTTCGGGATTCGTTCGGCCGCAGAACGCGCTGGTGCGCGTCCCGATACGCAATGGGCTCGGTAATGGAGCAACGAGTAGTGTCCCAGGTAAACCACCCGCCATGTTAACGACCCTACATTTGGGGGTACTTGCGGGTACAGTCGTGTTATTGGGTGCTATCGCAGGCGTCACCGGGGCAGTCGTCGTGTCACGTTCCCTGAGGGCAACCCCAAGAGCATCCTTGGTTAATAACTTGAAACCACCGGTTGACTCGCAGGAGGATATGGTCAAACCTGATAAGAGGGAGTCCGCTTCGGCACCGGTGGTTGCTCAGCCAGCGCTCATGGTTCCTTCGACAGCGCAATTGGCAACTTCTGCACAAAGCGGCACCCAAGGAACTAGTCCCACGGTGCCAAGCTTGCCGCTGACCGTATCGAAGGCACTACGACTGGACACGAAACCAACCGTGACCAGCCAAGTCAGAGTTACCCGTCGTGCCGAGGCGAGGAGACCAGAAGTCACGGGTGGTCAGCTCTTCAACGACATCAACTAGTTCAGGTTCGCCATGGTCAATCGACTGTCTTACGCGATATCGACGTATTCGAGTGTGAGTCTACTGAGCCTTATGATTTGCAGCAACGTCTCTGCTGATCAGCTGGAACCGACTGCGCGCGACCTGTTCAAGCAAGCTCGAGAGCTTGTGGCAGAGGGCAAGTTCGCGGAGGCCTGTCCGTACTTCGAGCGGAGTCTGAGTCTGGAATTAGGTCTTGGAACGAGGTTTAACCTGGCTGACTGCTGGGAGCACATCGGTCGCACCGCAAGTGCCCGCGAGATGTTTCTTCAGGTGGCAAGAGACGCCGATGACCTGGATCAAATGGACCGCTCCCAAATGGCGACTGAACGGGCGAGAGCCCTCCTACCTAAACTGTCTCGACTGCAGATTAAGCATGAGTCCAGAGATGCGCAGGTGCGCGTTTCTCGGGATGACATTCCCATCGAACGCGACGACTGGACTAAACCTACTGCGGTCGACCCAGGGCACTACGAGATACGACTGACATTGAGTGGTAACGAAGTGTGGACCACGGAAGTGGACGTACCGGCAAAAGCTGCAACCGTGCTCGTCACCGTACCGCATCGAGAACAAGAAGCAGCTATCACTCCTGTGACGGCTGTTCCGGTCACGCCAGTGAATCAAGAACTTGCGCCCATCAAGCTGAAGAAACTGCCAAACCCTGCGTCGAAACAGCAACCCGAGCCTGTCGTTGCGAACCACTCGAGTGCGTGGCCTGCAGCGCTTTTTGTAACGGGAGTTGCTGGAGTTGGCGTAGGCACCCTATTCGCGTTGCTCTACAAATCGAAGAACGACCAGGCCAGCGCGATATGCCCTTCAAATGTGGGTTGCTCAGACTCGGATATCAGTAGACATAGCGACCTGGTTGGAGATGCAGAGAGAGCGCGCCTCGGCGCATATCTCGGGTTTGGATTGGGTGCTGCAGGCATTACCACTGCGACCATCCTGTTCACCACGCGCACCAAAGACGAGAACCCGCGTTCGTTCGGCCTCACGCTTTCACCCACAGTGGCACCTGGACTTAACCCGCTTTGGGGTGCCTCAGCACAAGGAACTTGGTAATGCCTTGCATGCGTCCTCACGGTATGCGTTGTCCGGGAAAGCTCAGTCTTGCCGTATTTTGTATATCGGTGGCTTGCGAGGTTGATCACCGCCAACTGACAGGTGTGAGCTGGACGCCTGACACGGCGGGTTCTGGATCTGCCGCGAGTTCAGCAGGCGGCCACGGCACGCAGAACTGCCCAGGAAACAACACGCCCAATTCAGATGCGGGAGCCGAGGGTGGCTCCACGTCAGCATATATCGCCACCTGCAGTCAAGGGGGCAAAGTCGCAATCGCAACCTGCCCGGACCTGAACCAGAACGACGTTCCCGACGACACAGAAACCTTAGTTGATAACGCAACGTTTGAGTACGACACTGACGGGTGGGATTTTGAAACCGGCGTCGGCCTTGGTTGGAATGTGGCGGATGCCTGTGGGCGCAGTGACTCAGGTGCCGTGTCAGTATCCAATCAGTTTGCAGGCCTGGCTGGTGCAAACGCTCAGAACGGCGCCAGGCAATGTCTGGATGTGGCGACAAACCACATCTACGCGGTCTGGGTGAATGCCCTGCCCAGCTCAGGAAGTTTTGGTGGTCTGGGATTGGCATTTTACGCATCCACTGACTGCTCCGGCACTCCAATCAAACAGTTCAATTCTACGCTCGTCGAACCGAATGGCGCCTGGCAGGTTACGTCCATCAGTGGCGCTGCGCCCGATGACAGTCATTCAGTGGCAGTTCGGCTATTCATGGGAGCCCCAGCCCCGCTTGCGGCTGGAGTTTTTGCAAACGTCTACTTTGATAACATCCTACTGGTGAAGCTCTAGTCGAGCGCCCGAACCCCTGGGAGGAAGCTAGCCCGCCGGGCACATGCTTTGGTTGTCGCGAGTGGACCCCAATGCGAGTGCAGAGGGTCGCTTGCCTCGCATCGTTGCCAATACGCAGTAGCTAGCGGCAGCCCACAAGAGTTCTTTGCTCCGCTTGAGCACGGTGAATGTTGCTGCCACGCTCAACCAGTCCGGCACGCCAAATACTTGCAGCAAACCAGCGTAACCCAGATCTTGAATTCCAAGGCCCCCGGGTGATACGAAAGCAATGTTGCGAATCATGGACGCACAGACTTCAACGAGACAAAGGGTTCCCCAATCCAGTCGTACCCCCAATAAGCGCAACAAAAGCAGTGTCTCCACCGCCTCCCAACACCAAGCCAACAGATACAGCGCTGTTGAACGGACAAGTCTTCGAGGACCGAGTGCGCAGAACTCGACGATTCGGGCGTCGGTTTTGGCAAAGCCGTTGCTCCACGCCGCTGTCGCGGCACGCATTGCCTTCAGGGGCAGCCTCTTTAGCGCACGCAACAAGCGGCAACAGACATCGCCGCGACACAGTACTAGCGTGAGGGCGGTGGCAAACAGTACCCACGCCAACCAAGCAGCAGCGACAAGCGATTGTAGCCACCACCCTGCACGCAAAGTCCGCAGCCCATGCAGACCCGCAACGACTGCGACAGTGAAGTAGATGCATTGAGACACGAGCAAGAGAAGCTTTCTCGATGCTGCCCCGCAGACGGCATCTGAGGCTGCGAGCCCGCACTGGGTCATCAGCAGTTTCGGCTTTAGGGACTCGGCTACAAGCACTCCACCGGGCAACGTCTGCGCAATCCCCTCGCACGCCAAGCGAACCCGAAGCAGGGAAATGTAGGACACGGCACAACCAAGTTCGCTGAACGTTGCTCGCCAAGCCGCTGTCTCGGTTAGTTGTGCCATCGCAAACGGCAAGGGAACCAACAAAATACTCGCGTGAAGCTCGCGCAGTAGCATCAACACTCGACTCGACCCGACGCCGCGGAATCCCCAGAGCATTACGCCGCACGCAGCAGCCATGCCGAGCCAACGACAAATCCGGGTCAGTTGATTGCGGAACACGGAGTTCACTGATACCCAACGTGGTGGACCGCTGTGCCGCTTCGGTGCCGCATTCGCAACAACTAAGAGTCTGTTGCATTAGTCGAGCTGCCATTGATTCAGACATTCAATGCTTGCTCGCGCGAACGGGGTTGCTGAACTCTTACCGCGTCGTCATGCAACTGCCACAGCCGAGCCCAATACTAGACTACTCACCGCGGAGATCATGTGTCGATGAGGATAGCCGTATTGTCACCAAGGACAGCACTAACCGGTGGCCTCCCGATGCCAGTGGCAGAACTATTGGGTCTTAGTGAGCTAAATCGGACCTACGAGCGAGCGATATCGTTCAATGACGGGTCCCCCTTCCCATACACGGCACTGCGAGCACTCGATGTCGGCATTGACGTAGATGACGAAGAAGTGGCGCACATTCCCGCATCTGGGCCCACAATTATCGTTGCTAACCATCCCTTTGGCGCGCTCGATGGACTCATTGCAGGGGCACTCGCGCTACGAAGGCGCAGCGACGTTCGTGTGCTCGCAAACGAATGGCTTTATCGAGTCCCCGAGATTCAGCCGTGGCTGCTTGGCGTCGATGTGTTTGGCGATCCAAAGCGTCGCCACACTAACGCATCATCTCTCAAACTGGCGTTGCGGCACCTCAGATCAGGGGGGCTACTGATCATGTTTCCGGCGGGTATTGTCTCGCACTGGCAACCTGAGCAACTCGCCGTGGCCGATCCACCTTGGAATCGAATAGCTGCCTCGCTTGCACGAATGAGTAACGCGATGGTTGTTCCCATGTTTTTCGACGGCAGCAACAGTTGGCTCTTTCATGCGGCGGGCCTTATCCACTCGCGGTTACGAACGCTACTGCTACCTAGAGAACTGCTGCAGAAGCGCGCGTCCCGTGTGAGAGTAAGAATTGGTCGTTGTGTTTGCCCAAAAGCAATGAGCGCATTGCCCAATGACGATGCCACGACTGGTTGGCTCAGGTTGCGTACCTATGACTTGGGGCAAGCACTCCGTCCTACTCCAATAGCCGCCCCATTGCCGAGCGTTCCCCTCATTGAAGCCGTACCTCCTGCCTCGATCACAGAAGAGCTAGCTAGCCTGGATTCTTCGGCCGTTCTCGTGAACCAGGAACGGTATTGGGTCTATCTAGCAGATTCGCGCGACATTCCTCGGTCATTAACCGAGATTGGCCGATTGCGGGAGCGCACGTTTCGTGAGGTGGGGGAAGGAACCGGCGCCCCGCTCGACCTAGACCGATTCGACAAGCAGTACCAGCACTTGATACTCTTCGATCATCGCAACCACTGTATCGTCGGTAGCTACAGAATCGGGTTCTGCGATCAATTGACGCGCCAAGCTGGTCCATCGGGGCTCTACACCAACACTCTGTTTTATTTCAGCCCGGGCTTTGTTCGAACCTTGGGAAACACGCTCGAACTGGGTCGTTCATTCGTTCGCAGTGAGTATCAGAAGAGTCCGCTGGCGTTGGCACTGCTTTGGCGCGGCATCGGTCGTGTTCTGGTTCAGAACCCTAGATACGAACAATTGATGGGGCCCGTAAGCATCAGTGCCGACTACAACGACGTTTCCCGACGGTTGATGGTTTCGTTTCTTGAGAGCCTAGACAACGAGAAACGCCGAGCGAAGAGCGTCAGAGCACGTAACCGTCCTCGCCAACGATTGGCGGCGAGCGAACAGGCCCAGTTGCTCACGGCTGGCTTTGGTGTTCGTCAATTGGGTCGCCTCATTGCGGACGCCGACGCAAAACATCAAGGCATTCCGGTATTACTTGAGCGCTACCTTGAGCTCGGTGGTCGCGTCCTGTCACTGAATGTGGACAATGCCTTTGGTCATTGCGTCGACGCTTTAGTTGTCGTGAACGTACCGCGCGTTCCAGAATTGATGCTCAAACGATTTATGGGGCCTGACGGGCTACGCAGCTACCTGGGGGCACGCACTCAGGGATTTGCCTTGACTGGGTAGCGGGCACACACGCACGAGCGCCGATGATCCGACCTGTCAACAGCAGCCGGAACGATTTGCGGGCAACGATGATCCGTCCTCATTCATCGTGGAGCTCCCGTCGAAAACGGACATCCAATCTCCATTGCTGCAATTGTTCATTTGCATTCCTGACGACGTGCGGCAAAGTGAGCAGTATCTGAGGCGACAGATTGAGACTCCAATCGAGGCGTGCGGGCTCAACACCAAGTACGAAAACCTCAGGCCGCAAACAGCCAACTGGCAGAAAACTCAGGGCTGTCCCAATATCCAGCTCATGCAGTGAATTTTGCCGCTGTTGTGAAGCAATGCGTTCGAACGGCGCAAAGTAGATGGTACCCGGTGGACCATGCGCCATCAGCGCGTCAATCACTAGTACCCGATCGGCCCATGCCAGCAACGGGATCGCCTCGAGCATCGCGTTTCCGATCTCGGTGATAAGAACGCCCGCGCGCGGATACTTGCGCAACTCGCGGGCGACGTAAACCCCCACCCCATCGTCCCCCATCAGTGTGTTGCCGATGCCCAGGACCAGTATTCGCGAACCTGACCGATGCCGGCTCTTGGCCTCACCGCTGTGCAGCGATTTGTCGGCATTCGCTTGAGCTACAGCGCTCATCTTCTGCTCAGCCCAGTCGCAATACGGTCAGCGGCTGATCCTCACCGGGACGCATCACGTGCACTGCACATGCGAGGCAGGGGTCGAATGAGTGAATGACGCGCAAAACCTCGATGGGTTGCGATGCGTCAGTGACCGGCGTACCAACGAGCGCCTCCTCCATGGGTCCTCGATTGTCGCTCGTGTCACGTGGGGACAGGTTCCAACAAGAAGGTGTTATGACCTGATAGTTGGCGATCTTGGAGTCCGCAATGCGCAGCCAATGTCCAATGGCTCCGCGCGGAGCCTCCGTGAGCCCCTCGCCAATGCCACTCTTGGGGATGGTGGCTCCGTCGGCATATACCGCACCGGTGGGGTCAATCTGCGCAAGCCAACCCGGCATCGCGGCGGCCAGCTTGGCGGCTTCTTGAGCTCGAGCCATGTGGCGGTCCATGGTGGAGATGCCACGGTTGTACTCGCCGTTTACCCACATGCGCGCCAACGGACCGGTTTCCATTGGACTGCCGTTGTAACGTGGCGCCTTGGACCATGAGTAGGCATTCAGCTTCGGACAACTCGCTTGAGTTGAGCCAACACTCGGTTTCAGATTGTCTGTCGCGTCATCGTACCACGAGTACTTCACCTGTTCGGCAATTGCCCGCGTGTTGACCGCCTGTACGTCGGCACTGCCAGCCATGACCAACCCTCGTTGGAAGAGTCTGTTGGAATCTGCCGTGGGGCCACCGCCGAAAACACCAAACGAAAGGAGATTGCAGTACCCAATACCGCGGGAGTAGTTGTCCGCGTAGATATTCGCGAGCGTGGCAACGTCAGTGAGATAGGTACCGTTGACGAAGGTCGTGACTTCCGCTAGCAACGCTTGAAACTGCGCAATTCGGTCTGCTCGAGGTGTCGTTGTCACCCCCGCTGGCATGAACGCCGGCGGATGGGGCATCTTCCCACCGAGGACGGCAGCCATCTCATGAGCCTTGCGGCGTGCGTCGAGGGCGCTCAGGTAGTTATTCACTAACGTCGATGATGTGGCCGAGTCAATTCGCTTGTCCGGAGACCACGAAGGCCTCCAAGGGGGCATGGCTGGTCCATCAATATAATCGGGTAGACTCAAGTGGTAGAAGTGAAGGATATGAGAATCAAGGAAATTGGCGGCCAGAACCAAATTACGAATCAGGGTTGCATTGTTTGGCGGCTCGTGATGCCCCGCTTGCTGTAGCGCCAACACCGACGCCATGCTGTGAGGCACGGGGCAAACTCCGCACATGCGTTGCGTTATTTGCTGTGCATCCCACGGATGGCGGTTGATGAGCACATTCTCTAGGCCTCGGAAGAGTGTCCCGGTTGACCAGGCATCAATGACCTGGAGAACACCATTGACCGTTTCGATCGACACCGTCACCTTGAGGTGTCCTTCAATTCGCGTGACCGGATCGATGACTACTTTGGTCGCCATGCTATTTCCTAGGAATGTTGTAGAAATCGCCCGTATCGGGAAAAGTCGGCTCGGTACAGCCGAGGCAGGGCGCGTTTGATTCGGTGCACCAATTGGCGCCACTATTCCACTTTGTCTTCGGACAGGGCGCCTTGGTTGCCATTCCGACACAACCAAGCGTGATCAGACATTGGTTGTCGACTCCAAACGTGGACGCATGCGGCAACTTTTGTCGGGGGCAGTTGGAGTGAACTATCTCCCCATAAATGTCGGTCGGTCTACTATAGCCGTCCAGCGTGACAGTACTACCAATGGTGCCGAGAATCACATTCACGAGTGTGGCTACAATCCAATCGGGATGTGGCGGGCAGCCCGGCACATTCACGATCGGGCTGAGCGGATTCGTGATTGCCTGAGAAACTGGGATGACCCCAC
>Ga0265340_10000546_pt1 | contig 20836 bp, 17 predicted proteins | sample 4CB225metaG_FD_202082 | JGI IMG/M metagenome (GOLD analysis project Ga0265340, IMG submission 202082) | Rhizosphere microbial communities from Carex aquatilis grown in University of Washington, Seatle, WA, United States - 4-CB2-25 metaG | ecosystem: Host-associated > Plants > Roots >...
TTCGCCGCGGAAGGCGGCGATCGATTGCTCGATCCCGTCGGGACGCTGCAGCGCCTCGATCTGGCTCGTGATCTTCAACAGATGGCGTTCGAGCGAGGAAAAATCAGGGCCAGCAGGCGCTGGCGGTGCCATCGGGGGCGGCGCCGTCGGGGGCGCCATCACGGGTGCAACGGGCGGCGCACTGCGCGGCGGCATCTGCCGCGGAGCCGGCGCATCGAGTTCGCTCTGGCGCGCGCTGATTTCTGCGATCGCGAAATCGAGCGAGGCCGGGCTGAGCGGCGGGGAGGGACGATAGACCTGGGCGGCGGCGCGCTCGACCATCTCGGCCTGGCGCTGCTTGTCCTGGGAGGCTTGCCGCGGCGGTTGCGGGTTCGAGATCTGCGACAGCCGCGCGTCGAGGCGCGAGATCGCGTCGTTCAACTGCTTGGCGACGCCCTGCTCGCTGCGCGGGGCGGGGTCGCTGCGCGAATTGTCGATACGCGGTTTGGGTTGCGAAATTTGTTCGATCTGGCGGGTGATGGAATCCAGCCGCTGATGGATATCGGCGACGTCGCGGCTTTCCTGGCTCGGCGCCACGAAGTGCGGCTCGGGGGGACTGCGGAAATTCGGAGGGGCTGAATCGCCGATGGTGGAATTGAGCCAGTCGTTCAGCGACATGCCGGCGCGTCGCGCGGCGGCCTCGGCCCTCTCGCGGACGGACGGATCGATGCCTTCAACACTCCACGATACGCGCGAATTCATGCTTCCGTCCGGTTCTAGACTTCGGCGCTCCACCTGCGCCTTCAGCCTCCCCGCGCGTCCCATTCGAAAGACAATCGGAATCCGCGCAGGTCGTCTGCCTCAGATCCTGACTTTTTCCCCTTACGGTAAATAACGGGTTAAGGATTTGGGTTGCTGAGCAGTAAAGTTACGAGGCACGGAGTCGACGGCATCCGGCCGGGGGCAATACGCCGACTCCAGCGCCGTCCCAATTCGTCAGGATGCGTCGGCTCGTCCGTTGTCTTCGCGCTTGCCCTCGTCGAGGGGCACGACATTGGTTCGGCTGGAGGCGGACAAGGCCTCGAGCGCTTCTTCGCACCACTCCGCCACCAGACGTTCATGGCGTAGTCCGATGCGAAGGCCGAGCAGTTTGCCGGTATCGGCGGGTGAGGCGGCGCCGTGAGGAAAGAGCTTGTTGAGAATGCGCTCGTAGCGGGCGGAACGGTCGCGGTGGTATTCCTGCCGGGCCATCAGGTCGGCGCGCAGGGGTTCGATGTCGACGCTATCGAGCGCGCATAGCCGCACCAACAGATCGTCCTTGATCGACGGCGGGATGCTCGGACGGGCCGCCCAGTGCTTCAGCGCGGCTCGGCCGTCAGGGGTGAGCGTATAGACCAGCTTGTTGGGCTTGCCGGACTGCATAACCTCGCGGCCCTGAACGTGGCCACGGTCCCGCAGCCGCGAGAGTTCGCGGTAAATCTGCTGATGATTGGCCTTCCAGAAGAACCCGATCGACGAATCGAACGTCTTGGCAAGCTCATAGCCCGTCATCGGTCGTTCGGTCAGGCAGGCAAGGATAGCGTCACCGAGCGCCACGGCGCGACCTCCTCTTTCCAAGCCCCGTCCTTGACTTTATGCATATAGGCGCATATGCGTCAATGTGCATATCGATATTGCCCGATAATTGCCGTTGCCCTCCTTTCGAGCCCACGAGACGTCCGATGAGCATGACCGGCCTCGACAAATGGTACGGCTACATGAAGTCCCATGACCGCGCGGCGCTATGGGATTTGCTGCATCCGGACGCGGTATTCGAGAGCCCCGTGGTTCACACCCCGCAACGCGGCCGCGACATCACCTTCAAATATCTGTCGAGCGCCGAAAAGGTGCTGGGCGGACCGGGCTTCGCCTATGTCGGCGAATGGCGCAGCGACACCGGCGCGGTGCTCGAGTTCGAAAAAGAAATCGACGGCGTCACCATCAACGGCGTCGACATCATCACCTTCAGCGACGATGGACGCATCACGCATTTCAAGGTGATGGTGCGTCCGCTCAAGGCGATCAACCTGCTGCATCGGCTGATGGGCGAACAATTGGCGACGACGCAAGGCGATACCGGCGGCGCAAGGTCGCAGCCGCCGACGTGATACCGAACTGACCTAAAACAATGTGTTGGGCCGCCGGAACCGGTTTAAGGTCCATTTCAGGAACTAACGTGATTGCTGCGCCGGATGAACTCCCCTAAAGGAGCCGCCAGCCAGCCGGGAGAACACCATGCCGATCTACAAAGCGCCAGTCGAAGACGTCAACTTCCTGCTCAACGACGTGTTTCAGATCGACCGCTACGACAATCTTCCCGGCTTTAGCGATGCCTCCGCCGATGTGCGGGATGCGATCTTGGGCGAGGCTGCCAAACTCGCCGAAGAAGTGCTGCAGCCGCTCAATCGTGTCGGCGATATCGAAGGCTGCACCCGTCACGGCGACGGCAGCGTGACGACGCCGAAAGGCTTCAAGGAAGCCTACAAGCAGGTCGCCGAAGGCGGCTGGCTCGGCTTGTCCGCGCCGGCGGAATATGGCGGGCAGGGCCTGCCGGTGACGCTGAGCCAGGTCGTCAACGAATTCCAGTGCTCGGCCAACATGGCGTTTTCGATGTATGGCGGCCTCACCATGGGCGCGACCGCCGCGCTGATGGTGCACGGCAAGCCCGAACAGAAGAAGATTTTCGTGCCGAAGATGGTGGCCGGCGAATGGACCGGCACCATGAACCTCACCGAGCCGCAATGCGGCACGGATCTGGGCTTGTTGCGCACCAAGGCGGTCAAGCAGGCCGACGGCAGCTACAAGATATCAGGCACCAAGATCTTCATCTCCGCCGGCGAGCATGATCTGGCTGAAAACATCATTCATCTGGTGCTGGCCCGCATCGAGGGCGCGCCCGCCGGCATCAAGGGCGTGTCGCTGTTCGTGGTGCCGAAAATCCTGGTCAATGCCGACGGTTCGCTGGGTGCTCGCAACGGCGTCACCTGCGGCTCGATCGAGCACAAGATGGGCATCCACGGCAATTCGACCTGCGTGATGAATTATGACGGCGCCACCGGTTGGCTGATCGGCGAGGAAAACAAGGGCATGCAGGGCATGTTCGTGATGATGAACGAGGCCCGGCTCGGCGTCGCCGTTCAAGGCCTGGCGCAGTCCGAAGTCGCCTACCAGAACGCGGTGGCCTATGCCCGCGACCGCCTGCAGGGCCGCTCGCTGTCGGGGCCGAAGGCGCCGGACAAGCCGGCGGATCCGATCATCGTGCATCCCGACGTCCGCCGCACGCTGCTCACCATCCGCGCCTTCAACGAGGCGGCGCGCGCCATGGTGGTGTGGACCGCGCTGAAGAGCGACGTCGCCCATCGCTCGTCCGATCCCAAGGATCGCCAGGAGGCCGACGATCACATGGGCCTGATGACGCCGGTCATGAAGGGCGTTCTCACCGACGTCGGATTCTCCAACGCGGTGCTGGCGCAGCAGATGTATGGCGGCCACGGCTACATCGCCGAACAGGGCATGGAGCAGTTCGTGCGCGACGCCCGCATCGCCATGATCTATGAGGGCGCCAACGGTATCCAGGCGCTGGATCTGGTCGGCCGCAAACTGCCACGCGACGGCGGCCGCGCGGTGATGGCCTTCTTCGGCGAGGTCGCGGGCTTCGCCAAGGAGCACGGCGGCGACGAGGCGATGAAGCCCTATGTCGCGCCGATGAGCGGCGCGCTCGGCCATCTGCAGCAGGCCACCACCTGGCTGATGCAGAACGCGATGATGAAGCCCGACAATGCCGGTGCTGCCGCCACCGATTACATGCAGCTGTTCGGCCTCGTCACCTTCGCCTATATGTGGGCGCGGATGGCGAAAGTCGCCCAGGACAAGATTGCAGGCAGCGGCGCCACGCCCTATCTGACCACCAAGCTCGTGACCGGCCGCTTCTTCATGGAACGCATGCTGCCGGAAACCACGGTCCATCTCGCGCGCATCCAGACCGGATGCGCGACCACCATGGAATTGGCCGCGGAAGCGTTCTGACCGGAGAGTTTGCTCCCGAGGCCTAAAGACTAGCGCGCTACATCTTCCCGATCCGCCTATATATTATGATCCTCATACCAGGAGGGCGTCATGCCTGAGGCATTCATCTACGATCACGTTCGCACCCCGCGCGGCCGCGGCAAGCCCGATGGCGCGCTGCATGAGGTGACTGCGGTGGCGCTGGCCACGGCGCCGCTTAGGGCGCTGAAGGAGCGCAATCATCTGCCCAAGGACGTGGTCGACGACGTCATCCTCGGCGTGGTCGATCCGGTCGGCGAGGCCGGCTCCGACATCGCGCGCTTTGCGGCCATGAACGCCGGCCTCGGCGAGTCCGTCCCCGGCATCCAGATCAGCCGCTTCTGCGCCTCCGGCCTCGATGCCGTGAATTTCGCCGCGGCCCAGATCATGAGCGGCCAGCACGAACTCACCATCGGCGGCGGCGCCGAATCGATGAGCCGCATCGGCATCGGCGCTTCCGGCGGCGCCTGGCCGATGGATCCCTCGATCGCGGTGCCGACCTATTTCATGCCGCAGGGCATCTCCGCCGACCTGATCGCGACCAAATACGGCTTTTCCCGCGACGACGTCGACGCCTATGCGGTGCAGAGCCAGCAGCGCGCGGCAAAGGCCTGGGACGAGGGCCGCTTCAAGAATTCGGTGGTCCCGGTCAAGGACGTCAACGGCCTGACCATCCTGGCCAAGGACGAACATATGCGCCCGACCACGACGATGCAGACGCTCGGCCAGTTGCAGCCGTCGTTCGTGGCGATGGGACAGATGGGCGGGTTCGATGCGGTGGCGATCCAGTCGCATCCGGAAATCGAGCGCATCAACTATGTGCATCACGCCGGCAATTCGTCGGGCATCGTCGACGGCGCCGGCGCGGTGCTGCTCGGCAGCAAGGAAGCCGGCAACAAGCACGGCCTGAAGGCGCGTGCGAAGATCCGCGCCTTCGCCAATATCGGTTCGGAGCCGGCGATGATGCTGACCGGCCCGGTCGACGTCACCGAAAAGCTGTTCGAACGTTCCGGCATGAAGAAGTCGGACATCGATCTGTTCGAGCTCAACGAAGCCTTTGCCTCGGTGGTGCTGCGCTACATGCAGGCCTTCGACATCGACCCCGCCACAATCAACGTCAATGGCGGCGCGATCGCGCTCGGCCATCCCTTGGGGGCGACCGGAGCGATGATCCTCGGCACCGTGCTCGACGAGCTCGAGCGCACCAACAAGACGACCGCCTTGATCACGCTGTGCATCGGCGGCGGCATGGGCACCGCGACCATCATCGAGCGGGTTTAACGCGCAGAGCGGCAGGGTGGGTTAGCTGCAGGCGTAACCCACCGATATCGCGGCATTGGGACTGGTGGGTTACGCTTCGCTAACCCACCCTATGATTAGAGGCAACCGCCGCGCCCAGGGGCTGTCGGCATCGAGGGAGCGACAACATGGCCTTCAAGAATTTCAAAGTTGAGACCGATTCCGACGGCATCGCATTGGTGACATGGGACACCCCGGGCCGTTCGATGAACGTGCTCGACGAGACCTCCGTCACCGAGCTCGAGGAGATCGTGAAGCAGACCTCCGCCGATGCGGCGGTAAAGGGCGTCGTCATCACCTCGGGCAAGGAAGCTTTGTGCGCCGGCGCCGATCTGTCGATGCTCGAGGGCATGAGCCGGCAATATGGCGATGTGTTGAAGGCCAAGGGCGAGGTCGCCGCCAACCAGATGCTGTTCGACCAGAGCCGCAGGTTCTCGCAGGTGTTCCGCAATATCGAAACCTCAGGCAAGCCTTGGGCCGCGGCGATCAACGGTCTGGCGCTGGGCGGCGGTTTTGAACTGACGCTGGCCTGCCACTACCGCGTCGCCGCGCAGAATCCCAAAACCCGCCTCGGCCTTCCCGAGATCAAGGTCGGCCTGTTCCCCGGCGCCGGCGGCACCCAGCGCGTGCCGCGCATCGTCTCGCCGCAGGATGCCATGCAGCTTCTGCTCAAGGGCGAGGCGATCAATCTCGACAAGGCCAAGGCGTTGAACCTGATTCATGCCATCGTTCCGGCCGCCGACCTGATCAAGGCGGCAAAAGACTGGATCAAGGGCGGCGGCAAGGCGGTCGCGCCCTGGGACGAGAAGGGTTTCAAGCTGCCGGGCGGCCAGGTGTTTTCCAAGGCCGGCATGATGATGTTCCCGGCCGGCAACGCGATCTATCGCCGCGAGACCTATGACAATTATCCAGCCGCCCGCGCCATCATGAGCTGCGTCTATGAAGGCCTGCAGTTGCCGATCGACGCCGCCTTGCGCGTCGAGTCGCGTTACTTCACGCAGATCCTGCGCTCCAAGGAAGCCGCCGCGATGATCCGCAGCCTGTTCCTGTCGATGCAGGAACTGAACAAGGGTGCGCGGCGGCCGCCAAACGTGCCGCCGACCAAAGTGAAAAAGCTTGCCGTGATCGGCGCCGGCTTCATGGGCGCCAGCGTCGGCTACGTCTCGGCGCGCGCCGGCATCGACGTGGTCCTGATCGACCGCGACCAGGAGAGCGCCGACAAGGGCAAGGGCCACGCGGCAACCGTGATCGACGATCTCATCAAGAAGGGCCGCGCCAAGGAAAGCGACCGTGAGACGATCCTCGGCCGCATCAGTGCGACCGCCGACTACAATGTCCTGAAGGATTGCGACCTCGTCATCGAAGCGGTGTTCGAGGATCGCAAGGTCAAGGCGGAAACCTATGCGAAGGCGCAGCCGCTATTGAAGCCCGATGCGATCTTTGCCTCCAACACTTCGACGCTGCCGATCAATTCGCTGGCGGAGGAGTTCAAGGACCAGGGCAAGTTCATCGGCATTCACTTCTTCTCGCCGGTCGAGAAGATGATGCTGGTGGAGATCATCGTCGGCAAGAACACCAACGACACGGCGCTCGCCACCGCGCTCGACTACGTGCGCGTGATCGGCAAGACGCCGATCGTGGTGAATGATTCCCGCGGCTTCTTCGCCAATCGTTGCGTCATGCGCTACATCGCCGAAGGCACGGAGATGTTTCTTGAGGGCGTGCCGCCGGCAATGATCGAGAACGTCGCCAAGATGGCCGGCATGCCGGTCGGACCGCTGTCGCTGTCGGACGAAGTCGCGCTCGATCTCGGCCTGAAGATCATGAAGGCGACCGAGGTCGATCTCGGCCCGAATGCCATCAACCAGGACCAGAAGAAGCTGATGGTCGAGATGGTGGAAAAGCAGGGCCGCTTCGGCCGCAAGAACAGCAAGGGATTTTACGATTATCCGGAGAAGGGCAAGGGCCAGAAGAGCCTGTGGGCGGGACTGGCGGGCCTGCAGCCGAAGCATCTCGATCCCGACACGCTCGACATCGAGGAATTGAAGCAGCGCATTCTGGTCGTGCAGGCGGTGGAAGCCGCGCGCACCGTCGAGGATCACGTCATCACCGACATGCGCGAAGCCGATGTCGGCTCGATTCTCGGCTTCGGCTTTGCGCCGTTCACCGGCGGCACGCTGTCCTATATCGACTTCATGGGCACCAAGAAGTTCGTCGATCTCTGCCACAAGCTGGAAGCCAAATACGGCTCGCGCTTTGCCCCACCGAAGCTGCTGGAGGAGATGGCCGCCAAGGGCGAGACCTTCTACGGCCGCTTCCCGCCGAAGAAGCTGGCGGCGGCGTAGCGACCTATTCGTCATTCCGGGTTCGATGCTTCGCATCGCCCCGGAATGACAATTCAACGAAAAGGGCCGGATCATCGATCCGGCCCCTTTGTTGATCGCGGCTGGAAAAACCTCACGCCGCCTTCATCAGGCCTTCCTTGATCAGCGCCTGCTGCACCATCGGGCGTGCGCCGATGCGGGCCTGGTAGGCCTTCAGGTTCGATAGCCCTGAGAGATCGAACTTCATGCGGTCGGCCCAGGCCAGCATCGTGAACAGATAGCCATCGGCGACCGTGAACTGCTTGCCCATCAGGTAGTCCTTACCCGCCAACTGGCCGTCGACATATCTGAACTTGGAGATCGCCCGGTCCTTGAAGAAGTTTTTGGCTTCGTCCGTCAGTACCGGGCTGAACATCGGGCCGATGTTCTTGTGCAATTCCGAGTTAATGTAGGTCAGCCACTCCTGCAGCTTGTAGCGCTCGGCGCTGTCGCGGACGGGCGCGAGGTGCTTTGCCGCCACCTGGTCGGCGATCATCTGCACGATGACAGGGCCTTCGGTGACGAGTTCGCCAGAGTCCAGCACCAGCGCCGGCACTTGGCCCTTGGGATTGATCTTGAGGTAGTCGTCGCCGTTCTCGAGTTTCTTGGCCTTGAGGTCGACCTTGACCAGATCGTAGGGCAGGCCGGCCTCGCACAGCGCGATATGGGGAGATAGCGAACAGGCTCCAGGCGAATAATAAAGTTTCATCGGAGTTTCCTTCCCTCGGATTATTGGGCTTATTGGGCTATAGGCGCTCGAGCCCGGCCGGTCCTGAGCGGACCAGAACCGATCAGGCTCCAAATCTCGATTTCGTTACGTTTTCTTCACGCGAAGTGGTGTTCGTTCCGCTTGAAAACGCCAATCGATGACTAAATGCACCTGCATGCAATAGTCAAGATTGATGCAGCTGCATTTAGTAGGCTAGACTGCGTGCGTCATCCACGGGCCGGGACATGAAGCGAAAACCATCGACTGAGGCGACCGCCGCCTGGATTCGCCTGATGCGGGTCCAGAGCCGGGTGCTCGACTGCGTCGAACAGGATTTGAAGAAGGCCGGTTTTCCGCCGCTCGCCTGGTATGACGCGCTGCTCGAGCTGTCGCGCGCGCCGTCCGGCGAGATGCGCCCGGTGGAGCTGGAAAAGCAGATGCTGATCCCGCAATACTCGACCTCGCGGCTGATCGACCGGCTGGTCGACGAGGGACTGGCGGCGCGCCGCGAATGCAAGATCGACAAGCGCGGCCAGTTCGTCGAAATCACCGAAGCCGGGCGCGAACTGCAGAAGAAGATGTGGAGCGCCTATTCGGCCGCGATCGAAAAGCACGTCGGCTCGAAACTGTCCGATGCGGACGCCGCCAAGCTCTCCGGCCTGCTCGACCGGCTGGGCTGCTCCTGCGGCGAGGCGCAGGTGCTCGCCGCCAGAGACGGCGCGCCCGCGCGATGATATTATTTGTGACTCTCGCATCCCCGAACCGGTCGGTTCGGGGATACCCCCGACACCGCGCGCGTTCCGTCGAAGCGCCTTGCAACCGGAATTCTTATGGCGCGTGACCAGATCGATATGACGCCACTGCAATCGCGCGCCGAATTGGTGGCGTGGCTGGAAGCGGGCGTGAAGCCGCCATCCGAATTCCGGATCGGCACCGAACATGAGAAGACGCCGTTCACGCTCGAGGGCCATCATCCCGTTCCTTACGAGGGCGCGCGCGGCATCGGCGCGCTGCTCGAAGGCATGCAGCTCCTGCTCGGCTGGGAGCCGATCACGGAGCGCGGCAACATCATCGGGCTGTATGACGTCACTGGCGGCGGCGCGATCTCGCTGGAGCCCGGCGGGCAGTTCGAATTGTCCGGCGCGCCGGTCGAGAACGTGCACCAGACCCAGTCCGAGCTGATGGCGCATCTGGCGCAGGTGCGCGAGATCGCTACTCCGCTCGGCATCGGCTTTCTCGGACTCGGCATGACGCCGTCATGGTCGCGGGCGCAGATCCCGATGATGCCGAAGGGTCGCTACAAGATCATGACCAACTACATGCCGAAGGTCGGCCAATACGGCCTCGACATGATGTACCGGACCTGCACGGTGCAGACCAATCTCGACTTCTCCTCCGAAGCCGACATGGTCAAGAAGCTCCGGGTATCGGTGGCGCTGCAGCCGGTGGCGACCGCTTTGTTCGCCAATTCGCCGTTTACCGAAGGCAAGCCCAACGGTTTCCTGTCGTTCCGCTCCGAGATCTGGCGCGACACCGACAATGCCCGCGCCGGGATGATCCCCTGGGCGTTCGAGGACGGCATGGGGTTCGAGCGCTGGGTCGATTATGCCCTCGACGTTCCCATGTACTTCGTCAAGCGCGGCGATCAATACATCGACGTCGCCGGATCGTCGTTCCGCGATTTTTTCGAGGGAAAGAATTCCGCATTTCCCGGCGAGCGCCCGACGCTGTCGGACTGGGCCAACCATCTCTCGACCATCTTCCCCGAGGTGCGGCTGAAGCGCTATCTGGAAATGCGCGGCGCCGACGGCGTGCCATGGGGCCGGCTGCCGGCGCTGCCGGCGTTCTGGGTCGGCCTGCTCTACGACGATGTCAGCCTGGACGCCGCCTGGGACATCGCCAAGCACTGGAATGCGCATGAGCGCCAGTCCCTGCGCGACGACGTGCCCCGCCTCGGCTTCAAGGCCAGGATCAAGGATCACTATCTGTTCGAGATCGCCAAGGAATGTCTGGCGCTGGCGCATTCCGGCCTGCGCCGGCGCGGCCGCGCCGATCATCTCGGCCGCGACGAGAGCCGTCATCTCGAGCCGCTGGAGCGGATCATCGATTCAGGGCGGACGCCGGCCGAGGAGATGCTGGAGAAATTCCACGGCACCTGGCACGGCTCGGTGGAACCGGCTTACGACGAATACGCGTTTTAATCCGGAAACGCGTCGATTGCCGGCCTTTTGAGCCGCCGGATGGCGCCGTTCATCCGCCGTACAGGTTCGTGGCGATCAAATGGCAATCCGCGCGAGCGGGGCGACTAATTAATTGAAAGCAATCGCGAATGTGGGGAGGCCGCCTGCTCAGGGCGTGTTTGGTGACGCTCATCGCGCTGGCGGCCGTTACCGCCGTGCGGCCGGCGCTGGCACAGGCCAATTTCGATCGTCCGGGCAGTGACTATCTGAGCTCGCCGGTGCCCTCGGGCGATCCGGCCGATTGCGCGCTGGTGTGCGAGCGCGACCGCCGCTGCCGTGCCTGGAGCTTCAATTACCCGACCGACGCCGCCGGCGGCGCGCTGTGCTGGCTGAAGAACAGCGTGCCCCCGCGCGTTCAGGATGATTGCTGCGTCTCGGGCGTGCGCGGCGCCGGCGTGGTGGAGCTGCGCAACGGCGCGGTGGAAACCTCGATCGACCGGTTCGGCGGCGATTACCGCAATTTCGGCCTGAAGCCCGACGAGAGCAGCGAGGCCTGCAAGGCGGCCTGCACCGACGACAACAAATGCCGGGCCTGGACCTTCGCCCGCCCGGGTTATGTCGGCAAGGAAGCGCATTGCTATTTGAAGAAGGAGATAAAGCCGCCGCGGCGCAAGGCCGGGTTTATCTCGGGCGTGGTGAGGTAGAGCTTCATCGTCATTCCGGGGCGATGCGAAGCATCGAACTACGATGTGCAATTGCACATCGGAGAATCTCGAGATTCCGGGTCTGGTGCTAACACACCATCCCGGAATGACGGAGTCTGGTCCCAACGAAATCGGATTAGTTCGTAGGTTGGGAAAGGTAAGCGCAAACCGAGTTTCAATCTCAATATGGTGGGCACGGTGCAGACGTCCCTTTGCCCACCCTATGCTCCGCTACGATTCAATGCACCGACGTGAAGAACCGCGACAGACGAAAACCGGACAGCCAGGTCGATACCGGCTGGTGGCGGATGCCGAGATCCCAGGAGGCGACCACGGCGTCGGCGCGGCCGACCAAATCGTCCATCGGCAGCATGCCGACGCCGCCGTCGCGCACGGACACGCGGCTGTCGGCGGAGTTGTCGCGGTTGTCGCCCATCACGAACAGTCGGCCCGGCGGCACCGTGACTTCGGCCGTGTTGTCGAGCCGGCCATTGTCGCGCAGCTTGAAGATCTGGTGGTTGACGCCGCCCGGCAGGGTTTCGACGAAACGATACGCCGGCTCGACGCTGCCGTTGTCGTCCTCGGCCTGCCCCATGCCGTCGGGCTTCAGCTGCGCTGCCTGGTCGTTGACGAAGAGCTGGCCCTGCCGCATCTGGATGCGGTCGCCGGGCAACCCTACCACGCGCTTGACCCAGGCCTGCGAGCGATCGCCCGGCCAGCGGAACACCACGACGTCGCCGCGTTTCGGCGTTTCGCTGAACAGCCGTCCGGTCTCGGGCAGATTGATCTGGATCGGCAGCGACGCCGTCGAGTAGCCATAGGCATATTTCGAAGCCAGCAGCGCATCGCCGATCTGCAGCGTCGGCTCCATCGAGCCCGACGGCACGTAGAACGGTTCGGCGAGCGCGCCCTTGGCGAGGAATACCGCCAGCACGATGCCGGCGAGCTGCACGAACTGCCCGCGCCAGGTTGAGGTCTTCGGCACCACGGTTTCGTTGTTGATGCTCATGCGCCGGTACCTCCGACCGTAATCCGCTCCATCCGCAGCGTCGGCTGGCCGACGCCGACGGGTACGCCCTGGCCGTTTTTGCCGCAGGTGCCGATACCGGTGTCGAGCGCGAGATCGTTGCCGACCATGGTGATGCGGTGCAGGTCGGTCGGGCCGTTGCCGATCAGCATCGCGCCCTTCAGCGGCGCGCCGATCTTGCCGTTCTCGATTTTATACGCCTCGGTGCACTGGAATACGTATTTGCCCGAGGTGATGTCGACTTGGCCGCCGCCGAAATTGGCGGCATAAATGCCGTTCTTGACCGAGGCGAGTATCTCAGCGGGGTCGCTTTGGCCCGCCAGCATGTAGGTGTTGGTCATGCGCGGCATCGGCACATGGGCATAGCCCTGGCGGCGGCCGTTGCCGGTCGGCTTCATGTTCATCAGCCGGGCGTTCTGGCGGTCCTGCATGTAGCCGACCAGGACGCCGTCCTCGATCAGCACGGTGCGGCTGGTCGGCGTGCCCTCGTCGTCGATCGACAGCGAGCCGCGCCGCGACGCCATGGTGCCGTCATCGACCACGGTGACGCCCTTGGCCGCGACCTGCTGGCCCATCAGGCCGGCGAAAGCCGAGGTCTTCTTGCGGTTGAAATCGCCCTCCAGCCCATGGCCGACGGCCTCGTGCAGCATCACGCCGGGCCACCCCGCCCCCAGTACCACGTCCATTTCGCCGGCGGGCGCCGGCACGGATTCCAGATTGACCATGGCCTCGCGGATCGCGCCGTCGGCGGCCTCGCGCCACGCCTTGGTCTCGATGAAGCGCGCATAGCCCTCGCGGCCGCCATAGCCCTTGCTGCCGCTTTCCTGCCGGTCGCCCTGTCCGGCGACCACGGAAATATTGACGCGCACCAGCGGGCGGATGTCGCGATAGCTCTCGCCGTCGGGACGCAGGATTTCCACCACCTGCCAGGTCGCGCCCAGGCTGACCGTGACCTGCCGCACCCGCGGGTCCTTGTCGCGGACATAGGCGTCGATCTCGGCGAGCAGCTTTACCTTGGATTCGAAGCCCGGAGCATCGAGCGGATTTTCATCGCCATAGAGCCGCACATTGGTGTGGACGGGCGCCGCCGCGAAATTCCCGCTATAGCCGCCGCGAACGGCCGCCACCGCATCCGCGGCGCGGATCAGCGCCGGCAGCGACACGTCGGAGGAATGCGCATAGCCGACCGCGTCGTCCTTGACCGCGCGCAGCCCGAAACCTTGGGACGTATCGTAGGTGGCCTGCTTCAGCCGGCCATTGTCGAACATCAGGGCTTCGGTCTGGCTGTATTCCATGAACAACTCGCCGTCGTCGGCGCCTTGCAGCCCCCGCGCGATCTGGTGACGCACGGAATCGCGATCGAGGTTGGCGCGGTCGAGCAGGGAGGTTGTAGGGGTCATGGGGTTCCGGTCCGTTGTCGGGGAGGTAAATTCAAGATAGGTGTTTTTCGGTCATTTCGCGAGGGGCGGGTCAGATTGTCTCAGTTTGACATCGATATGGTCGAAATTGTTCCGATGGCGCCGAACCATATCGAAAGCTTCCATCGGACATTGGATTTTGTCGCCCGGGAGCGGCGGTATCTGTCGTTCCTCGAGGCGCCGCCGATCGAGCTGACGCGGGCTTTCGTTCTGAACAATATCAAATGCCGCTATCCCCAATATGTTGCTGTAACGGCAGGCGAAGTCGTCGGCTGGTGCGATGTGACCCCGAGGGAAAGGCCGATTTATGCCCATGGCGGCGTTCTCGGAATGGGCCTTCTGCCGCCGTTCCGGGGGCGGGGGATCGGCACCAAGTTGATCTGGTCGGTGCTCGCCGCAGCCCGAAGGGCCGGAATGCACCGGGTCGAGTTGACGGTACGCGAAACCAACGCGGGCGCGATCGCGCTTTACAGGAAAGCCGGGTTTGCGGTCGAAGGATTGCAGCGCGACGCCGTTCACGTCGACGGCGTCTATGAAGACGTGATCTGCATGGCGCTGCTGTTCTAGGAGGCTTCAGCCGCTTGTCATGTTTCTTCGCGCTTCCCTTCACGGAATGTTTATTTGCGCGAATTACCTAGATTCCGGGTCGTCGGCGCCGATGGCGCCGATGGCGCCGCTTCGACCGGGGACGACAGGGGGATCATTTGCGCAACACGAATTCGCTCGGCCGGTTTGGGGCCCTCGCTACGGCTTTCCTGATGCTTTGCGGGGCGATGTCTCCTGTTCAGTCAGCGTCACCGGCCGCCGATCAGACGGTGGTGATGACCGACAAGGGCGCCGTGCGCGGCGCCATCCGCGATGGCGTGCGCGAGTTCAAGGGCATTCCCTACGCGAAGCCGCCGGTCGGCGAGCGGCGATTTGGCATGCCGGAGCCCGCCGCCGCGTGGAGCGGCACACTCGATGCGTCGGCCTTCAAGACCCCGTGCCCGCAGGCCGAGCGCTACGGCATTCCCGAGGCCAGCGACGACGAAGACTGCCTCTATCTCAACGTCACGGTGCCCGATGCGAACAGGTCTCAGCATGGCGCCAAGCGCGCGGTGATTGTCTGGCTCCATGGTGGCGCGTTCGTCGGTGGCTCCAGCGCGCTCTATCCGCTCGATACGCTGGCGAAGTCCGGCGACGTCGTCGTGGTGTCCTTGAATTACCGGCTCGGTGTGTTCGGTTTCACCGCGCATCCCGCCTTCGAGGCCGATCACAATGGCGGTTATGGCCTGGAGGATCAGCGCGCCGCTTTGCGTTGGGTGAAAAAGAACATCGCCGCTTTCGGCGGCGATCCGCGAAACGTAACGGTGGCCGGCGAATCGGCGGGCGCGGCCAGTGTCTGCATGCACATTCTGGCGCCCGATGAGACCAGCGGCCTGTTTCAGAAGGCGATCGTCCAGAGCGCCGGCTGTGCCACGCCGCTTCCGACCGTCGAGGAGGGCAAAAAGACCGGTGAGAAGATCGCTGCACTCGTGGGCTGCACCGACGATGGCTCGGCGCTCCAGTGCCTTCGCGGCAAACCGGTCAAGGACCTCCTGAGCGCGGCCGCGACGGTGGCCGGCTCCAGCATCGTCACCTTCCTGCCTGTCACCGGCACCAGGACCGTGCCGCTGCCGGGGGCAAAAGCGCTAAAGGCCGGCAAATTCGTCAAGGTGCCGATGCTCATGGGCGGTACCCGCGACGAACTCAGGCTTTATGTCGCCTATGCCGTGCAGGGCGGCCAGTCGATCACCGCGGACAATTATTCAGAACTGCTGAAGGACACCTACGGCAACAATGCCGACAACGTGGTCAAGAAATACCCGCTCACGAGCTATTCTTCGGCCCCGTCGGCGCTCGGCACCGTGTGGTCCGATTTCCGCTCCGACGTCGGCATCAACAACTGCATCTATCTCGAAACCACCAAGCTGATCAGGAAGTCGGTCCCGGTCTATCAATTCGTGTTCGGCGACCGCGACGCTCCGCCGGTCACGGCCGATCCGGGCTTCGAGATGGGCGCGGTGCATTCCTCCGAACTGCCCTATCAATTCCCGCATTTCGACAACACGACCAAGCTCGCCGGACCGGACTTGAAGCCGGCCTCGCAGAAGCTGGCCGACCGGATGGTCGCCTACTGGACCAGTTTCGCGAAAACCGGCCGGCCGTGGGCCCGCCGGTCGCCGGTGTGGCGGCCGTTCAGGTCGGACAACATGGTGATGAATCTGGTGCCGAAGGGGCTTGGCTTTTTCAACGCCAGCGATGCCCATAACTGCAAATTCTGGAAGACGCTGTATCCGGAGGTCCTGACGCAGTGACGACTTACGGCAACTTGTCGTAGCCTTCGCCGAGACCATTCAAGCTGAGCGGGAAACCGATGCCTTCTTCGGGGGTCTCGAAGATGATGAAGGTGGCGGTCTTGGCGCTGCGCAGCTGACCGAGCAGCTTGTCGTCCATGACCACCTCGGCGACGCAGCCATTGGGCAGGCAGCGGACAAAACCGGCGCGGCCGACATCGACATTGTCGAGTTTCAGGCCGAGCCCCGAGGGCAAGAGCACGCCGAGCGGCGCCACCACCCGCATCAGCCGGCTCTTCTGGTCGGCGGTTTTCAGCACGATGACGGTGAGGCCGGCGTTGGAGCGGTCCTCGGCCACCACGCTCTGGATCAGGGCGCACTGCTCGGCCTGCGCGCCCGGCGGCGTGTCGCAGCGAATCTGCCAGTCGCCGTGAACCGAACGCACCGCGCCTTGCGCGCTGGCGGACGCCGTCATGCCGAGACAGCAGGCAACGGCAAGGCTCAGCGTGGCAAGGCTCTGCGTGGCCAGAGTGAGCGCGGTGAGGCCGGTCCCCAGCCTGCGGCGATCCGCAGACCGGCTGCCGCGCCCTGCGCTGCTTCTCGCCCTGTATTTCGAAGGCCCCATCCGGGTCGATCCCTTGATATTTCCTAGAACTGTCGGTCCGCGCAGGGCACTGATACGCAATGACGGCGCCTTGAAGGCGATTTTCGCCAGCCCTCGCGCCGCGATGGCTGCTCCGAAGCCAACGAATCAGGTTCCTATGGAGCACCCTGCCTGTGCCTACAACGGGCAATCCCCCTGTCAAGCGGCGTTGGCTTGCGAAACCCGCGCCATTGGCTGATTTCACGGGAAAATGCGAGATCGGCGATTTGGCTGGGTGCGCTGCGCGCCATGGCCCACGACTGCATTGCGATAGATCAAAAATTATGGTTTGAGAGGCTGGATTTCGACGCGTTCTAGCGATCTGGCCCTGGTACTTTGCAAGGTACCTTCCAAGGCCGTTTGTCAGGGGGCGGATCGTGCGGCATCTTTCGCCAGCTGGCGGAATGCCGGGGGGATTTATCAAGGGAGCGCGAACGGCATGAAGATGTCGAAGGGCCAAATTGGCCGGCGGTTGCTGGGGTTAGCGGTGGGCGGCATGGCGCTGGCCGCGAGCGGGGCGGCATTCGCCGAACTGGGGCAGCCGGCGCCGTGGGAATACAAGCTGCAGGAAGCGGGATCGCCGGTGATGGAGCAAATCACCTGGTTCCACAACATGCTGCTCTGGATCATCACCATCATCACGCTGTTCGTGCTGGCACTCCTGATCGCGATCGTCATCAAGTTCAATGCCAAGGCCAACCCGGTGCCCTCGCGCACCACCCACAACACCCTGATCGAAGTGGCCTGGACGCTGATCCCGGTCCTGATCCTGGTCGCGATCGCGGTGCCGTCGTTCCGGCTGCTGTTCCTCGAGCTCGACGTTCCCAAGGCCGACGTCACCATCAAGGCGACCGGCAAGCAGTGGTACTGGAGCTACGCCTATCCCGACAACGGCAAGTTCGAATTCGATTCGCTGATGGCCCAGGACAAGCAGCCCCGGCTGCTCGGCGTCGACAACGAGATGGTGGTGCCGGTCAACAAGGTGATCCGGGTGCAGACCACCGGCGCCGACGTGATCCATTCCTTCGCGGTGCCGTCGTTCGGCATCAAGATCGATGCGATCCCCGGCCGCCTCAACGAGACCTGGTTCAAGGCCACCAAGGTCGGCATGTATTACGGCCAGTGCTCCGAACTGTGCGGCAAGGATCACGCCTTCATGCCGATCGCGGTGCGGGTGGTGAGCGATCAGGATTTCGTGGCCTGGGTCGAGACCGCGAAGAAGAAATTTGCGTCCAACCCGGCGAACTCGTTCGCTTCGGTTGGCGCAGCCGCGCAGTAAGCCTCGAGGTTTAGGCGCGCAATCGACGGGACAAGGGCGACAGGACCGCAAGGTCCAAAGGTACCGCAAGGCAGGATTTGAAAATGGCAACAGCGACATCGGCTCACAGCGATCATGCCCAAGGAAACGTGCACGACGATCACGCGCACGACCATCCGACCGGATGGCGGCGCTTCGTCTATTCGACGAACCACAAGGACATCGGCACGATGTACCTGGTGTTCGCGATCATCGCCGGTGTGATCGGCGCGGCGATGTCGATCGCGATCCGCGCCGAGCTGATGTATCCGGGCGTCCAGATCTTCCACGAAACCCATACCTACAACGTGTTCGTGACCTCGCACGGCCTGATCATGATCTTCTTCATGGTGATGCCGGCGATGATCGGCGGTTTCGGCAACTGGTTCGTGCCCTTGATGATCGGCGCGCCGGACATGGCGTTCCCGCGCATGAACAACATCTCGTTCTGGCTGCTGCCGGCCTCCTTCGCGCTGCTGTTGACTTCCACCTTCGTCGAGGGTGAGCCGGGCGCCAACGGCGTCGGCGCGGGCTGGACCATGTACGCGCCGCTGTCGAGCTCGGGCCACCCGGGACCGGCGGTCGATTTCGCGATCCTGTCGCTGCATCTGGCCGGCGCCTCGTCGATCCTCGGCGCCATCAACTTCATCACCACGATCTTCAATATGCGCGCGCCGGGCATGACCCTGCACAAGATGCCGCTGTTCGTCTGGTCGATCCTGGTGACGGTGTTCCTGCTGCTGCTGTCGCTGCCGGTGCTCGCCGGCGCCATCACCATGCTTTTGACCGACCGCAATTTCGGCACCACCTTCTTCTCCGCCGAGGGCGGCGGCGATCCGGTGCTGTTCCAGCATCTGTTCTGGTTCTTCGGTCACCCCGAAGTCTACATCCTGATCCTGCCCGCCTTCGGCATGATCAGCCAGATCGTCTCGACCTTCTCGCGCAAGCCGGTGTTCGGCTATCTCGGCATGGCCTATGCGATGGTCGCGATCGGCGGCATCGGCTTTGTGGTGTGGGCGCACCACATGTACACGGTCGGCATGTCGTCGGCGACGCAGGCCTATTTCGTCGCCGCCACGATGGTGATCGCGGTGCCGACCGGCGTGAAGATCTTCTCCTGGATCGCCACGATGTGGGGCGGCTCGATCGAGTTCCGGACGCCGATGCTGTGGGCGATCGGGTTCATCTTCCTGTTCACGGTCGGCGGCGTCACCGGCGTGGTGCTGGCCAATGCCGGCGTCGACCGCGTGCTGCAGGACACCTATTACGTGGTCGCGCATTTCCACTACGTGCTGTCGCTCGGCGCGGTGTTCGGCATCTTCGCGGGCTGGTACTACTGGTTCCCGAAAATGTCGGGCTACATGTACAACGAGACCATCGGCAAGCTGCACTTCTGGGTCACCTTCGTCGGCGTCAACCTGGTGTTCTTCCCGCAGCACTTCCTCGGACTCTCCGGCATGCCGCGCCGCTACGTCGACTATCCCGACGCGTTCGCCGGCTGGAACCTGGTGTCCTCGATCGGCTCCTACATCTCCGGCTTCGGCGTGCTGATCTTCATCTACGGCGTGGTCGACGCCTTCGTGCGCAAGGAACAAGCCGCCGACAATCCGTGGGGTGCGGGCGCCACCACGCTGGAATGGACACTGTCGTCGCCGCCGCCGTTCCACCAGTTCGAAGTGCTGCCGCGCGTGCAGTAATCCAATGCGCGGCGCGTATCTCGCGCCGCGCTGTTGTAGAGCATGATCCGGAAAAGTGGGAACCGGTTTTCCGAGAGGATCATGCTCAAACAAACAAATAAGATCATGATCCGATTCGATCGGATCATGATCTTAACAAAGTGAGATCCGTTTTGTCGGTTATCGAGAACAACGCCATCGAGCTGTCGTCGCCCCGGATTTCCGAGGCCGACGTCGCCGACTACATCGCGCTGTTGAAGCCGCGGGTGATGTCGCTGGTGATCTTCACCGCGCTGGTGGGTCTTGCGATCGCGCCGGGCCACGTCCATCCGGTGCTGGCGTTCACTTCCATCCTCTGCATCGCGGTCGGCGCCGGCGCTTCCGGGGCGCTGAACATGGCGCTCGAGGGCGATATCGACGCCCTGATGTCGCGCACCGCCAACCGGCCGATCCCGCGCGGCCGCGTCACCCGGCCGGAAGCGCTGGCGTTCGGCATGACGCTGGCGTTCTTCGCCGTGATGACGCTCGGCATCCTCGTCAACTGGATCGCCGGCGCGCTTTTGGCATTCACGATCTTCTTCTATGTCGTGATCTACACCCTGCTGCTGAAGCGCTGGACTGCGCAGAACATCGTGATCGGCGGCGCCGCGGGCGCACTGCCGCCGGTGGTGGCGTGGGCGGCGGCGACCGGCTCGCTCTCGGTCGAGCCGATCCTGCTGTTCCTGATCATCTTCTTCTGGACCCCGCCGCATTTCTGGGCGCTGGCGCTGTTCCGCAGCGACGATTATGCGCGCGCCGGCGTGCCGATGCTCCCCGTGGTCGCCGGTCCCGATGCGACCCGGCTGCAGATCCTGCTTTATACGATCGTGCTGGTCGCGACCGCGTTCGCGCCCTGGCCGCTCGGCTATTTCGACGCGGTTTATGGCGTGACGTCGCTGGTGCTCGGCGCCGGCATGATGGTGCTTGCGATCAACGTCTATCGCCGCCGTGAAGGTGTCGAAGCGTCGCGCGCGACGCGAAAATTGTTCGCGTTTTCGATCTTCTATCTGTTTGCGCTGTTCGCGACCTTGCTGATCGAGGTTGTCGTCCACGCCATTGCACCATCGGTCTGGTAGGGGGCGCATGGCGTGGCAATGGCCGACA
>Ga0265340_10000548_pt1 | contig 20803 bp, 19 predicted proteins | sample 4CB225metaG_FD_202082 | JGI IMG/M metagenome (GOLD analysis project Ga0265340, IMG submission 202082) | Rhizosphere microbial communities from Carex aquatilis grown in University of Washington, Seatle, WA, United States - 4-CB2-25 metaG | ecosystem: Host-associated > Plants > Roots >...
AGGCAAGGCTCGCCGAGCAGCTTCCGTCGGTCATGGTGGTCGACGGCTTCGGGTCGTCGGAGACCGGCATCCTCGGCAGCAAGCTGCACACGGCTGGCGACGCGTCAACCGCGCCGCGGTTCACCGTCAATGCGCAGACCCAGGTGTTGGACGATGCCGGTCGGCCGGTCACCCCGGGGTCGGGTGAGGTCGGCCGGCTGGCCCGCAAGGGCCACGTGCCGCTCGGCTACTACAACGACGCGGCGAAGACGGCGGCGACGTTCCTCGAGGTCGACGGCGAGCTCTGGGTGATGCCGGGCGACCACGCGACCGTCGACGCCGACGGCACGGTCGTGTTGCTCGGCCGCGGCTCGACCTCGATCAACACCGGTGGCGAGAAGGTCTATCCGGAGGAGGTCGAGACGGTGCTGATGACCTGCCCGGAGGTCGCCGACGTCGTGGTCGTCGGCCTGCCGGACGAGCGCTGGGGCCAGCGGGTCGTCGCTGTCGTGGCCGCCGCGCCCGGCGCGGAGCCCGACCTCGACACCTTGCGGGCACACGGCGCTTCGGCGCTCGCGAGCTACAAGCTGCCACGCGAGGTGGTGGTCGTCGACTCGGTCGAACGCACCCCGGCGGGCAAGGCCGACTACGCGTGGGCGCTGGCAACCGCCGAGGCGCATCGCCCGGCCTCATGAGCAGCACCGCCGGGTACGACCCGGCCCAGGTGGCGGATCGGCTGGCGATCCAGGACTTGATCGCCCGCTATTCGGTCGTGATCGACAACCGTGACTTCGATGCGCTCGACCGAATGTTCACGCCCGACGCGCGAATCGACTTCACCACGTTCAACGGACCGGCCGGCGGTCTCGCCGAGATCAAGGCGTTCCTCGCCGCGTCGCTGCCGTTGTTCGCCCACAGCCAGCACATGATGGGCCTGCCGTACATCGAGGTGCACGGCGATACTGCGACCGCACGTACCTCCTGCAGCAACCCGATGGTCTCGACCAGTCCCGGCAACGAAACGGCGGTCTGGCTGATCGGGCTCTGGTACGACGACGAGTTCGCGCGAACACCCGAGGGCTGGCGGTTCAGCGCCCGCACGCAGATCCGCAGCTACACCATCACCGGCCTTACCGACACCGACCTCGGTGCGCCATGAGCGACTTCGTGCGGATCGAGCGGCCCCGACCGCAGGTCGCGTCGGTCACCCTGAACCGGCCGGACCGGGTGAACTCGATGGCCTTCGACGTGATGGTGCCGCTGCGTGAGGCACTCGAGTCGGTCAGCCGCGACAACGACGTCCGGGTGGTCGTCCTGACCGGTGCCGGCCGGGCGTTCTGCTCGGGGGCCGACCTCGAAGACCCCGGTCGGGTGCCCGACATCGACGGGCTCACGCTGGCAACCGTCGCGCTGCGTTCGATGGAGCTGCTGGAAAAGGTGATCACCACCGTGCGGGGCATGCACCAGCCGGTGATCGCGGCGGTCAACGGGCCGGCGATCGGCGGCGGCTTCTGCCTGGCGCTGGCGTGCGACCTGCGAGTGGCGGCGCAGCCGGCGTACTTCCGCGCGGCCGGCATCACCAACGGCCTGACCGCGAGCGAGCTGGGCATCAGCTACTTGCTCCCGCGCGCGATCGGATCGGCGCGGGCGGCCGAGATCATGCTGACCGGACGCGACGTCGATGCGGCCGAGGCCGAGCGGATCGGGTTGGTCTCGCAGGTCGTCTCCCCCGAGGCCCTGCTCGAGGAGTGTTACGACCTCGCCACCCGGATCATCGGGTTCAGCCGGACCGGTGTCGAGCTCACCAAGCGGATGCTGGCGGCCAGCCTCGACGCGTCGAGCCTGACCGCGCACATGGACCACGAAGGGCTGGCGCAGCTCTACGTCCGACTGACCACCCGGAACTTCGAAGAGGCGGTCAGCGCCCGGCGCGAGAATCGCGCGCCCCAGTTCAAGGACTGACCCCGACCGGTATTGAGAACGGAGTTGCACCAGGTGGACACCGAGACGCGGCAGGCTTCGCAGGCGCTGGCGGAGGCGCTCCGCCGGATCATCGCCAGGCTCGCGGTGGTCCGACCACGAGCCGACCAGCTCACTCGCGCCGCCGACGGCGCCAATGCCTTCGCCGAGCAGCTCGACGCGTTGCCGGAGCGGTCACAGTCGTGGGAGGTCAGCGAGGCCGGCCTGTTGCCGCGCGACTTCGTCCGGTTCAGCCCGGTCAGCGGCCCGAACAACCCGATCGCGCCGCCGCTTGTGATGGAGGTCGTCACGGGAACGGACGGCGAGCAGCACATCGTGGGGACGATCACCTTCGGCCCGGCGTACGAAGGGCCACCCGGGCACTGCCACGGTGGCTGGATCGCGGCCGTGTTCGACGAGCTGCTCGGGTTCGTGCAGCTCGCGCCGGGCTATACGGCGTACCTCAAGGTCGACTACCGCGCACCGACGCCGCTGCACCGGGAACTCTCGCTACGCGGGTGGATCGACCGGGTCGAGGGTCGCAAGCGGTGGATCCGCGGCAGCTGCACACTCGATGGCGTGCTGTTGTCCGAGGCCGAGGGTCTGTTCATCGCGCCGCGCGAGGGCGGCGACTACCTCAGCCGGCTCGCGGAGCAGCGCTGACCGCAGCAACAGCGCCCGGGCTCGTTGCCGCAACGAGCTCGGCGATGCCGGTCTCGATTCCGCGTGCCAGCACCTCGAGGTCACCGGTGGTGTCGTAGTCGCCGGTGATCCCGATCGTGATCTCCTGGCAGTAGCTGATGATCGCGACGCCGGTCCGCACAGTGGTGGCGATCGGCACATAGGGGATCATCTGGATCAATCGGCGGCCCAAGCCGTACAGCGGCTCGCGAGGGCCCGGCACGTTCGTGGTGACCGTGACGATCTCGCGCTGCGGCACCCCCATCATCAGCCGGGTCGCGAACGACGAGATCGGGTACGGCACGAACCGCGCGAGCGCCACCAAGGTCTCGCCGGCGTCGGCTTCGTTGCTCTGCTTCAGATCGTCGAGCTGGGCATGGATCGCGGCGAGCCGCTCCACCGGATCGACCACGTCGACCGGGAGATGAGCGATCAAGGCCGACACCCGGTTCTCGTAGATGCCCTCCTCGCCCGGCGCACGGACCGAGACCGGCACCAGCGACGGCACCATGGTGGGATCCGGCACTTCGCCGCGGGCGAGAAGCAGCGCGCGGAACCCACTCGTGATCGCGGCGAGGATGACGTCGTTCACGGTGCCGCCGAACTCGCGCTTGACCCGCTTGACGTCGTCGAGATCAGCGCGCAGCCAGGTGAATCGGCGCTGCTGCCCGACCGGGCCGCTCAACGATGACGGGCTCGCCGGTGGCAAGGCGGTCGCCAGGCGACGCGCCCCGCGGGCGGTGCCGATGGTCTGCCCGACCAAACGCCGCGGATGGCGCACGGCCGAGCCCAGCGCGCGCGCTTCCCGTACCGGGATCAGCGCGGTGTCGAGCGCGGCTCCGGCCAGGAGTCGCGCCGACGAGGGCTCAGCGGCCGGCTCCCACTCGTCGGCGACCGGCGGGGACGGCTCAGGCGTGAGGTCGAAAAGCACGCGGTAGAGATCGGTCCCGGAGACGCCATCGACCATGCAGTGGTGCACCTTCGAGATCAGCGCCCAGCGATCCTCGGAGAGGCCCTCGACGAACCAGTACTCCCACAACGGCCGGTCGCGGTCGAGCCGCTGGGCCATGATCCGGGCCATCAGCTGGCGCAGCTCGGCGCCTCCGCCCGGGGCCGGCACCGCGGTACGACGGACGTGGTAGCGAAGGTCGAACGCGGGATCGTCCACCCAGACCGGCGCTCCGATCCGCCAGGGCACGGTGCGCAGCTTGTGCCGATAGCGGGGCACCAGCGCCAGCCGGCCCTCGAGCGCGGTGAGGAATTCGTCGTACGTCGGCGGCGGGCCCTCGAAGACCGCGATTGACGCGATCGCCATCGAGGTGTGCCGATCCTGGTCTTCCGCGTCGATGAATCGCACGTCGAGCGGATTGAGTCGGTCCGTGGGACGCCTCCCTAGTCGAGGCGACCGTACGTCCGTCGGCCCGACGCTGCCAGGGCCGTAGGTCCTCCGGCCGGTGGTCGGAGATCACTACCCCGACCAGGACTTGTGCCTCTGGCGGCCCGCGCTGCGCACACATAGCCTGCCGGTCATTGAGAGGACACGACGATGAGCTTCAACCTTGCCACCATGTTGCGGGAGTCCGCGCACCGCTACCCCACCAAACCGGCCGCGTTGTTCGACGAGGGTGTCATGACCTACGCCGAGCTCGACGCGCTCTCCGATCGGTTCGCGGCCGGACTTCGCCGGGCCGGCGTGGAGCCGGGTGATCCGGTTGCGATCCAGCTGCCGAACATCCCCCAGTTCCTGATCACCTACTTCGGCATCCTCAAGGCCGGATCGGTGGTTGTCCCGCTCAACGTGCTGCTGAAGGCGCCCGAGATCGCCTACGAGCTCTCCGACGTCGGCGCGCGCGCACTGGTCACCTGGGCCGGAGTCGGGGGCGAGGCCGCGAAGGGCGCGGCCGACGCCGGGCTCGACCGGATCTACATCCTCGGCACACCCGGGATCTCCGGCCACGAGTTCGGGCGGCCGTTCGAGGAGCTGCTCAGCGGCGAGCAGCCCGAGCACCCGATCCTTCATCAGACCGAGCCCGGCGACGTCGCCGCCGTGGTCTACACCTCGGGAACGACCGGGCAGCCCAAGGGCGCCGAGCTGACCCATTTCCAGTTGTATATGAACGCCGAGACGCCGGGCCGGTTGTTCGGCGTGCGCGACGATGACATCGTCCTGGTCGCGCTGCCGCTGTTCCATGTCTTCGGGTTGTGCAGCCAGCTCAATGTCTGCGTGCGGTTCGGCGCGACGATGTCCCTGATCCCCCGGTTCGAGCCGGTCAAAGTGCTCGAGGTGATGCAGCGCGATCGGGTCACCATCTTCGAAGGCGTACCCACGATGTACATCGCCTTGCTCAACGAGCCGACCCTCGACGACTACGACCTGTCCGCACTTCGGGTCGGCATCTCGGGCGGCGCGGCCATCCCGGGTGAGGTCCTCGACGCGGTGGAACGAAAGTTCGGGATCGTCATCCTCGAGGGCTACGGCATGACCGAGACGGCGGCCACCGCGACGTTCAACGTGAGCGCCGAGGAACGCAAGATCTACAGCGTCGGCAAGCCGATTTGGGGCGTCGATGTCCACGTGTGGACCGAGGATGGGAGGCCGCTGCCGGCCGGCGAGACCAACGTCGGCGAGCTCGTCATCAGAGGCGTCAACACGCCGCGGGGCTACCACAACCGCCCGGACGCAACAGCAGAGGCCTATGCCGGCGGCTGGTTCCACACCGGCGACCTCGGCTACAAGGACGAGGACGGCTTCATCTTCATCGTCGACCGGATCAAGGACCTCATCATCCGCGGCGGCTACAACGTCTATCCCCGTGAGGTCGAGGAAGTCCTCTACGCACATCCGGCGGTCTCGGGCGCCGCAGTCGTCGGCGTGCCGAACGAGTTGCTCGGCGAGGACATCAAGGCGTTCATCGAGCTCAAGCCTGGCGCAACCGCGACCGCCGAGGAGATCATCGAGTTCGTCAAGAAGCGGGTCGCGGCGTACAAGTACCCGCGCGAGATCGAGTTCCGCGCGAGCCTGCCGAAGAACGCAACCGGCAAGATCGCCAAGGAGACGCTGAAGACCCCGCACACCACCGTTCGCCGTGCCTGACGACCCGGTCGGGCGCGATCGCGTCCCGCGCGACCAGCACGACGACTACACCTACGATCTCGCCGCCGCGCGCCGCGAGTTCGTCACCGCGCACACCGGGACCCGGCTCAGCCACCTCGCGCACTACTCGTTCGACCCCGGCCGGGTCCGCGGCAACATCGAGAACTTCGCCGGGGTCGCCCAGGTGCCGATCGGGATCGCCGGCCCGCTGCGGATCGACGGCGAGCACGCGCACGGCGAGTTCTACGTCCCGCTGGCCACCACCGAGGGGACGCTGGTCGCAAGCTACAACCGCGGCATGCGGCTGCTCACCGAGAGCGGCGGGGTGAAGACGACCGTCGTCGACGACGCGATGCAGCGGGCGCCGGCCTTCGTCTTCGACGACGCGCGCGAGGCGAGCAGGTTCGGCCACTGGGTCGAGGACAACTTCGAGACGATCAAGAAGGTGGCCGAGAGTACGACCTCGAACGGTGTGTTGCGCGACATCCGGCAGTACTCGATCGGGCCGTTGCGCTACCTACGCTTCAACTACACGACCGCGGACGCCGCCGGTCAGAACATGACCGGAAAGGCGACGCTCGCCGCGTGCACCTGGATCGAGCACAGCTATCCAGCGGACGTGCGCTACCTGCTGTCCGGAAACATCGACACCGACAAGAAGCACTCGCGGATCAACATGATGGAAACCCGCGGCAAGCGGGTCGTCGCCGAGGCCACTATCAAACGCGACCTGCTCAAAGACTTGATGGGCGTCGACACCGAAACGTTGTTCTGGGCCCGGCAGATCCAGATGGCCGGCTCGTTCCTGGTCGGCTCGGCCAACAACGGCGCGCAGGCCGCCAACGGGCTGACCGCGATGTTCATCGCGACCGGCCAGGACGTCGCCAACATCGCCGAGTCACATGCCGGGGTCTCCTACACGCAGCTGCTCGACAACGGTGACTACTACTGGTCGATGACGCTCACGTCACTGATCGTGGCAACCGTCGGCGGCGGCACGGGGCTTGCCACGCAGCGCGAGTGCCTCGAGCTGCTCGGCTGCTGGGGACCGGGCAACGCGCGTAAGCTGGCCGAGATCTGCGCGGCCGTGGTGCTGGCCGGCGAGACCTCGCTGAGCAGTGCGGTGATCCGCGGCGACTGGGTGTCGAGCCACGAGAAGCACGGGCGCAACCGCCCGGACTCGTTGAGCTGACGTCAGCCTGCGGCCTGTTCGCGATAGCGCGTGGTCGACACCACCGGGTCGGTGTCGATCTTCGGGATCACATGCTTGCCGAGCAGCTCGATCGTCGTGATCGTCTCCTCGATCGACGCCGGCCCGATCCCGAAGACGAGCTGATCGATCCCGCTCTCTTCCCACCGCTTGCACTGCGCCAGCGCCTCGTCCGGGTCGCCGAGCACGATCCCGCCGAACTGCGAGGCGAGCTCGGCACTGTCCATCGTGGGCTCCGCCAGAGTCTCGGGCCACTTCGGCATCCAGTCCGGCGCCGGGAACGTGTCGTGGTAGCGATAGACGTTGGAGACCAGGTAGTTAGGACGCGAGTTGACGTAGGACTGCTTGGCCTTGTGGCTGTCCTCGTCCACATAGGCGGCGATGCAGGACATGATGTTGTCGTTGACGAACGCGCCGACCGGCTCAGCGTTCGCGATCCCGTCTTTGTAGGACGCGCGCAGCTTCTCCACCTTGTCCCAGCGGTCCAACGAGAAGCCGAGTACGCCGAGGCCCATCCGGCCGGCCATCTCGTACGACGGCGGGTTGCCCGCGGCGTACCACATCGGGGCATGGCCCTTGCCGTAGGGCCGCGGCAGGATCTTGCGCGGCGGCAGCGACCAGTACTTGCCCTCGTGGCCCTCGTAGGTGTCCTGGGTGAACATCTTCGGAAACTCCCCGATGACGTCCTCCCAGATCGCTTTCGTCTCGTTGGTGTCGGTGACTCCGTCGTGATGCAGGAAGCCGAGGATCTCGTGGCTGCCGGCGCCCCGGCCGGTGCCGAACTCGAACCGGCCCTCGGTCAGGTGGTCGAGGTAGTTGACCCGCTCGGCGACCTTGGCCGGGTGGTTGACCTGCGGCAGCGGGTTGAAGATGCCCGAGCCGATGTGGATCCGCTCGGTCTTGGCGGCGAGATAACCGGCCACGACGTCGTTCGCGGACAGGTGGGAGTACTCGTCGAGGAAGTGATGCTCGGTGATCCACACGAACTTGAAGCCGGCCTTGTCGGCGGCAACGACCGCGTCGATGTCCTCGAAGATCGCGTGATGCTCGGCCTGCGGGTCGCTCTCGCGCCGGCGGTTGGGAACGTAGTTCTGGATGAACAGGCCGAACTCCATCAAGGCGCTCCGTTCAGATCAGCAGGGCTGACTTACATTATATGGCATAACGTTATGTCTGATCGGCGGCTTTGGCGGGCGTTCGATCCGGGCGCCAGCAGGTGGCCAGCAACACCACCGCACCGACCAGTCCGACCGCGGTCACCGCGAGCCCCTTGCCCCCCGACAACCAGCCGTCGAGGTGCAATGAGAAGGCGTGGTCGAGGGAGATCCGGCCGCCGCCCAGGGCACCCATCGCGAGGCCGCTGAGCACGAGGAACAGCACGTACTCGTAGCCCTCACCCGGTCGGAAGATGAAGTACCCGTTGCGCAGGTGGTTGGCGATCAGCGCCACGAACATCGTGCCGACGACGCCGGCCGCGGCCAGCGGCGTGAGCAGGCCGAGCAGCAGCAGCGTTCCGCTGCCGAGCTCGGTCGCCGTCGCGAGCAGCGCGTGCACGCGGCCCGGCCGGATCCCGATCGACTCGAACCACCGGGCCGTACCGGGCAGCTTCCCGCCGCCCCAGGCGTGGTTGCGGCCGTGCGCGAGCATCGTGATGCCGAGCGCGGCGCGCAGGAACAACGAGGCGATGTCGACGCCGTTCATCCGGTTTCCCCCTCGGGCACGGAGCCGTCCAGCTCCTCGGTCACCGCGGCGGCCGCGCTGCGCAGCCGCTCGACGGTCCAGCTCAGATCGGCCGCGAACGACCGCCGCCCGGCGACCGTCACGGACAACACCAGTACGACGGCACCGTTGGGGCCGAAGACCGGGGTCGAGACGGTTCGCACGTCGTCGGCGTCGATCGCCGGCGACTCGTAGTCGGGCGGCAAGGTCTGGATCAGCCGGTGCATCTCCTGTGCGGTCTCGTTCCGATGCGCGTCCGGGCGGTCGCGGGAGAGCACCTCGGCCGCCTTGCTGTGCCAGCGATGCCCGCGGGCCACCGAGTAGCCGGCCGATCGCACCTGCTCGAGGGTGCGTTCGAGCTCGGCCCGCGCGCCAGCCGGCGCGGCTGGCCCGAGCCGCTCGAACCAGGCCTCGCGCGCCGACGGCGCGGCCCACGCGACGAACGCCGTCCCCATCGGGGGCTCGAACGGGATCCGCTGACCGACCGCGGTCGGCAACGTCTGGCTCTGCAGCCGGCCGGCGCGGGCGACCAGCACCATCTCCGCGCCGACGATCGCGCTCGCGACGCATTCGACCTCGAGCTCCTCGGCGAGCGCCTCCATGTGCGGCCGGGCCAGGTCGGCCGAGCGCATCTGCAACACCAGATCGCTCTCCCAGGCAGCGAGCGACAGCGAGGAGAACCGGCCGTACCCGCCTTGGAAGAACACCAATGGCAACGTGGCCGCGCCGAGCTGGAGCTCGCGAACCGCGCCGATGACGATGTAGTGATCGCCGGCCTCGTGCACGACGTCGATGTCGCAGTCGATCCAGGCCAGCACGCCGTCGAGGATCGGCGACCCGGAACCGGCCGGCTGCCACGACAGCTCGGCGAACTTCTCGCCGCCGCTGACCGCAAAGGTCCGGCAGACCGACTCCTGATCCGAGCCCAGGATGTTGACGCAGAAATGGCCGGACTCGCGGATCCGCGGCCAGCTGCTCGAACGCTTGTCGGGCATGAACGCGACCAGCGGCGGGTCGAGCGAGACCGAGGTGAACGACCCGATCGCCACCCCGGTCGGCTTGCCGTCGCCGTCGATCCCGGTGATCACCGCGACCCCGGTCGGGAAGTGGCCGAGCACCTGCCGGAACAGCAGCGGGTCGATCGCCGCGCTCACGGCTGCCCGACCGACCCGGCCCGGAGCTCGAACTTCAGCACCTTCCCGGCAGCGTTGCGCGGGAGGCTGGGCACGACCTCGACGCTACGTGGCAGCTTGTAGTTGGCCAGCTGCGGTCGGCACCAGGCGATGATCTCGACCGGATCGAGGGTGGTGTCGGGCCGCGGCACGACGAAGGCCTTGCCGACCTCGCCGAGCCGCTCGTCGGGGACGCCGACCACCGCACTGTCCGCGATCCCCGGATGGGTCGCGAGCAGCTGCTCGATCTCCGCGGGATAGGCGTTGAAGCCGCCGACGACGTACATGTCCTTGAGCCGATCCGTGATCCGTAGGTTGCCGTCCCGGTCGAGGACGCCGATGTCGCCGGTGTGCAGCCAGCCGTCGGCATCGATCGTCTCGGCGGTCGCCGCCGGGTCCTCGAAGTATCCCGGCATCACGTTGTAGCCGCGCACCACCACCTCACCCGGCTCTCCGGCGGGCACCGGCTGACCGTCGGCGCCGACCACCCGCACCTCGGTGTCCGGGATGGCCCGGCCGGAGGTCGTCGCAATGGTGACGGGATCGTCGCCGCGCCGGCACATCGTCACGGTGCCGGTCGCCTCGGTGAGCCCGTATGCGGTCAGCACGGTCTCGATCGCCAGCTCGTCGCGCAGCCGTTCGACCAACGCAACCGGGACGATCGCGGCGCCGGTGACGACCAGCCGCAGCGAGCCGAGGTCGCGCGCGGATCGACCGGGCGCGTCCAGGATCGAGGAGAAGAGCGTCGGTGGCCCGGCCAGCACGGAGATCCGCTCGCGTTCGATCAGGTCGAGGACCACCGGTACGTCGAACACCGGCTGCGGCACCACCGTCGCGCCGCGTAACAGGCACGCAATGATCCCGGCCTTATAGCCGAAGGTATGGAAGAACGGGTTGACCACGAGGTACCGGTCACCGGCCCGGAGGCCGACCACCTCGGCCCAGGTGTCGAACACCCGCACGGTCTGCGCGTGAGTGGTCAGCACGCCTTTCGGCCGCCCGGTGGTGCCCGAGGTGAAGATCACGTCTGCGGTGTCGCCCGGCGCGATCGCGGCGATCCGTCGTTCGACCGCTTCGCGCTCGACCGGGTCGGCGTCTTCGTCCCACTGCGACGGGTCGAGGATGACCACCCCGGCCCGGCCCGCGAGCATCGCCGGGTAGTCGTTGCCGAGGAAGGGCGGTGAGACGAAGGTCAGCACCGCGCGACTGCGGTCGAGGATCCAAGCGGCTTCGGCCGCCTTGAAGCGGGTGTTGAGCGGCACCAGCGCCGCGCCCGCGGCGACCGCGCCCAGCGCAGCCACCACCCAGTCGAGGCTGTTCGGCGCCCAGATCGCGACCCGGTCGCCGGGCTCGACCCCGCGGCGGACACAACCCGCGGCGGCACTCGCCATCAGGTCGGCGAGCCCGGCGAAACTGACCCGGCGTTCCCCGTCGGCAACCGCCTCGGCGTCGCCGTACTGCTGTGCTGCCGCCCGGACCAGGCCGGGGATCGTGTCGGCCGCGCTCACCCGAACGCGCCGCCCTCGCGAAGCGCGGCCATCGTCGCGTCGTCGTAGCGGCACACCTCGCGCAGCACGTCGTCGGTGTGCTGTCCCGCGGTCGGTGCACGGTGTGGCGGCGGCAATGTCTCACCGGCGAACTTCACCGGGAAGCCGAGCTGGTCGGCGCCGAGCTCCGCCGCCGGCAGCCAGTCGAACCGATCGATGAACTGCGGGTCGTCGGCCAGGGTGCGCGGGGTGTTGACCGGCGCGATCGGCGTGTTGACCTGGCCGCCGAACGTCACCCACTCGGCGCTGGTGCGGGTTGCGAAGATCGCCCGCAGCTCGGCCTGCAGCTCGCGATTGCCCCTGGCATGGTCGGCGTACGTCGCTCCGGGCCAGCGCTCGAACAGGTCGGGCCGCCCGACCCCGTCGCAGAAGTTCTTCCAGAACGCCTGCTCGCTGGCCATGAACAGCACGAAACCGTCGCTGGTCTCATAGACCTGGTAGCGCACGCCCTCGCGCATGCCGGCGGTGCCGGGCGCGCGGCGCTCGAAGTCGTCCGCCGCATTGCCGGTCACCTCGGACTCCGGCCGCTCGTAGGCCCGCCAGGTCTCGCTGCGGTACCAGTCGAAGGCAGCCGCGCTGTCGGACTGGGCCAGCTCGAGGTCCACGCCGGTGCCCGACTCGCGGGCCCGCAACACCGCGGCGAGAATCGCCAGCGCGCCGTAGAGCGGGGCGGCGTAGATGCCGATGCTGACGTGCTCGGGGAGGTAGGCGAACCCGTCGTCGTCGATCGCCGGCGTGACGATGCCGGCCCAGGTGTCGTAGGCGATCCCGTGGCTCGGATAGTCGCGATAAGGCCCGGTCGCGCCGTAGCCGGAGATGCTCGCGAACACCAGCGCCGGGTGCTGCGCCCGCAGCTGTGCCGAGCCGAGCCCGAGGCGTTCGAGCGCACCCGGCCGCATCGCCTCGACGACGACGTCCGCCGAGGCGGCGAGATCACGGAACACCCGCTTGCCGGGCTCGCTGCGCAGGTCGAGGGTCACGCTTCGTTTGCCCCGATTGAGGTGCAGGTGCATCAGCGAGACGCCCTCGACGATCGGCCAAGTCATGCCGCGGATGTAGTCACCGCCCGGCGGCTCGACCTTGATCACCTCGGCACCGAGATCGACCAGCGCGGTCGTCAGCGCGGCCGGCCCGAGCATCGAGCACTCGACCACTCTCAGCCCGGCCAGCGGCGGACCCATCGCTATCGACCCCCGCCTGGCACGGAATCATCGTCGCGCAGGACTGCGGCCGCCACCCGCGCGCGGTGCCAGACGCGGTCGCCCCACAGGCTGTCCAGCGTCCAGGCGCGCTTCATCCAGATGTGCAGGTCGTGCTCGTAGGTGTAGCCGATCGCACCGTGCACCTGAAGCGCGGTGCGGGCGGCGCCGAGCGCGGCACCGGACGCCGCAAGCTTTGCGTGCGACACATCACGCGCGCGGGTGGCGGCTCCCGTGGCCACCGACCAGGCCGCGCGATGCACCACGGGTACGACGAAGGAGTTCGCGACCCAGCTGTCGGCGAGCTGGTGCTTGATCGCCTGAAACGAGCCGATCACCGCGCCGAACTGCTCGCGCTGCAGCGCGTAGCCCACACTGCGATCAAGCATCGCCTCGCCGAGCCCAACCAACTGGGCGGCCGCGGCGAGCGCCATGAGATCGAACGCGGCGTCGGGATCGATGCCATCGAGCCGCTCGCCTTTGACATCTCCGGCGACGGTGGCCAGTCGCACGCCGCGGTCGATCGACGGCCGGGGTACGAGCTCGAGATCCGCCGCCTCGACGACCACGAGTCCGCCGGCGTCGCGCAGCACGACCACGTCGGCCCACTCGGCCCCGCTGACCAGCCGACCACGCCCGAGACCCATCCCGATCGTTGCCTTGCCGGCGAGGAGATCGGGCACCCGACGCTGCGCGATCTCACCGCCGGCTCGGGCGAGGAGCGACGCGCCGACCACCGTCTCGGCCACCGGCTCGGGGATCGCGGCTCGACCCAGCTCGACGAACACCGCCACGGCCGACGCCGCGTCTAGACCGAGGCCGCCGGCGGCTTCCGGCACCAGCAGGCCGGCAACGCCGAGCTCCGCCATCCGGTGCCACAGTCCGGGAACGCGACCGTCCGGGGAGTCCCACGCGGCCCGCAACGCCTCGGTACCCGCAGTCTCGCCGAGCAACGTGCGCACGGTCAGGCCGAAAGCGAGCGACTCCTCGTCCGGGCGAAGGTCCACCGCGACTCAGCCCCTCGGCAGACCGAGCACGCGCTCGGCGACGAGGTTGCGCTGGATCTCGTTGGTCCCGGCGTAGATCGGACCGGCAAGCGCGAACTGGTAGCCGTCCAGCCAGCGCGCCGACTCCGCGTCGTCGAGGAGGGTCGCCCGCTCGCCAAGCAAGGTCAGTGCGGTCCGGTGCAGGTCGATGTCGAGCGCTGACCAGAACAGCTTGTTCGCGCTCGACTCCACTCCGACCGGGTGGCCGGCCATCACCCGCACGGCAGTGTCGAGCACGTACAGCCGGTACGCCTCGGCTCCCATCCACCCGTCGACGACGTCGTCCCGCGCCGCCGCGGCGGCCGCCGGCCGATCGCTGGCGACCGCGCGATACAGCTCGACCAACCGCTGCGCGGTCGCGCTGAACCGTCCGGGCGCGCGCAGGGTGAGACCGCGCTCGGACGTCGTCGTCGACATCGCGACCCGCCACCCCTGGCCGACCTCGCCGAGGACCTGGTCGTCGGGCACGAATACGTCGTCGAAGAAGACCTCGGCGAAGCCTGGCTCGCCGTCGAGCTGCCGGATCGGCCGCACGGTGACGCCCTCCGCGGTCAGCGGCACCAGGAAGTACGTCAAGCCGTGATGTCGCGATGAGCCGGGCTCCGAGCGGAACAACCCGAACATCCAGTCCGCAAAGGCGGCGCGGGTCGACCAGGTCTTCTGACCGTTGAGCCGCCAGCCGCCGTCGACCCGGTCGGCTCTCGATCGCAGCGCGGCGAGGTCACTGCCCGCGCCCGGCTCCGACCAGCCCTGCGCCCACACCTCGGTCGCGTCCGCCATCGGCGGCAGGAACCGGCCGAGCTGGGCCGGCGTACCGAACTCGAACAGAGTCGGCGCGAGCAGGAAGATGCCGTTCTGGCTCACCCGCACCGGCGCGCCGGCCGCCCAGTACTCCTCCTCGAAGGCGAGCCACTCGAGCACGCTCAGGCCTCGACCGCCGTACCGCTCGGGCCAGGTCACGACCGACAGGCGCGCATCGCACATCCGGCGTTCCCACTCGCGGTGCGCGGCGAAGCCGGCCTCGGTGTCCAGCGACGGCAGCGGTTCGGCCGGGACGTTCGCGGCCAGCCAGTCGCGGACCTCCGCGCGGAACTCCGCCAGCTCCGCCGGCTCGATCAGGTCCATCGGTTCGGACCTTATCTGACGGGTCGTCAGAACGGGTTAGGCTTGGTCGCGTGCCTGATGCCTACATCGTTGACGCCGTTCGTACCCCGGTTGGTCGCCGCAACGGCGGCCTCGCGACGGTCCACCCCGCTGACCTCGGTGCGCACGCGCTGACCGCGCTGATCGAGCGATCGGGAATCGACCCGAATGCGGTCGACGACGTCGTCTTCGGTTGTGTCGACACGGTCGGCCCGCAAGCGGGCGACATCGCCCGGACCGCGTGGCTCGCGGCTGGCCTGCCGGAAGAGGTGCCGGGCACCACGATCGACCGCCAGTGCGGCTCGTCCCAGCAAGCGGTCCACTTCGCGGCGCAGGGCGTGCTCAGCGGCACCCAGGATCTCGTCGTGGCCGGCGGCGTACAGAACATGAGCCTGATCCCGATCGGGTCGTCGTTCCGAGCTGCTGCGGCGATCGGGATCGAACAACCCGATCCGTTCAGCGGGTCGTCCGGCTGGCGGAAGCGGTACGGCGACCAGCCGGTCAACCAGTTCCACGGCGCTGAGCTGATCGCCGACAAGTGGGGGATCAGCCGCGACGACATGGAGGTCTTCGCGCTCGAGTCGCACCGGCGGGCGCTCCAGGCGATCGACGAGGGACGGTTCGCCCGCGAGATCGCGCCGTACGCCGAGGTTGCCGCCGATGAGGGTCCGCGGCGCGACACGTCGATCGCGAAGATGCAGTCGTTGCCGCCGGTCGTCGAAGGCGGCCGGATCACCGCCGCGGTCTCCTCGCAGATCTCCGACGGCGCGGCCGCGATCCTGGTCGCCTCCGAGCGAGCGCTCAAGCAGCACAACCTGACGCCCCGAGCCCGGATCCACCACCTGTCGGTCCGCGGCGCCGACCCGATCTACATGCTGACCGCGCCGATCAACGCGACCGCCTACGCCCTCGACAAGACCGGCATGAGCCTCGACGACATCGACCTGGTCGAGATCAACGAGGCCTTCGCCCCGGTCGTCCTCGCCTGGCAGCGCGAGACCGGCGCCGACCTGGCGAAGGTGAACGTCAACGGCGGCGCGATCGCCCTCGGCCACCCGCTCGGTGCGACCGGTGCCCGGCTGATGACCACGCTGCTGCACGAGCTCGAGCGCACCGGCGGCCGCTACGGCCTGCAGACGATGTGCGAAGGCGGCGGCCAGGCGAACGTCACGATCATCGAGCGCCTCTGACCCAAAGTTGATCATGGCGTTTAGCGCAATCTGAGGCGAAAAATCCGCGCGTTTCGCCATGATCAACTTCCGGATAGCAGAACGGTGGGCAGCGGTTTATGTCCGCCAGACTCGGATTCGGCCTTGGTGGTCTTTGTGGATTCGCCAGTTCGTGTGGTGGACCAGCCAGTGGTGGAACGGGCAGAGATGCAGGCCGTTCTTGGTCTTGGTGTGGCCGCCGTGCGCCCAGTGGTCGTCGTGGTGGATCTGGCATCGGTCGAGGCTGGCTTTGCAGCCGGGCCAGCGGCAGCCGCCGTCCTCAAGCCGTAGCGCGCGTCGTTGGGCAAGGCTCCAGAGCGGGGTCTTGCGGCCGAGGTCGAGCACCTCGCCGGCACCGCCGAGCACCGCGGGGATGATCCCGGCGTCGCAGGCGATCATCCGCGCGGTGCTCGGGCTGATCTCGAACCCGTTCATGGTGGCGGACCCGATCTGGCCGGCCTCGACGTCGGCCTTCAGTGCGTCGTACCCGATCGTGACGATGACCTGAGGCTTCTCTCCGCCGTGTTCGGGGAGCTCGCCGGTGCGCAGCGCGAGCTCGGCGATCGAGGTCAGGCCGTCCGCGCAGCGTTGACCGGCGGTGCGCTGGTCGTCCGCGCCGGTCCGGCCCAAGAGCGGCGCGAGCGCGGCGCTGAGGGTTGCGGCGCTCGCCGGATCGAGCATGCCGTCGATGGCGTGCATCCCCTCGAAGGTCGGGGTGATCCGCATCCACCGGGCGTCGTACTTGCGCTGCTCGGCTGCCTCCGCGCTCTCCTCGGCGCCGAGCCGCGACCGAAGCTCGCGGGAGAACCGCGCCAGCTCAGTCGGGTCGCAGAACTCCGCCGCCTTGACCATCTCCTTCTCGAAGACGTCGCGGATCTCCGGCGACACCTTGCGGACGCCGATCGCGATGATCCGGGCGTGGTCGATCGTGATGTCGCCGGCCTCGAGCGCGGCACCGATCGCCGGGCAGCTCGGCAGCGCCTTCGCGACGGTCATGTGGCGGGAGGCATCCTCCTGGCCGAGGTGCAGCTCCTCGACCAGCCAGCTGCGAGTCTGCCGGCCGTACTCCGCAACCGTCGCATCGCGGACATCGATCACCTGCAGCCGGGCCGCCATGACCCCGCTGAGCTGATTCATGATCCGGACGATCGACTCGGTCGACATCAGCAGTGTGGTGTCCGGGAGCGAGTGCGGGTCCTGCGCGATGAGCCCGCGCACGCCCTCGGCGATCAGCTCGACCGGATCCGTCATACCAGTCACGATAGAGACCGGGTCCGACAGTTTCCGGCGTGAAAACCGTTGGAAACAAAGACAAACTTATCCACAGGCCGACCGATCGACACCCTCGTCCACAGACGGCCGACGGGCTGCCTACTGCGACGTGAAGCAGCTTTCTCGAGCCGTCACGACGACCTTCTTGAGCTTCGGAGTGGCGCGTCCGTTGCCGTCGTTCCCACTGACAGGCAGAAGCACTTGCCCGTAGTCCTTGAGCAAGTCGTACTTGTAGACGAAGTCCTGGTTGGAGTTCGCCACGATCTTGAACGTCTTGTGCTTGCCCTTGACCGGATACACGGTCACGGACTCGAGCCGACTGTTGTTGGGGTTCAACGTCGTGATGTTGATGAACTTGGCCGGTACGCCGTTGTTGACCGGCTGGTATTGAACGAGGACCTGGTTGTCGCTGAGCGTGACCGTCCCGGCCGATGAGGTCCGCACAGACGGCCCGCGTTTCGAGGTGAGCAGCGGCTTACGGCCTTTGACGTAGGTATAGGTCTGCGAGCGGCACTTCGACGCAGCGGCAGCCGTGCCGCCCCCGGTCGCACCGGCGGTGGTCACCGTCGGCCCGACCAGCAGCCCGACCACCATGACAGAAACCGCGAGTCCTCGACGCATGATGACTTGATAACACGTTGCGAACCCCCGCGCTGCCCTGACCGCAATATCGAGGCGATCAGCCGCGCGGCAGGCCGAGCATGCGACGGGCAAGGATGTCGCGCTGGATCTCGTTGGACCCGCCATAGATCGTGTCGGCCCGACTGAACAGGAACAGCCGCTGCAACTCGTCGTACTCGGTCGCAGTCGATCCGACGTCGATCGCGTCGACTCCCTGCACGGCCACCGCGAGCTCGCCCAGCCGCTGGTGCCACGGCGCCCACAGCAGTTTGGAGATCGACGCCTCCGCGCCCGGCGGATCGACCGCAAGCATCCGCAACGCGGTGTAGCGCATGACCTGAAGCTCGATCCACGCATTGGTCAGGCGATCGGCGAGGATCGGGTCGTCAAGGGCGCCGGTACGACGGGCCACGCCGATCACCCGATCGAGCTCTGCGGCGAAGCCGATCTGCCGGCCGAGGGTGGCGACCCCGCGCTCGAAACCAAGCGTGGTCATCGCGACCCGCCAGCCGTCACCCGGCGCACCGACGATGTTGTCCGCCGCTGTGCGCGCGCCGTCGAAGAAGACCTCGTTGAACTCCGACGTACCGCTCATCTGGACGATCGGCCGGACCTCCACCGCGGGCTGCTTCATCGGTACGAGCAGGTAGGACAGCCCGGCGTGCCGCGGCGCATCCGGATCGGTGCGCACGACCGCGAAGCACCAGTCCGCGTGCTGCGCGAACGAGGTCCAGACCTTCTGGCCCGTAATCACCCACTCGTCGCCGTCCCGGACCGCGCTGGTTGAGACGTTGGCGAGGTCCGAGCCGGCGTCGGGCTCCGAGTAGCCCTGGCACCACAGCTCCTCGCCGCGCCGGATCGCCGGCAGGAGGCGCTCCTGCTGTGCCCGTGTGCCGCAGGCAATCAGGGTCGGGGCCAGCAGCTGCTCACCGAGATGGTTGATCCGGTACGCAGCGCCGGCCCGGGCGTACTCCTCGTAGAAGATGACCTGCTGCATCATCGACAGCCCGCGCCCGTGCGGCGCCGGCCAGCCGATCCCGATCCAGTCGTGCTCCCCCAGCAACCGCTCCCAGGCCTGGCAGACCTCGAAACCCGCGCGCTCGCGGCCGCTTCCGCCGAGATCGGTGAGGTCGGTGAACTCCTCGGTGAGGTACGTCGCGAACCACGCCTGCACATCGGCACGGAACGCCTCGTCTTCAGCGGTGAAGCGGAGATCCACGCGGCTACCGTACTGTGCACCCGGGCCGCGATCTGACGACCCATCAGGGCAACGGATCAGATGGAGCCGGCGATGGTAATCAGACAGACCGCGTTCACCGCGAACGACCTGCGCTTCGCCGCGCTGACCTGCGGGGACGACGGCCCGCTCGCGCTGTGCCTGCACGGGTTTCCCGACTCGGCTCACACCTGGGACCGGCTCCTGCCCGAGCTGGCGGCGGCCGGCTATCGAGCCGTGGCGCCCTGGACCCGCGGCTACGCACCGACCGAGGTGCCCGCCGACGGCGACTACTCGCTCACCGCCTTGAGCACGGACGCCAACCAGCTGCACGAAATGCTGGCCGGCGACTCCGACGCCGTCCTCATCGGGCATGACTGGGGTGCCGCGACGGCGTACCTCGCGGGTGCGACCGGGCCGGACCGGTGGCGGCGCGTCGTCACCCTCGCCGTCCCGCCGACCGCGGTCGCGGCAAACGCGTTCTTCCGCTACGAGCAGCTCAAGCGCAGCTTCTACGTCCTGCTGTTCCAGACCCCGCTCGCCGAGCTGGTCGCCGGCGCCGACGACCTCCGCTTCCTCGAGCGGCTCTGGCAGGACTGGTCGCCGGAGTACGACGCGACCGGCGAGATCGGGCACATGAAGGACTCGCTGCGCGACCCGGCCAACCTGGCGGCCGCGATCGGCTACTACCGCGCGATGTTCACGAGCGGCGCGCCGAGCGACGTCCCGGCACAGCCGACGTTGTATCTGCACGGCGCGAGCGACGGTGCCTTCAGCGTCGACGGCGTCAACGGAACGCTCGACTCCCTTGCCGCAGGATCCCGAGTCGAGGTGGTCAACAACGCCGGTCACTTCCTGCATCTCGAACGCCCCGAGGTGGTCAACCCGATGATCCTCGACTGGATCGGTGGCTAGTCGCCGCGTCGCTGGATACGGTGACGACGGAAGGAGATGGACATGGGTGGAGCAATCGTTCACTTCGAGATCATGGGCAGCAGCGACCCGGCAGAGCAGTGGTCGTTCTACTCGCAGATGTTCGGGTGGGACGTCAACGGCGACAACCCGATGAACTATGGGATCGTCGACCGCACGGCGAACAGCAACGCAGACGGCATCGGGATCGGGGGCGGCATCGGCCAGATCTCGGACGGGATGCCGGGCTACGTGACGTTCTACGTCGAGGTGCCGGACGTCGAGGCCGCGCTGGCGCAGGCCGAACAACTCGGCGGCAAGCGCGTGATGGGCCCGGAGCAGGTGATGGGCACCCTCGAGATCGGGATGTTCCAGGACCCGGACGGGTTGCCGATCGGCGTCCTCAAGGGCGGTTCGTAACCCGTCACCAGTGCGCGACGATCTCCGCGGTCGTGAGCACCGTCGCGAGCAGTGCCAGCGTGTTGTCGATCACCGACTCCGCGTACGCCGCCGGAATGCCGGCCACCGCGTCACGAGCCAACACCACCTGGTAGCCGAGGTTCACCGCGTCCATCACCAGGTTGGTGACCGCGACGTTGACCGACACCCCGACCACGACCACGGTCGAGACCCCGAGGTTGCGAAGCACCGGGTCCAGGTCGGTGCCGGCCATCGGGTTGAGCCCATGCATCCGTGAAAGCACGAGGTCCTCCGGCGACACCGCGAACTCACCGATCACCTCGGTCGCATGAGTGCCGAGATCCATCCGGGGCAACCGCAACAACGCGCCGAACAGCCTGGCGTTGTGGTTTGAGCCGCGGTCGT
>Ga0265340_10000549_pt1 | contig 20793 bp, 14 predicted proteins | sample 4CB225metaG_FD_202082 | JGI IMG/M metagenome (GOLD analysis project Ga0265340, IMG submission 202082) | Rhizosphere microbial communities from Carex aquatilis grown in University of Washington, Seatle, WA, United States - 4-CB2-25 metaG | ecosystem: Host-associated > Plants > Roots >...
CCCACTCCGGGCTACCCGGGTCCAGATCGGCGTGCATCTTCTCACTGATCCGCGCCGCCCGGGCCAGGTCCAGGCGCCCCTGGCGGAGCAGGAGATGAATGCCGGGCAGGTCCTGGACCAGGTCCTGGGCCTGGCTGACCCGGTACCGGGCTTGACCGGGAGTCAAGGCCATCATCACGACCAGTTCATCGCCGGTCAGTTTCCCCGCGTCCATGACTCCGTGCTCGGCGGCGACCGCGAAGTCCGCGGCCTGACTGATGGCCTGGGTCTGCTCCGCGTACAGGTACCGGATCAACCGTTCGCACGCCGCGACCGTCCCCAACCGCTCACCCTCACTCTCACCCCCGGCCCGACCAGCAGCGGCCTGGGTGATCCAGGCCAGCACCTGCTGCACCGGAACCGTGGACAGGTCCAGACGAGGCCATGCCGACACCCCCGAACCACCCGACACCCCGGGGTCAGCGGACGGCCCGGGATCGTCGGCCACCGATGCCGATCCGTCCTCGGACGCCGATCCAGCCACCGGAGCGGGCGCAGCCACCGCAGCGGACCCATCAGCAGCCGATCCCTCCGTAGACGATGCTCCATCAGCAGGCGCTGAGCCATCAGCAGGGGCCGAGCTGTCGGCAGATGCTGCTCCTTCGGCGAAGGCCGCTCCTTCCGACGAGAGGGGGCCATCCGGGCCGGCAGGAGATTCCAGCGACACCAGGGTTTCCGGGGACACCGGGGTTGCTGGGGAGGGCAGGGTTGCTGGGGGTGGTGCGAAGGGGGCGGTGTCGTGGGTGTCCATCCTGGGTGCCCCCCTTTCGCGTCGGTGGTCGTGCGGTGGAGAGTGGTGGTGCGTCTCACGATTCGAGTGGAGTCGATTTGTTTCGATCGGGTGTTCGAATAGGTTGACTCTACTACCGTTCCGGGGATGTCTCCAGGACGAGTTCTGGGCCCTTGTCTCGCCGCGAGTGGAGATGGTCGCTGATTTGGCGGATAAGAGAGACCGGCAGTAGGCAGTCCGGCGGGCAAGATTGGCGTGTCGCTACGCAGTGCAGGCACGAGTTCAAACGGTCATGGAGTTGTCTACGCTCAGTGATCGTTCGGAGAACCCGTGCCTGCCGTTCCATCTTCCCTGCTCGAACCCCTCGCGGTCGCCCAACTCGATCTTGGCCTTGATCGCCCGCACCTGGCGAACAGCGCGGTGGGTCGGGTCGGTGCTCAGCCGCGCCGCCCTCTCGTACGCATACGCGGCGGTGCTGACCGCACCCCGCAACCAAGCCCGCTGCCCGACCTCAGCCAGGCCAGCTGCGGCTCAGACCGCGGTGAAGCCACCGTCCACGCTGAGCGTGGCGCCTTGGATGTTGGCGGCGTCATCACTGGCCAGAAAGACGACGACGGCTGCGACCTGCTGGGGCGTGCTGAGCGTGCGTGAGGGTACCGAACCGGCGATCTGCTCGCGCAGCGAGGTCATCGTCTTCACCCCATCGGTCAGGGTCGGGCCCGGCGCCACGGTGTTCACCCGCACGCCGAACGGACCAAATTCGGCCGCCCAGGCCTTGGTCAGGCCATGAATCGCATGCTTCGTAGCGGTGTACAGGGCAGAGCCGGCCATCCCGCGGATTCCGTTGATCGAGCCCATGTTGACGATCACGCCGTCACCCCGCGCCGCCATTGCTGGCACGATTGCAGCGGTGAGCAGGAACGGCGCCTTCACGCTGGTGGCCAGCGCCCGATCGACCAGCTCCTCGGTGGTGTCCGTGGTGTCGATCCGGCCGACCAGTTGGGCGGCGTTGTTCACCAAGATGTCGAGACGCCCACCGACCGCGACGACAGCGCCGGTGGCGAGCTTCGTGATCGCCGCACTGCCGGCCGCGAGATCGGCGCCGACGAACTCCGCCTTGCCACCGTACGCCACGATCTCCTCGACCACCTGAGCACCACGATCACCGTTCCGGCCGCTCACCACGACCTGCGCCCCCTCTGCCGCGAGCGCGATGGCAACTGCTCTGCCGATCCCGCTGGTGGCACCAGTGACGAGGGCGGTGCGGCCGTTGAGACGCTGAGTCATGACCTGCTCCTGAACTAGAATGGACTGGATGGTTCAAAATCTCACCGTAGGAGGTTACGATTGGACTCTCAAGTCCAATTTTGGACGGCGGGACCGAAGGTGGAGGACGGCCATGACAGCGGAACCGACGTCGAGAGGACATCGATGACCGGGGCTCCCCGCTCGGCGACCGGGCCGACCCGCACACTGACGCCCAAAGGCGTGGCCACCCGGCAGCGGATCATCGAAGGCGCCGCCGCACAGTTGCGCACCAATGGCCCGGAGAACACCACGCTCGACGATATCCGGGCCGCCACCGGCACCAGCAAAAGCCAACTGTTCCACTACTTTCCGCAGGGGCGCAGCCAAATACTGCTGGAGGTTGCCCAGCACGAGGCCAACCAGGTGCTGACTGACCAGCAGCCCCAGCTGTCTGCGCTGACCTCCTGGCCGGCCTGGCAGGAGTGGCGGGATCTGGTGGTTCAGCGTTACCGCACGCAGGGCCAGTCGTGCCCACTCGGTGCGCTCACCGCTCAGCTGCGGCCCGGCTCCCCGCAGACCCAGGTGATCATCCGCAACCTGCTTCAGGTCTGGCAGGACTGCATCGCGGACGGGATCCGCGCGATGCAGTCCCAGGGCGAGGTTTCGCCGTTCATAGTTGCCAACGAGACCGCGGCCGCGCTGCTGGCCGGTATCCAGGGAGGGGTCCAGATCATGCTCGCCACCAACGAACTCGGCCACTTGGAAGCTGCGCTGGACCAGGGCATCGCCGCCCTGCGCGCCTCGCGCAACCCGGCCTAGCGATCGGGAACAGCCGGATAAGGAAGCGGACTTGTCAGGCCGATGTAGTACCTGTGGGTAACCCTGGGGTGGTGTGTGGCGATCCGGCGCATCTGCACCGTCTGGTGGTGCGAGATGGCTTCTTCGGGAAGGTCCCACGCCGACGGCAGCGCTATCGCTGTGTGAACTCCGGCGACCGCCTGGACTTTCACCGCTTCACCCCGCGGGTGATGCGGGTGGAGACGGCCGAGCATCGCTGTCTGGACTGCCAGAACATCCTCACGGTCGGCACGGGGCCCGTGGCCGCACGCCGCTACGACTACGTGGCCCGCGAAATCGCGGCTTCGCTGGTGTCGCTGGCTCGCGGGAACACCTATCAGGACGCGGCAGCCTCGCCCGTGAGGCGTTACGCCACGAGCTGCGCGCGGGCGGGGCAACCGATGCCTGGTGGGGCGAAGGCACGGTCCGGCACGGGCAACTTGCCGCCGACTGGCTCGAAACGTTCGGCCCGGTCGTGCTGGACGAGGAGGAAGAGCACTGGCCGGGTGTCGTGCTGCTGGACTCCACCAGCTTCTGGCGGCGCTCGGGCGGGCGGACGGTTCCGGCCTTCCACGTCCTGGCCGCCTACGGGTATGACATCGCCAGCGAAGCTGCGTCCTCTGGGCGCTGGAGCGCGGACCCGTGGGAGATCCCCGCGATAGAGCTGACCGGAATACCGGACGCGCTGCCGTCTCAGGTCGTTCAGAGCAAAGGTCGTCTGCTGAAAGCTGTTGCTTACCAAGTAAGCAACACCAAAACCTGGTCTGATTTCCTTGCCTCCACTCCCGGCATGCCTGAGGTCGTCGTCGCCGACGGCGGCCCGGAAATCCGCGCGGCAGTCACCTCGCTCTGGTACGGGACCAGCGGTCAACTCGGCGCCGAGTTCGTGGCCTGCCGCTGGCACTGGGCCAAGAACCTGCGTAGCGCTCTGGAAGACGACCTCATCAGTCTCGACACGCGAGCCAGCCTCACCGACAAACGCAAGCGTGCCCGCGAGCACCTGCTATGGACGTCAGCCGAGCGCGCATTTGACTCACCGGCAGCCTGGTCGGCCTTCGGCGCCCTGGCCCACGACACCCTCGCCTACCGGCACGGGCACTGGTCCGGTCCTGCCGGTGAGGACAGCGGCCGCTTGCCGGCCACCCTCGCGTGGCTCCGAGATCACGACCTGACATTCACCGTGCAGCAAGCCCGGCGAGCCCTGCGCCCAGGACCCGAAAGCGTTGGGCCTTTGGAAGCTGAGCTGCAGTTCGTGCGCGGCAGTTTCGCCCGGCGCGCCCAGTCGCTGCGCAATCGCGAGCGAACCAACCTGCTGCTGCGTCTGATCGTCCTGGGCCGGCGAGGCCACGTCAACGAACGCCTCTGGGCCGAACGCATCCGCGTCCACCTGGACACCCGGGCCGGGCACGCTGTGCCGCAGCGAGTCCTCACCGAGCACGGTGGCGCCCATACCCTCTGAACTCCTGTGCATCGCCGCAAGGGAGATAGTCGCTGAATCGGCGACCACGGAAGCAGCGTCAATACTCCCGGCGACATGCTGCGGTGGGGACCAGAGCGAGCTCTCTACGCTCGCTCAGTAGGTGGCCAGGCGCCTGGCCACCTCAGCCAGGCCCGGCCAGGTAAGCGCCTGCTGCACGCAGCGCGCGAACAGCCACTGCGTAACGCGGGCCCGGTCGAGGTCTGCCAGGTCCGCCCTACGGTGGGCGAGTCTGCATGGGTCATCGGCCAGGCGCTGCGGGCAGTTCAGCGTGTGCTGGACGACCCCGTCCGGACGGTTGGCGCAATGGTGCGATCATGGGGCCGGATACTAATCCGCAACCCATAAGGGACCGCTTGTCATGCCTGTGCCTGCTGACCCGACGGTGCTGCATCCGATGCCTGGTCAGCCGCGGGTGGTGCTGCTCAGACCGCTGGTGAGGTCCCCGTTGATCGAGGTCGGGGAGTACTCCTACTACGACGACCCGGACGATGCGACGGCGTTCGAGACGCGCAACGTGCTCTACCACTACGGGCCGGAGAAACTGGTCATCGGTAAGTTCTGCGCCCTGGGCACGGGAGTGCGGTTCATCATGAACGGTGCCAACCACCGCATGGACGGCCCCTCGACCTTCCCCTTCCCCATCCTGGGCGGCTCGTGGTCTGAGCATTTCGACCTGCTCACCGGCCTGCCGAATCGGGGGGACACCATCGTCGGCAACGATGTCTGGTTCGGCTACGACACGACGGTGATGCCCGGCGTACGGATCGGACACGGCGCGATCATCGGCTCCGGTGCCGTGGTCACCACAGATGTGCCCGACTACGGAATCGTCGGCGGCAACCCGGCCCGTCTCATCCGCACCCGCTACAGCGACCAGGACACCGCCCGACTGCTGGCCATGGCCTGGTGGGACTGGCCAGCGGAGCACATCACCGAGCACGTGCGCACAATCATGTCGGGCAGCATCGACGACCTTGAAGCCGCCACCCCCGATACCCATCGCAGGTAACGCGGCACAGGAGTTCCCCCCTGCGCTGGTTCCGCGACGATACCTCCGATGCGGGTGCTCGCCCGCGATGACGACCTGACGATCTCCCCGCCCTGCCGGTACCTGCAGGAAGGCATCGCCGTCCTGGCCGAGCAAGCACCCGATCTGCACACCCTCCGGCTTCTCACGCCTGGCCGCCTACGGGTACGACGTAGCCACCGAAGCTGCCTCATCGAAGCGATGGAGCGCGGACCCGTAGGAGATCGGCTCGCCCGAACTGCCCGGTGTACCGGACGCGCTGCCCTCATCGGTCGTGGTGGGCAAGGCCGTCTACGTCTCTGGGCCGAACGCATCCGCGCCCACCAGGAACCCCGGGCTGGCCATACCCTGCCGCAGCGAGTCTTCACCGAGCACGGCAGCGCTCACACCTCTGATCTCCTGTGGATAACCCCGGGCTCAGCCTTTGAGCGCCCGATTCGCCAACTCCAACCGGGTGGCCATCTCCACTCGCGGCGAGGGGATGGCGCGGAGGCCGGTGGTGCCCGCGATGTTCCCGTCGTGCGCCCGGTAACCACCGCCGAGAGCCCCGAATAACCCAAAACGGGTGGCCTGTGGGCGTACGACGGAAACGATGACGCTTGGTGAACAGCGGCGCCCTTCGGTAACAAGACCGGGGAGGGATGGCCGCACCCTCCTGCGGGTGGTGGGTCGGTGGTGCCGGTGGGGGTGGCCTTGCTCCGGTCCAGCGGCGTGGGGCCACGGGATCATCGGCTGAACTGGGCTCGCGGTGTTGGGCTGAGGCGATCGGGTGGGGTCTGCCGCCAGGGATGATCAGTGTTAATCCCCCGAAAGTGCTTCGGACTTGACACAGCCGACTGATTCGTCGGCCGAACCGGTGATCACGTGTGGCCGCCTTGGACGTGCCGGATGGCGAGCCTATGGCTACAGATAGTAATTTAATGATAGCTTCAGGTCACGCTGGTGGGTCTGGGGGAGAGCATGGCAAGAATGCGGCGATCCGATCAGAGGACCCAGCAGGTTCGCCCGGCACCGTGGCTCCAGGATCCCCAGCCGGGTTGGTGGTTCTCTGCGTCGACTTGGCGCTGCCTGGACCGGGTGCCACCACCGCGGGTCACGACGATCAGCGCACCGGCCGGGTCGGGCAAACGCCGACTGGTCGAGGATTGGCTGTCCCATCACCCCGAGCGCGACTGGATCTGGATCGAGTTAGATGCCGGTGACACCCCGGCTGAGGACCTGTTCGGCGATTGGCCCGAGCCCGGTGACCGGGCTGAACCGGGTGACCGGGCTGAGTCGGGTGACCAGGCCGAGCGGGGTGACTGGGCCGAGCGGGGTGACTGGGCCGAGCGGGGTGACTGGGCCGAGCGGGGTGACTGGGCCGAGCGGGACAATCGGACGGAGCGGGGCAACTGGGGTGCTGCCGTGCTGGTGCTCTCTGGAATGGAGACCCAGACCGGGCTCGCTCAGGCCCGGATCGTGGAACGGCTCCCGGCCGAGGCCCGAGTGATCATGATCGGTTCGGACACCGGACTGCCGGCCGTCAGCGTTGTCCGACTGGCCGGCGAGCTCGCTGAACTGCGTGCGAGTCACCTCTGGTGGCCCGAGAACATGATCGCCGACCAGCTCGGCCGGCTGATCGGGATCGAGGCCACGGAGCTGGAGTGCCGTCACTTGTATCGGCTGACCGGAGGCTGGCCGGCGGCAGTGATCATTCTCGGTCGGTCACTGCGGCGGTCCCGGAACCGGCCTGCGGTCAGGGCGCCGCGGGCCAATTGTGGCCGCGGCCCTGACCTCGATTCGAGGTTCGGTTCTGACTTCGGTTCTGACTTCGGCTCTGAGATCGATGCTGAGATCGATTCAGGGGTAATGGATTTCATCACCACTGAGGTATTACAGTCGCTACCCGATCCGCTGCGCCGGTTCGTGCTGAGGACTTCGGTGCTGCCCGAACTCGAGGCCGGTCTGGCCGGCGTACTGGTTCCGGAGGCCAACCCGGAGGTGATGCTCGCCGAGGTGCGGCGGCTGGGTCTGGCCGAGTCGTCGCACTATCTTCCGCTGATCCGCCGGGCGGCCGGGCGGGCGCTGGGCTGCGAGCAGGCCCAGGAGCACGAGCGGCTGCTGATCAAGGCCGGTGAGTACGCCCGGGCCCAGGGGCAGGCGCAGACGGCGGTGGAGTGCTTTGTGGCCGCCCGGGACTGGGAGACTGCGATCGAGGCGCTGGCCGCGGCCGCGCCCAGCGGGTTCCGCGGCTGGCCGTCACTGCGCCTGCAGCGCCTGCTCAGGCAGTTTCCGGAAAACCTCTGGTCTCAGGACGCCCGGCGCCGGGCTCTGATCGCCTTCGCCGCGGCCATCAGCGGAGACCGGCTGCTGTCCCTCGAGGTGATGGCCCAGACCCCTCAGGTGCTGAGCGGGCCGGCCCTCTGGTGGCCGGCGCTGACCTTGATCATCCGGGCGCTGTCCGGCCGACCGGCCGAACTCGATGTTCCGGTGCCCAGCGACGGCGACGGCGTCGGCCTCGGCGATGGCGTCGGCGATGGCGTCGGCGATGGCGTCGGCCTCGGCGATGGCGACATCGACCAGGCTGGGATCGACGACGTCGTCCCGCCGATTCTCGGAGCCGGTGACCGGTCCTCGCTGGCGGCCATGGTTCAACTGCTGGCCGCCCGGGCCAGTGTTTTCGATGGCGACCCGGAACGGATCCGCCGCCAACTGGAGGCCGGCTGGGGCACTGCCGGTGCGCAGGTCCCATGCTATGTGGTGCTGGCCGCCCTGGGTGCGGAGGCGCTGACCTGCGCCGGGGACGGCTTGCTGGTGGTCGCCGGGCGCCGGAACGTCCGGGCCCGGCGACTGGCGGAACAGGCCGGGCTGACCGATCATCCGATGCTCGCCCTGGCCCTGCTGGCCGGGGTAGAGGTGCTGAGGGCCCGCGGTCGCAGTGTTCAGGCGCTGGCCGAGCTGGCCGCGATCTCACCCGCGCTGCGCAACAGCGGGCCGTTCGTGGCCTCGGCCACGGGCGGGCAGCCTCAACTCGCGGCCGAGCGGATCCTGCGGGCGCAGCTCTACCTCGACCGGGCTCAGCCGGCTGCGGCCCGGGACGAGTTGGACTTGCTCGCCGCCGACGGGGACGACGAGTTACCGGTTGCGCTGGAAGCGGCCCGGTCGGTCGCCTGGGCCCGGCTGTACCTGCTCACCGAGGAGGCCGGAGCGGCCCAGGAGGTCTTACGCGCCGCCCCACTGACCGCGCTGGTGTCCGCGGCCCGGGTGACCGTTGCCCTGCAGCGGCAATCCCCCGACGCGGCCCGGACGGCGTTACGGAACTGGCCGGTTCGGGACACGCCGGACAACCAGTTGCGGTTTCTGCTGGCCTCGGCCGCGTTCGCGCTGGCGGTGGACCGGCGTCCGGAGGCCGGGCGGTTCATCGACGAGGCTCTGAGCCGGGGCGAGCCGGACGGGCACATTCAGGTCTTCCTCGATGCCCCGCCCCCGGCCCGGGTACTGACCTCGGTGGTACTTCGGCGATCGCCGTCCGCCTCACCCTGGCGGCAGGAACTGTCTGAGCGGCTCGACGAGATCCGTCGGGTGACCGATTCCGGTTCGGTGCCGGTCACCCGGAGGGAACTGGCGGTGCTGGAGCGACTCACCAGTTCGCTGACCCATGCCCAGATCGCCGCCGGAATGTTCGTGTCGGAGAACACCCTGAAGTCGCATTGCCGCAACCTGTATCGAAAGCTCGGAGTCAACTCCCGGGCCGACGCCGTCCGGGCCGCCCGGGCCCGGGGGTGGCTCCAGCCCGCCTCCCACGGCGACATCGTCCTGGAGGTGGACCTCACCCAGCCCAGCCTTACCCAGCCCAGCCATGCCCAGCCCAGTGTTGCCCAGCCCAGTTACATTCCGACCAGCCGCATCCCGACGGAGCCCGCGCGTGCCAATTCCCCTACGCCTCCTGGTCGCTGAGGATTTCCCCCCCGACGCCGAACTGCTGATCGCCGAGGTGCGCCGGGCCGGATACCTCCCGACCGCAACCGTGGTCGACACCGCCGGGAAGTTTCTCCGCGCGCTGGACGATGCCCCGGAGATCGTGATCTGCGACTACACCATGCCGACGATGACGGCTCCGGACGCGCTGGCGATCCTCCGGGAAAAGGCCCCGGAAATTCCACTGATCGTGGTCAGCGGGACCATGGACGAGCGGACCTGCGTCAATTCGCTTCGACTGGGCGCGGACGACTACCTGCTCAAAGATCGGCTCAGCCGGCTCGGCCCGGCGATCGCGCACGCCCTGGGCCGTCGCGAACTCGACCGCGCGGCCCGGGTGGCCGATCACGAGCGCCAGGAAACGATGATGATCCTGCGCGGTCTGGTGCAGAACTCGGTGGCGGCGATCAGCGTGCGCAATCTGGATGGCCTCAGCCTGGTCGCGAACGACCGCTACCGGAAGCTTTACGGCGATTCCGCCCCGGCCGAGGTGGTGAGGCCGGCCACGGTGAACACGCTGGATCCGACCCGGGTGATCGAACGGGAGGAGCGGTTCGAACTGGACGGCCGGTCGCGAACATACTTCTCGGTCCGTTATCCGGTGGTGGACGCCGAGAATCAGGTCTTCGCGGTCGGATCGATCCTGGTCGACATCACCCTGCAGAAACAGATCGAGAATGATCTGCGTTCGGCCCGGCGCCAGCTCCAGGAACGAGCCGAGCGTCTGGACGTGGCGAATGCCGAGCTGCGGGAAGTGGATCGGCTGAAGACCGAGTTCGTCGCCTCGGTCAGCCATGAGCTGCGAACCCCACTGACCAGCATTCGCGGGTATGCCGAACTTCTGCTCGACGGAGCCGATAAAGGCGACAACGATCAGCGGAACCGGATGCTGGTCGTGATCGACCGGAATGCCCGCCGGCTGCTCAGCCTGATCGAGGACCTGCTGCTGCTGTCCAAAGTTGATTCGAAAACTCTTTCCCCGGAGATAAAACCGGTTGACCTGGTCGAGATCGTGGAAGGCGCGGTAGTGGTCCTGCAGCCGGCCGCTCAGGCGGTCGAGGTCACGGTGGTGACCAAGCTTCAGCCGCCGCTGCGGACCGAGGGCGACCGCTCGCAATTGGAGCGGGTGTTGTTCAACCTGCTCTCCAACGCGGTCAAATTCTCCAAACCCGGTGATGTGGTGACCGTCGCCGGCCACCAGGAAGCCGAACAGATCGTGCTCACCGTGCAGGACCACGGGCTCGGGGTGTCGGCGCAGGAACTGCCCAAGCTGTTCACCCGGTTCTTCCGTTCGGCCAACGACGAGGCTCATAACATTCCCGGCACCGGGCTCGGGCTGGCCGTCGTCCGCGAGATCATCGAGAACCACGGCGGGGAAGTGTCAATGGCCTCCGTGCTGGGGGAAGGCAGCACGGTCACGGTCACGCTGCCTTTGCATCAGTGAAGCCGACCCGGGTCATCTCGCCCCAGCTAGCGTCCGATCCGCGAAGGCCGGCGGCGAGGCCACGCAACCGCCAGATCGCGTGGAGCTGGCGGAAACCGACGTTCTCCAGGAACGCGGCCGCGACCAGAACGGCGAAATCGGACCAGCGCCGGTACGTCTGGTAGGTGATCTCGTCGACGACGATCGCGACGATCGACAGCAGCACCCCGTACCCGAGGGCCGTGACCGCGAACAGCAGGGCGGCCGAGACATTGAGGATCCCCAGTGCCAGCCCGACCACAACGGCCAGCAGCCCGAGTACTTCGATCAGCGGGCTGAGCAGCTCGAAGACGACGTAGTACGGCAGCAGCAGCAACCCCACCCGGCCGTAATTCGGGTTGCCGATCAGGCCCCGGAAGCGCCAGAGCACCTGGAACAACCCATGGGACCAGCGTCGCCGTTGCCGGCTCAGAGATTTCATCGTCTCCGGAACCTCGGTCCAGCAGACCGGGTGCGGGACGAACACGATCCGGTAGTCCCGTTTCTGCTGCCGCAGCCGCCGGTGCAGGCCGTTCACCAGATCGGCGTCCTCGGCCAGGGATTCGGAGGTCAGGCCGCCGATCTCCTCGACCAGATCCCGCCGGAACAGCCCGAACGCGCCAGAGATGATCATCAGTGAGTTGAAGGCGGACCAGCCGACCCGGCCGAGCAGGAAGGAGCGCAGGTATTCGACCACCTGGATCCGGGCCGCCCAGCTCCCCGGGGCGCGTTTCTCCAGGATCTGGCCCCGATCGGTGGGGCAGCCGTTGATCGGCCGGATCGCCCCGCCGGTCGCGGCGACCCGGTCCGGGTCGTCCATGAACGGCCGAACCACCTGTAGCAGCGCGTCCCGTTCCATCACCGAGTCGGCGTCAATCATGCAGACCAGCGGGTACCGGGAGTATTCCAGGGCCACGTTCAGGGCATCTCCGCGGCGGCCGGCGTTCTCCTTGCGCACCACGATCAGGCGACCGTCGCCCGAACTGTGGGTCGAGGTGACGGCACCGATCGTGGCGATCGTTCCGGCGGCCACCCGGGGGCAGGGCAGCAGATCGAACTCGAGCCGCAACGCCTCGAAAGTGTCATCGGTGGAGCCGTCCTCGGCAATCACGATCTCCAGCATCGGATAGCGCAGAGCCAGGATGGCCTGCACACTGGAAACGATGCTCTTCTCCTCGTTGTAGGCCGGCACCAGCACGGAAACCCCCGGGGTCAGCGGGTTGGCGAAGAGGTCCTCCAGGGCGCTCTCGGTCGGGATCCGGTGCGCCCGGCGGGTATGCGCGGCCGCGATCAGGATCATCGCCAGGTAGAGCGAGTTCAGGGCGAGGAAGTAGAAGATGACGAACGAGTTGAAACTATTGACGGCGATTCCCAGGGCCTGTCGCATTGCCGCTAGCCTTTCCGCAAACCTCAGTTGAACCGGAATTCCAACTGCACCGGCGCCAGGTCGGCCATGGCCTTGATGCTGGCGATCACCTGCCGGGCGAGCACCTCGCGGGCCGCATCGCCACCGCTGTGACCAGCCTCCCCGGCCCCGGGCACGGCCGCGACACCGCGCAGCAGCTCGAGACCGGGTTCACCGAGCAGCCCGAGGGCGTTACCGGCCGCCACCCGGACCGTGGGATTCGCATGCCCGATCGCCCAGTTCAGCGCCGCGCCCGAGTTCGGGTCGCCGATCTGCCCCAGGGCCGTGCAGGCGGCGGCCAGGACCGCAGCCTCGTGCTCGATCTTCAGCGTCCGGATCAGCTCGGCCACCGACCCCGGCAGGCCGAGCCGGCCCAGAGCCTGGGCCGCTCCGATTCGGGCCCCGAGATCTGGATCGTCGTGCAGGACCCGTTCGATCGTCCCGGCGGCCGGGATCACCCCCAGCACACCGAGAACCTCACAGGCCATCCTTCTGACCCTCGGGTTCTTCGCATCGAGGGCCTCGCGCAGTGGGCCGGCGGCGGCGACCCCGATCCGCAGCAACGACATCGTCACCGGTTGCGGGGGGATCCCGGGCCGGATCTGCTCGAGGTGGGCCAGCAAGGCGGTCGCCGCCTCGGCGGTCCCGATCCGGCCCAGCGCGCGCACCGCGGCCAGCCGCACCTGTGGATTACGGTCGTCCAGCAGCCGGGCGACGAACGGGATCCCCTCGACCGCACCGGCCGAGCCGAGTAGTTCGGCCGACAGCGCGCGCCGCAACGACGTCCGGAACCGGGTGTCCTGGCAGGCCTGCTGGATCGTCCCCCGGCGGCGGAGAATATCGACCAGAACACTGCGATCGGCGCCGCGCAGCTTCGGGAGCAGTCCCGACACGAGTTCCTCGAAGGTCGCGCTGCTGCTGCGGTGGGCGATCAGGATCTCGGCCAGATCGCTGGCATCGTCGTCCTCCCAGATGGCCAGGTACCTCAGCAGCACCGGGCGCAACCGGGTCAGCTCGTGCAGCCGGTGCCGTTCCCGTCGCCGCCGCCACTGTTTGATCAGCGCAGTGCCGATCGCCAGCGCGACGATCAGGACGCCGTTCACGGCGGCGGCGAGGACCAGGATTTCACGGGTGGTCACAACGCCCCGCGGGCCAGCAACGCGTCCACCCGGGTCGCCAGTTCGCGGGGGCTGAACGGCTTCATCACGTAGTCGTTGCCGCCGGCGGCGAAGCCCCGCTGGACGTCGGCCTCCTGCGCCTTCGCGGTCAGGAACAGCACCGGTATGTCGGCCAGGGCCGGATCCCGGCGCAGCGCCAGGCAGACCTCGATACCGCTCATCCGCGGCATCATGACGTCCAGCACGACCAGTTCCGGGTGCACCTCCTGGATGGCGGCCAGACCGGCCTCCCCGTCGGCCTCGGCCGTCACCTGATGCCCGGCCGCGGTGAGCTTGAACTCCAGTAGACCGAGAATGTCGGGATCGTCGTCCACAACCACGATGCTGCTCATGATGCTCCCAAGTCGAGATTGGTGACCGGTCGGTTCAGCGTTACCTTCGCTGACTCCAGTCCGTCATCGACAAGGGGCCGAATGGGCTACAGGGTGAACTTCTCAGCTCGGTGTCCTCACCCCCTCTTCACCCTCGGCGGAGGGGACCGGAATTGCGTTGCCGGCGACCAGCTTGCGGTACCAGTGCGCGCTGTCCTTCCAAGTCCGGTTTCCGCTGGGGTAATCCACCCGGATGATCCCGAACCGCCGGTGATAGCCGTAGGCCCACTCGAAGTTGTCCATCAGCGACCAGACGAAATAACCCCGGACGTCGGCTCCGGCCGTCATCGCCGCCCCGACCGCCTCGATGTGCCGGCGGAGGTAGTCGATCCGGAGGTCGTCGTGCACCGCCCCGTCAGCCTCGACGACGTCCTCGAAGGCCGCTCCGTTCTCGGTGATCATCAGGGGCTGTGCGGGATATTCGTGATGAAGCCGGAGCAACAGCTCGGTCATCCCGGCGGGATCGATGTTCCAGCCCATCGCCGTGTACGGGCCCGGCTGCGGGGGAAAGTCCACCCCGGCGGCGCCGACCCAGGGCGAGGAGGCGGACCGTCCGTGACCGTCGGCGTCTGATCGGGCCGACATTCCGTCCCAGGCCCGAACCAGGGTGGTCGAATAGTAATTGACCCCCAGCACGTCCAGGGGCACCCGGATCAGACTTTCATCGCCGTCCCGGACGAACCCCCAGTCGGTCACCGCGGTGGTGTCGGCGACGAGGTCGGCCGGATAGGCGCCGTCCATCATTGGCCCGAGGAAGGCCCGGTTGGCCAGCGCATCGATCCGCCGGGCCGCGTCCAGATCGGCGGCCGAGTCCGAGAACGGCCGAATCACGTGCAAGTTAAGGCTCACCGACAGCTTGGCCTGGGGTGCCAATTCGCCGATCACCCGCCCGGCCAGGCCGTGAGCGAGGTTGAGATGGTGGACGGCGGCCAGGGCCGCGGCCGGTTCGGTCCGGCCCGGGGCGTGCACACCGGAGGCATAGCCCAGGTAGGCCGAGCACCAGGGTTCGTTCAGGGTGGTCCAGGTCTGCACCCGGTCACCGAGAGCACCCACGATCAGGCGCGCGTACTCCTCGAACCGCAGCGCGGTCTCCCGCACCGGCCAGCCGCCGGCGTCCTCGAGTTCCTGTGGCAGATCCCAGTGGTAGAGGGTGGCCACCGGGGCGACCCCGCGCTCCAGCAGCTCGTCGACCAGCCGGGAGTAGAAGTCGGTCCCGGCCTGGTTGGCGGCGCCGCTGCCGCCGGGCTGGACCCGGGGCCAGGAGATCGAGAACCGGTAGCCGCCCAGCCCCAGTTCACTGATCAGGGCGACGTCCTCCGGCCAGCGATGGTAGTGGTCGGCGGCGACGTCACCGGTGTCCCCGTTCAGCACCAGGCCCGGGGTGTGGCTGAAAGTGTCCCAGATCGACCGCCCCCGGCCGTCCTCCTGGGCCGCACCTTCGATCTGGTACGCGGCCGTCGCCGATCCCCAGACAAAGCTCTCCGGGAAAATCCCTGTCATCGCGTACTCCTCGTCGAGTTTAGGCGCGTTCGAAAGCGCGTCAGGCGCAGGCGCAGCGGTGGCCGCTGGAAAATCCACTGATCAGCTCGGCCGAAGCCGCCCCCGCCCGAAACACCACCTCAAACTCTACTGCCGAGGCGTCTCCAATTCCGGGAATTGAGACCCGCACCGGCCGGTCTTCAGCCGGAGCGAACAGCCGCAACGTCACGTCGTCGGCCCAGGCGTATTCCGGCCCGTCGCCGCCGCTGCCGAACGGGATCACCGACCCGGGCCGGGCCAGCATCGGCAGGCTGTCGAAGCCGTGGGTCTGCCGCACCCAGGCCGGCCCGGTGAGCTGCTCGCCGGTGATCACGTGAGTCCAGATCCCGTCCGGGACGTAGAACGTCACCTCACCGGTCGCGGTCATCACCGGGGCGATCAGCAGATCCGAACCGAGCATGTACTGCCGGTCCAGATAAGCGGTGGCCGGGTCGTCGGGGAACTCCAGGAACATCGGCCGCATCATCGGGATTCCCTCGGTGTGGGCCTGTTCCGCGACCTGCGCCAGATACGGCATCAGCGACAGCTTGAGCCGGGTGAAATTCCGCAGGACGTCGACGGCTTCCTGGTCGAAAGCCCATGGCACCCGGACCGATTCGGAGCCGTGCAGGCGGGAGTGGGACGAGAGCAGACCGAAAGCCAGCCAGCGCTTGAACACCGCCGGATCCGGCGTCCCCTCGAAACCGCCGATGTCGTGGCTCCAGTAGCCGAAACCCGAGGCGGCCAGCGACAGCCCACCGCGCAGCGACTCGGCCATCGCCGCGAACGTCGATTCGCAGTCGCCGCCCCAGTGCACCGGATACTGCTGGCCCCCGGCGGTCGCGGCCCGGGCGAACAGCACGGCCTCGCCCGGGCCCCGTTCCTGCTCCAGCAGCTCGAAGACCGTGCGGTTGTAGATCTGCGCGTAGTAGTTGTGCATCCGCTCCGGGTCGGAGCCGTCGTGCCAGACCACGTCGGTCGGGATCCGCTCGCCGAAATCGGTCTTGAAGCAGTCGACGCCCAGATCCAGCAGTTCCCTGAGCTTGCCGGCGAACCAGGCGGCGGCGTCGGGGTTGGTGAAGTCGACCAGGGCCATCCCGGCCTGCCAGCGGTCCCACTGCCAGACCGAGCCGTCCGGGTTCTTCACCAGGTAGCCGTGCCGGCGTCCCTCCTCGAAAAGGTACGAGCGCTGGGCGATGTACGGGTTGATCCAGACGCAGACCCGCAGACCCCGTTCGTGCAGCCGGCGCAGCATTCCGGCCGGATCGGGGAATGTCGCCGGATCCCAGACGAAGTCGCACCAATGGAACTGGCGCATCCAGAAGCAGTCGAAATGAAAGACGCTGAACGGTAGATCGCGCTCGGCCATGCCGTCGATGAACCCGGTGACGGTGGCCTCGTCGTACGACGTGGTGAAGGACGTCGACAACCACAGCCCGAACGACCAGGCCGGTACCCGGGCCGGTCGCCCGGTCAGGCCGGTGTAGCGGCGCAGCACATCCTTCGGGCTCGGTCCGTCGATCACGTAGTAGGTCAGCGACTGCCCGGGTACACTGAACTGGGCCTGAGTGACCACCTCCGAGCCGATCTCGAACGAGACCAGTTCCGGATGGTCGACGAACAGCCCGTATCCGGCACTGCTGAGATAGAACGGCACGTTCTTGTAGGCCTGCTCGCTGGCCGTACCCCCGTCGGCATTCCAGAGGTCAACGCTCTGACCGTTTTTCACGAACGCGCCGAAACGCTCTCCCAGCCCGTAAATGGTTTCGCCGATGTCCAGGGCCAGTCGCTCGTGCACGAAGGACCGGCCCGACTCATCCGTGACGACGCCGAGACTGCGATCGGTCGAGGCGGTCACCAGCCGGCCGGCCCGCAGGAATTCGACCTGCCAGCCGTCGCCGATCCGGATCCGGGCGGTCAGGTCGCCGCTGGTCAATGACGCTGATCCGGAGTCCTGCTCGATCTTCACCGGATGCTCGGAACCGGCGGCGAGCTGGAAATTCGGCCGCCGGGGCAGCCCCCCGGAGAAGTGCTCGACCCGGACCCCGATCACTCCCGGGGCCGGGGAGAAGAACTCCACCGAGATCACCGGCCGGTTCAGGGTGTCGCCGCGCTTGGCGATCCGCCCGGTCGGGGCGAACACGGTCAGCCGGCGTTCACCGGCCTCGACCAGCTCGACGCCGCCGGGCCGCAGTACGGACACGCCCTCGCGGAGGTGCCAGTACCCGTCGGTGAACTTCATTTGATTGCTCCTGCCGTGACGCCCCGGGTGAGCGTGCGCTGGAAAACGAAGAAGAAAATGACCGCCGGGATCAGGCTGATCAGCGCCCCGGCGTTGGTGGTCGGGGCATCCATCAGCCGGTCACCCTGAAGCGAGGCCAGCGCCACCGGAATGGTCTGGGTGCTGTTGTCGATCAGCATCACCAGCGGGATCAGGAACTCGTTCCAGGTCCAGATGAAGAAGAAGATCAGCAGTACCGAGAGGGTGGGCCGGACATTCGGGAAGATGACCTTCCACAGGACCGTCCACTTGCCCGCGCCGTCCAGCGCGGCCGCCTCGAGCAGGGCCTTGGGGAAGGTACCGAACACGGAGGCCAGCAGGTACGTGCCGAACGCGCTCTGGATCACCGTGAAGATGATGATCACCGAGAGTTTGTTGTCGTACAGGCCGACCTGCTTGGCCAGGTAGTAGAGCGGGTAGATCAGCGACTCCTGGGGCAGCATGTTCGCCAGCAGGAAGGCCGCGATGATCCAGAGCCGGCCCCGGACCCGGCCGATCCCGAGGGCATAGGCGTTCAGCAACGAGATCAGGACGGCAAGAAACGCGACCGAACCGGAGATCAGGATCGAATTCCACAGTTTGAGCGGGAAATTCACCTGGTTCCAGTATGTCGTCAGGCCCTTCGTGTAGAAGCCGGTCGGCCAGCTCAGCGAACCGTGCGACGAGTAGTCGCTCGGTGACTTGAAGGCGTTCAGGATCATGAATCCGAAGGGAATCAACATCACCAGGGCGGCGAGCGTGACCACGGCGAGCACCACCCACCGGGAAGCCCCGCGCTGGTGCCGGCTGCGGACGGGTTGCCGGGAGCGGGTGAGTGCGGCCGGGGAGGCCGGATCGGGATCGATGGCGATGCTCATGTCAGATATCCTCGTCCCGCTTCTCGCTGGCATTCTGGACCCGGATGAAGACCACACTGACCATGATGATCAGTACTGTCAGCACGGTCGAGATGGCCGATCCGTAGCCGACGTTCAACTTCTTGAAGAAGGTGTAGTAAGAGAAGTACGAAGGCACGTTGGTGGCGTTGTCGGGGCCGCCGCGGGTCAGGGCGAAGATCGGCCCGAACACCTTCATCGCGGCGATCGTGCAGGTCAGGCTCACGACGAAGGTCTCGGCCCGGATCTGCGGGATGGTGATCGCGCGGAACCGGCGGAACCAGCCGGCGCCGTCCAGTTCGGCCGCCTCGTACAGTTCCGGATCCACCCGCTGCAATGCGGCCATGAAAACAACTACCGGGTAACCGATCTGCACCCAGATCATCATCACCATGACCGTCGGCATGGCCGTCTTGGGATCGCCCAGCCAGTCGTGCGCGAGCGAATTCAGCCCGATCGCCTTCAGCAGGGCGTTCAGCGCGCCGTCGGGTTGCAGGATCCAGCCCCAGACGATCCCGGCGACCACCACCGGCAGCACCTGCGGCAGGTAGAACGCTGCCCGCAGAACGCTCGAGGTGCGCGGGTTGAACCGTCGTCCGATCGAGTCGAAGAGCACGGCGGCGAGGAACATTCCCAGCAGCGTCGGCACCAGCACCATGGCCACGATCATCGCCAGGGTGTTACGGAAGGACATCCAGAAGATGTCGTCATGCAGGAGTTCGTTGTAGTTGTGCAGGCCGATCCAGTGCGGCTGCCCGATCCCGGACCACTTGGTGAACGAGAAATAGATGTTCATCACGAACGGCAGGCCGATGATCAGGGCGAGCAGAACTCCGCCCGGCACCAGAAACAGCCAGTAGGCGCCCCCTTTCGGCCTGCGGTCCGGGCGCATGGTACTCAGGTCGGTGGTTGGTGTGGACATCCCGGATCCTTCCAGAGGTGGGGTGAGCCCGGCCGTCGGGCTCACCCCGGGCGCGTCAGCTGTTCTTGATCTCCTTGACGCCGTCCTGGTAGGGCTTGGCGATGGAGTTGAGCACCTGGGTGGGGGTCTTGGTCCCGTTGATCAATCCCTGGAAGCCAGAGACCAGCACGTCGTAGTACCCAGGAACCGGCCAGTCCGGGTAGAAGGCCAGACCGTTCGCCTTGTTCACGGTGTTGAAGTTGGCGATCAGCTCGCGGTTCTTCGGATCGGTGATCTTGGACGGGTCGGCGTTGACCGGGATCCCGCCGCTGTTGCCGAGCAGGGCCTGGATCTCCGGCCGCATCGTGATGTCGATGAAGTCCTCAGCCAGATCCTTGGCCTTGCTGTTCTTCGGAACCACCCAGATGTTGCCGGAGGAACCGGCCTGCAGGGTGTTTCCGGGGAACAGGAAGGTTCCCCAGTCGAACTTGATGTCGCTGGCGAACCGGCCGTACCACCAGCTTCCGGAGACAATCATCGGATTCTTGCCGGCGATGAAGGCGGTGCCCATGTCCTCGGCCTTGAGGCTGGCCGACTCCTTGGAGATGTACCCCTTCTTGACCCAGTCGGAGAAGGTGGCGGCGCCATACTGCAATGGGCCCGAGGTGAAGCTCACCGGCTGCTTGTAGAGCTGGTAGTTGTCGACGAAGCTGCGGTCGGCCTGGGACAGCGCGAGCTCGTAGTAGAGCTGTCCGGCCGGGTACTCGGCGCCGGACATGCCCAGCGGGGTGATGCCCTTCTTGACGAATTTGTCCATGTCCGCAGTCATTTCGGCGAGCGTGGTCGGCACGGTGATGCCGTTCTTCTTGAACATGTCCTTGTTGTAATAGACCGTGACATATTCACCGTAGCTGGGGACGCCGTACCACTTGCCCGACCCCATCACACCCTTGTCGTCGTACTTGGCGGTGGTCTGCAGGCTCGGGCTGAGCATCTTGTCCCAGCCCCGCTTCGTCGCCGCTGAGGTCAGATCGGTGAGCAGGCCCTGCGAGGAGAGCAGCCCGGCGGTGGCGTTTCCCTTGTTGTACTCCATCACATCCGGGCCCGAGTTGGAGTTCAGGATCATCCCGGCGTTCTGCTGGACCTGCTCGAAGGTCTTGCGCTCGAACTGGACCGTGACGCCCGGATGCTCGGACTTGAAGATCTGAATGGACTTGTCCCAGGCGATTCCCATCGCACTGTCGGCGCCTTCATAGTGCCAGAGCTTCAGCGTCTTCGCGCCGCTGCTCTTGCCGTTGCCACTGCCGCTGCTGCCGCCGCACGCGGCCAGGCTCAACGTCGCCGCGGCGACCAGCGCCGTCGTCGCGATGAGCTTGCGATATGCCCGCATCGCTATTCTCCTCATTGAGTATCGACCTGGTACTCCATCAGGCCTGCCGTCGCGTTGCCGCGCGGCGGCAGGCCGTTCCATCACCGGGGGGCAA